>Ga0209405_1001399_pt1 | contig 17444 bp, 19 predicted proteins | sample COGITO_mtgs_1105_6_FD_184803 | JGI IMG/M metagenome (GOLD analysis project Ga0209405, IMG submission 184803) | Pelagic marine microbial communities from North Sea - COGITO_mtgs_110516 (SPAdes) (version 2) | ecosystem: Environmental > Aquatic > Marine > Epipelagic ...
GTCTGACAGCACCCTCGCATGTCTAACGTCAGAGTCTTTGGGACAGATTGGACGATTTAGGTGCTATTGATCCGGATCATATTTTGGGGGTTCACCAATCCAAACGCGTTGCAAAAGCTTAGTCAGTGCACCGCGGTTCATTTTTCGAGGATTCCAGTAAGGAGTATTCATGATCTGATCAACAATTACTTCAATACCACTCTCAGGCATCCCTAAATCCTTGAGACTAGTGTAGACTCCAATCTCTAAATTAAAGTTGTATAAACCTAAAGCTGCATTTTGATTTCCTATAGAGTTGGCAATTGTTTCTACTGCAGCAACTGCTGCCTTTGAATTGTAAGCAATTGCATGTGGCAGTACGTTCGCATGAATATCTGCATGCGGCAAATTAAAAGAACCACCGAGGGCATGGCAAATCTTGTGATGCAATGCCATTGAAACCTGCCCCTGAACGATCGAACAGAGCCATGCACCATAAAGAGCATTAAACCTTCCTTCTCGATCTTCTGGATTCGCCACAATCTTTGGAAGCGCTTCGCGTAGTACGGATATTCCTTCTGCAGCCATTAGATTAACTACAGGATTTGTATTTTTTGCATAAAGGGCTTCGGCAGAATGGGCGATTGCGTTTACACCGGAAGCCGCAGCAAAGCGAGATGGGAGAGTATGTGTCAATGCAACGTCGTAGATAACTGTTTCAGGTAGAACCTTTCTTGACGAGATTGTGGTCTTCACACCATGCTCAGTTTGACCCAGGTACGGAGACATCTCGGATCCGGCATAGGTCGTCGGTATGACCAATTGTGGACAGTCTGTCCTCAGGGCTATCGCCTTTCCTAAGCCAATTGTTGACCCGCCACCGATGGCAACAGTGCCGTCTGCTTTCCGTGCTTGAAAAAAAGCTATTGCATCTTCCGTGACAGCAACAGGGGTGTGCATTTTAGCACATGGATAGACACCAGCGCTCAATGACCCCAAAAGGTCAGCTATCTGTTTTCCCTTGTCCTCAAATTCTGGCGTTGTCAGAACAATAGCCCGTTTTACACCAAGCTTTTCAACCTCAGCGCGAACAGAATCTATTGTGCTATAGCCAAAAACCACATGGGCGGGAAGGCCGTTATATTCAAATGTACGTTTCATCGGTGTCTGCCATTTCAGTGAACTATCTTGTTATGCGTCCCTCAGTATCACGAATTTTATTTCTTAATTTAGCTGGGCTGTAATCTTCGCGATAAGCTGATTCATATCTTGAACTTTCTTAATATATAATGGTAATACGGTATTATCAATAGTGAATTAAGATTCTATAAAAGGAGAAAAATTGTGAATGACATTTCAATTCCTGTCTCTGGAGCCTCAATGCGGTCGTCACTCTTTACGCCAAAAATGACGCCAGCTCCCGGTGTTGTAATCCTTCAGGAAATTTTCGGTGTTAACGAGTTTGTAAAATGGATTGCAGCCAGATTGGCTGAAGACGGATTCACTGTGATCGCTCCGGATCTGTATCATCGCATCGAACCTGATATCAGTCTGGGATATGATGAGGCCAGTTTGAAAAAAGCGTTGCAGTATTATAATTTATTAGATCAGCAAGCAGCTCAAGCTGATGCAGAAGCTGCTGTTGATGCGTTGCGGTCTCACGAGCTTTGCACAGGTAAAGTCAGCGCGGTTGGTTTTTGCCTTGGCGGAAAGATAGTTCTGAAGGCAGCTGCGAAAGGTTTGTTGGATGCCGGTGGAGCTTTCTATCCTGTAGAGGTGCCGACATACAAGGAAAAACTAGGCGAGATTGATTGCCCAGTTCAGGTTCATTTGGGAAGCGAAGACCCTCACTCGTCTGAAAAAACACGTGATATTCTGAGTGCCGCGATGGATGTACTCGACGGCGGTGAATATTATCTTCATGCAGGTGGACAGCACGGATTTTTTAACCCGATCAGGGAAACCGCCTACCATCCAGAGGCGACCGAGCGGGCTTATTTGGATTTGCTGAGGTTCTTGCGGGAAAATCTGTAACTGAATACTGGGTTATCAATAATAGGAAAAAAAATGACTGAAAAAAATAGGAAAAAAATGACTGAAAAAGCTTTTGAAAATGGGCTCAAGATTCGAAGGGAGGTCATGGGCGATTTCTATGTTGATCGAGCTCTGGACAATCTTTCCGACTTCAATCGAGATATCCAAGACTTTGTGACCCGCCACTGCTGGAATGATGTTTGGGGACGCCCCGGTCTTGAGAGAAAAACAAGAAGCCTTTTAAACATTGTAATGTTGACTGCTTTGAACAGGTCCCACGAGCTTGAAGCTCATGTTATTGGCGCAGTCAACAATGGATGCACCACCGAAGAGATTTCCGAAGCCTTACTGCAGGCAACGGTTTATTGCGGCTTCCCAGCTGGTATTGACGCATTTCGAACTGCGAAGGCAGTTTTGGAAAAGAATGGGCTGCTCGCAGGCACTAATGAGGCTACTTAATTCATGATGAGAATTGGTTTTGTAGGGCTTGGAATCATGGGCAAGCCGATGGCTTCCTGTCTTGTATCATCAGGGAAATACAGGGTTATTGGATATGACATATCAATTGAGAATATGGAGGCGGCGGCAGAATTGGGTGTGGATAAGCATGCGGGGTCTCTGCGTGAATTAGCTGAGATTACGGACCTTATAATACTGATGCTTCCAAATGGAGATATTGTTAAAAATGTTGTTCTAGGCGATGACCAGGAAGGTCTTATCAACGGCTTGAAAAAGGGTAGCACAATTCTCGATATGTCCTCGGTCTCTCCGTTCCAAACTCAGGAGCTCTCCAAAATACTTGCAGCTGATGGGATCATGCTTGTCGATGCACCAGTTTCGGGTAACGTAACAAGGGCTTGCACTGGACAACTTGCCGTTATGGCAGGGGGTGATGCTGAAGCGATTGAATATGTACGGGGACCACTCAGCGCAATGTCGCGTCAAATAACTCATGTTGGGCCTGTTGGATCAGGGCACGCGATTAAGTCTCTCAATAACCTTTTGTCAGCATCAGGATTGATTGCTGCAGGCGAGGTGTTGCTAATCGGCAAAAAGTTTGGGTTGGATAGTCAAGTTATGTTGGATGTTCTGAACGCCTCGACCGGACGAAACAATTCAACTGAAAACAAGATTGGGCAATTTGTTCTTTCGCGCAAATTCGACAGTGGTTTTGCATTAAACCTTATGGCTAAGGATTTGGCGATAGCGCTCGATGTGGCTAACAGGTGCGGTGCTCCTAGTAGGCATAGTGTCCTAACTCGAGAAATGGTGGATGCTGCCAACTCTGAAGAGGGAGCAGGCTCCGACCACACAGCGCTGATACGATGGCTGGAGCGCCTCTCAGGCCTAGAATTGGATTGATAGCCGATCAGGTTGACTTGGCTTTCCGCTTCATTGGCTTTACCATTGGCTGCTCTAAGTGCTGCCGCTTGAGTTCTTCCCGCGCAACTAACGCTACCGACTCAATATGTGCAATAAATGCGCGCTCCGCAGCAGTTGCATCCTGTTTCTTGATGGCCTCAAAAACTTTGGAAAGCTCACTTACAGCGTTTGGCAGTCGCCCCGGCGCAGATAGAGTTGTCAGCCGCATAATTGCCACCCTTGTGTGAATGCGGTCCAACATCCCACGTAAAGGTTCATTATTAATTGTATCAAGGACTGTATTATGAAAATCAGAAACCCCTGATAATACCGCTCTGATATCCTCCTCAATTGCTGAGGCCTTTATACGATCAAAAATCCTGAGCACTCTTGAAATATCTCGCTGTGACGCAATCTCTACAAATTTTCTTGTTGCTAGGCCTGCTAAAATGCCTCTAATTTCGTAAATTTGAACAGCTTCCTCAGGGGATAAAACCGCTACAACGGGCCCGATTTGCGGGATATTCACAACCAGCCCTTCCGACTCAAATTCCCGAAGAACCTCCCGAATGATGGTGCGGCTCACCTCGTATCTCTCACAAAGTTCACGTTCAATCAGTCGGCTACCCGGCGAGAAAGCCAGATTTGCCAAATCGGCTTTCAATTCCTGTGCGATCTCCTGACGGAGGGGAGCCGCAACGTTGGGTCTTCTCATATTTGTTCTTTCTTTTAACCAAGTAGTCTCAGGATGGCATAATCAATATTATCATAATGTCGAATTCAGAAAACATTTGTCAAATATTTACTCTAAATTTCCACTGGAATAGCAAATTAAGTGCATAAATAAAGCATTTTGTTACCCAAGCAACCTATATATTTATAAAATATTGCGTAATACCGTAATATCATTATATAACTGATTCGAACGTTGCTTTATTTCAAGGAGGAAACTTTCATGTTCAAATCTACTTTCTGGGTCTGTGCCTTAACATTTACCGGTGCCTTTCTTGCGCCGGTTGCATCGATAGCAGAAGTTGAAGGACCAAAAGTAAATTGGGACCTCAATGCACATGGTGGCTCACGCGCACTGACCCGCGGGATCGAAGCCATGTCCGAATACATTTCAGAACAAACTGGCGGTAATTTTTCTATCAATATACATTACGGTGGCGCTCTTGCGAAACCCCAGGATAATATCGATAGTATCAAACTGGGCGCATTTGAGATGGGTCTTTGGAGTTCTGCTTGGTCACCTGCAAAAGCCCCGGCTCTTTCGGCCCTGACGCTTCCCTTCTTGCCTCTTGAAAGTATTGATGAGGTGGCACGAGTCCACCAATCCTACCTGAATCATCCAGTTTTAGTTGAAGAGGCCGCTAAATGGGGAGCTATTTATTTAACAACACAACTCATTCCCGAAAGTAGTGTCATGGCTAAAGGCGATACGCCTAAGAGCCTGGATGATCTAAAAGGATTGCGGGTTCGTATTATTGGAAATGGCGCACGAGTCGCTGAACTGCTTGGTGCGACGCCGGTGTCAATCCCAGGGTTTGAGACTTATCCAAGCATGCAGCGTGGAACAATGGACGGGGTATCTTTTCCGAGTTATGGCTATTCAGCATTTAAGGTTGATGAACTGTCTGATTGGTATTCCGATGATATCAAGTTTGGTCGCCTTGTCACAGTTTCGCTAGTGAGCAAGCAGGCTTTTGAAGAGCTTCCTGCGCAATATCAGCAACTTCTCATAAATTCTATTCCCGTTGCACAGGGTGCATTAAAGGATGCATATGGAGGTATCGAAGAAGTGAATTTCCCCAAGTGGAAAGAGATGGGTATAGACAGGGTTAGCTTTGATCCCGCTGCAATCGAAACAATGGAGATAGAAAATTCAGCGTCAATCTACGCTGACTGGATCGCATCTGCAAGTGAGCGGGGCGTTCCAGCTCAGGAACTGCTTGATTTCCTTCTGAGCGAGGCATCTGAAAACTAGTCGATTTCCACCCAACCAAATGTGGGGGCGATGTCTCAAATGATTTCGCCCCTGCTTCCCAGTGTCGTCGGGTGTAAATAACAAAGGTGGTGGAAATGCCAAACGATCAAAATAAGCTGACAAATGGGCTCACAGTTGTTGATCGCAGCCTTCAAAAAGTTGAGTTTTGCACAGCATCTATAGGAGCAATTGTCGTTTTTTTCATGATGCTAGCAGGAGCAGCTGAAATTTTTCTTCGCTCGCTTCTTGATTCGCCCATCCCAGGCTATCTTGAAGCTGTGGAAATAAGCATCGTTGCCTTTGCCGTTTTGCCAATTTCCTATTGTTATCAGAGAGATGGCCACCTGAAAATGGATTTGATGGTACGTCGCTCTTCGGGCCGCCGTATGTGGTTTTACAAAACGTTTGCCACCGCTACTGCCCTAGCCTTTATCCTTATTATTCTACCCTCTTTATTCGACTTCTACCGCAATTCGCTTGTGCTAGGGGACTCAACAATGAACATGGAATGGCCAATCTGGCCGTCCAAACTTGCCGCGGTGGTGGGTCTCAGCGTCTTTGCTATGCGTCTGGCGATTGAACTCGTCGCCAGCCTGCGCATGCTCGCCGATCCGAACGCCACAGAAATAGCACTACCAAAACAGGCAGACCCTCTCAAAGAAGCAATCGACTGAGGCAGCATTATCATGGATAATATCACCGTTGGCTATTTAGGCTTTGTTGTTCTCATCGTGCTGATTTTTCTGGGTGTGCGTATTTTCATTGCGGCCGGTCTAGTTGGCTTTCTCGGCCTGCTTTACATGAAAAATTGGAAGGTTGCTGCTGGGGTTGCCGGTATGGCACCCCATTCAGAGGTTTCAAATTTCACGCTGTCGGTACTGCCAATGTTTATCCTGATTGGCTTCTTTGCTCACCATGGTGGGATGGTGAAGGGTGCCTACCGCTTTGCAAAGGCCTGGCTTGGCTGGCTGCCCGGCGGTCTGGCTATTGGTACTGTATTTGCCACCGCTTCCTTTGGAGCGGTCTCCGGTGCTAGCAGCGCTACAGCAGCAGTCTTTTCTCACATCGCTATCCCTGAGATGCTTAAGAGTAAGTATCAACCGGCTATCTCTGCTGCTGTAGTCGCTGCGGGTGGCACGCTTGCTTCGCTAATCCCACCCTCAGCGATACTTGTAATCTATGGTATAATCGTCGAAGAATCAGTCGGAGATCTGCTGCTGGCAGGCTTTATCCCCGGTATAATTACAGCTCTCATCTACATTTTGCTGTTGGTCGGGATGTTCAAGGTTAAACCTGAGCTTGGTCCATCAGTCACAGGCATTTCTTGGGGCGAACGTTTTGCCTCCATCGGAGGCGTGTTGCCTATCGTCGTTGTGATTTCCGTGATCATGGGCGGTATGTATACCGGTTGGGCTACCCCGACCGAGGTTGGGGCTCTCGGGGCTTTTATTGTCTTCGTACTTGCATTGTTACGCGGCAGACTGAATTTCTCCAACCTCTCTCAGTCGCTTATAGAAACAGTCAAGCTGTCAGCAATGATATTCTCAGTCATCTGGGGCATCGTTACTTTCGTGCGATTTCTTGGCTTTGCGGGCCTACCCTCTGCAGCAGCAGAATGGGTTTCAAGCCTGCCAATCTCGCCCTTTGCCACACTTCTCGTAATACTGCTGATGTATCTGTTTCTAGGTATGTTTATGAATGCAATCGGCATGTTGCTTTTGACTCTTCCAGTTATCCACCCAGTTATTATTAGCCTAGGCTTTGACCCTATTTGGTTCGGTATCATTCTTGTAAAGATGGTTGAAATTGGTCTTGTGACCCCACCAATTGGCCTTAACTGCTATGTAGTTTCTGGAGTCAGACCCGATATACCTATTGAAAAAATCTTCCGTGCTGTTTTGCCGTTCGTTTTGGCGGATATTGCTGCCGTCGCCCTGTTTGTTATGTTCCCTGAAATCGTAACCTTCCTACCAGACTTGGTCAAAGGGCGCTGAGAAATGCGAATCGCTGAGCTTTCAACACTGGTGGTTAGACAACCCGTAAAAAGAGGGGCCATAACCTTTAAGTTTGGGGCTGTAACAGTTGTGGAAAGCCTTATAATAAAGCTCACGACCGAAGAAGGAGAAGATGGTTTTGGTGTGATTGAGGCTACGCCACCACTCGGCCTGCCTGTCACATCCGTTCTCCCCATTCTTGGTATTTTCAGGGAAGTTGTCGTTGGCAGGGAGGTCGTGGATCATCTCCAAATCCTAACGGAAATCCGGCATAAACTCTTTAGCCTGAACTATTCATTCAATCCGATCCTCGCGGCGATTGACTCAGCCTTGCATGACCTGGCAGCGCGCTTAGCGGGTGTTTCCTTATGCAAATATTTGGGCTGTGCTTCAAACGGGGGAAGTGTTGAAACTCTTGATGTAATCCCCTTGAGTTCCAGAGAGCAGACGCAAGTTGACATAGAAGAATGTATTTCAAAAGGAACAAATGCCGTAAAGTTAAAACTCACTGGAAATGGAGAAGGCGATATTTCAAAGGTTCGCCATGTTCGGGAAGTTTTTGGCAATGGCCTTCAAATCTATTGTGACGCAAACGGGTCATACGAATATGACAGTGCACAAGATGCTGCTGCTCTGCTTGCTGCGTTAGGTGTTGTAAGTTTCGAACAACCTGTGACCGGCGATGATCTGGTTGCAATGGCTGCACTTACCGCATCCCGCAACGTTGCGATTGAGGCTGACGAGTCCGTTTGTTCAAAGAGAGATGCAAATGCTATAATCAACCAGTGCGCAGCAGACATAGTGAGTTTGCGAATTTCACGCTTTGGCAGCCTCCAACAAACGGTTCATATTGCACGAAGTTGCATTGAGAACGACATGGGGTTTCGGTTTGGTGCGATGTTTACGCCTAGCCTGCAAAATGCAATTAGCGCCCATATTGCTCTGGCTTTGCCGAAACAGCGCTATGCCCATGATTTATCCATGCATGAGATGTTTCTTAATGATCCATTCGAGGGGCTTGTGCGTCGCGGCGGAAAAATAGTCATTGATCCAACAAAATTGGGGATAGGACTGAAAATCAGGTCTGACTGCGGTAAATTTTCTCCCGTTCCCTTACAAAGCCGATAACAGAAGATAGAGGCTCGAGCCATGAAAAACAACGAAACGATACGCACCGACATCGCCTGGAGCAATGAAGACCGAATTCTGGTTCATGGGCTAGATTTGCCACTGGAAATTATTGGCAAATTTAGTCTTGGTGATTTTGCTTTTCTCGAGTTGACAGGCCGGAAGCCAAACGAAGATGAATCAATTGTATTTAACGCGCTTGCAGTAACCTTAGTTGAGCATGGTTTGACGCCCAGCGTTTTATCGACACGCTTGACCTATCTCGGCGCACCAGAATCGCTTCAAGGTGCTGTTGCGGCGGGCCTCCTAGGCCTTGGCAATACCTTCGCAGGAACCATGGAAGGAGCGGCCCGGATTCTACAGGTCCACCTAAATAAAGCTCCCGACAACATTGATTTGGACGCTGTGGCGCTATCCATTGTCCAGGATCATCGAGCTAGCAAAAGTATAATCCCTGGGATTGGACATAACCTTCACAAAAAAGGTGATCCAAGAACTCCAGTCCTTTTTGATCTCGCTGCGCAGCATAATTTGTCAGGTCGCTATGTTGATCTCATGAAGCGTATTGAAATGGCTGCTGAAAGAGAATTTGGCAAGCGGCTTCCAATCAATGCAACTGGGGCTATCGGAGCTATCGGTAGTGAGCTTGGGTTGCCTTGGAATATAATGCGGGGGATTGCGGTGATGGCTAGATCAATAGGTCTTGTCGCTCATCTTTTGGAGGAGGCTAAAAACCCAATGGCCAAGCCCATCTGGGATCAGATAGAAGAACAAGCCACGAAACACATGCGGGAGTATTAAGCCAACTATGGAAAGCAAAAAATACTCCCGCGCTGCGTTTGTTTCGCACAGGTATAACTGCAGTAATTTGCTGGAAAGCCGACGGGCCAGACTGGGTGATAAAACAGCACTTGTATTTGAGGACAGGGCCTGGACCTGGAACAGATTTTCTGAAGCCGTGGAAAGGTTTGCCCTTTATTTCCAAAGCAAAGGAATTTCCCGCGGTGATCGCGTAGCACTGATTGCGACTAATTCTGATACTTATGCCATTTCTTTCCTCGCGATTGCACGGCTTAGCGCAGCGGCTGTCACAATAAACTGTGAGCTATCTTCTAGAGAAATCTTAGAAATTCTGGACAAAGTTAGGCCCAAACTCATACTTTGCTCTCAGGATCGACTAGATAAACTTAACCAGCCCGAAGCTATTTTAATGGACAGTAGCGACAGCAAAATTCCGGATTTGTGGAAACTTTCAGAGCAAGTAACTGGGAACTTGCCCGCCGAGCCCGATCCAGAATCCACCTGCTTGATAATGTTTACCTCCGGAACAACCGGATTTCCGAAAGGCGTCATGCATTCGCAACGAAATTTTGTGCTCTCAGGTGAAGGCTTTATTCAGCGCATGGACTTGTCCCACAAGGAGAGGATGCTTTGCGTGTTACCACTGTTTCATATAAATGCGCTCTTCTATTCGTTCGCAGGCGCACTCGTGTCTGGTGCTACAATAATTTTTGAGCGGCGCTTTAGTGCATCGCGCTTCTGGGAGACCGTTGCAAAAACACGTGCTTCGCAGGTGAATTTGATTGCGGCTGCAGGCAATATTTTGCTCCGTCGAAACCGATCTGAGTTCGTCGCTTCGCACGCGCTTTCGAAAATATACCTCTCTCCTCTTACCCCTGCACTCTATGCTGGTTTTCAAGCTGAGTTCAAAGTGCCTTGCCTGCGCGAAGGCTATGGCTTGACAGAAGCTCCGGGAGTCACCAATCAGCCAATTGATGAGCCCCCTAAAATTGGAAGTATTGGGCGCATTTCGCTACATCCTGATGATATGCACCCCCTTGCTGAACTGAAAATTGTAGACAGTGTAGGTGAACCGGTTGCCGATGGTGATGCCGGAGAATTACTGGTGCGTTCTCCAATTCTGATGCAGGGCTATTTTGAGGATCAAGATGCAACCCAAGCCGTAATGCAGAATGGATGGTTTCGTACCGAAGATCTTGTACGAAGGAATGACAAGGGTGATTTCTTTTTCATAGAAAGGATCAAAGATATTATCCGTAGGAGGGGTGAGAACATATCCGGCGCAGAACTAGATGTTGTGATTTCCGGACATCCCAATATCTCGCAGGTCGCCGTCGTTGCGACACCTTCCACACTTGGCGAGGATGAAATTTTGGCTGCAATCGTCCTTAGTGGCGAGCTTTCTGCACTTGACTTTAAAGAGTGGTGCATCTCAGCCCTGCCTGCAAACAAGCGTCCCCGATTTGTCGCCTTCTGCCAAGATCTTCCACGCACGCCAACCGAAAAGATAGAAAAATATAAGATTCGACGTAACCCTGATTTTCATAAAAAAGCCATCGATCTTTTGAAAATATAAAATTATCTGGCTGGGTTTTGTCAGAATAACCCTCCTTGCGGTACTGTCAGACAAAACTAACTTGAGACGGGCAGGGTGGTCTCGTAGCCTCTCCGTATGACAAAACACTCCCCATTCAGGCACTTTAAAACGAGCCCTGAGATCATCCGCTTGGCTGTGATGCTGTACGTTCGATTTCCGCTTTCTCTTCGTAATGTGGAGCGAGGCGTTGATGTCAGCCATGAAACGTTCTGTGCAGTCAACAGCTCACTTTTTGTAGGGGGTGCACGGTGGATAGGGAGGTAGCTGCACTGACGCTTCTAGCGACTGTAGCCGACATAGGCGGTAGCATTTAGTGCCGCGGCACCACCCCAGACGATGTGCCGTTCGAACATAGCCAAATCCCATTTTTTACGCGAAGCGTCGCCCTGCTTCCAACGACTATTTAAGCAAGCTTGATTGCCAATGAACTCTCGCAGACTATCAAAAAAAGCAGTGAATTCTGGGATAAATTTCTGCAGTACCAAGGCGGATTTCTGATAGCGCTTTTTGTAGTCCGAGCCGGATATCAGTTTAACGGTTTTCATATCTTGAGTGTATCTTTTACTAAGCCCCAAATACCAATTCTTGAAAAACTCATCAGGATCAGCTTCGCGTTGCAGGCCAATGAAGCTGGGTTCGAGCCGGGGGAGCAAGATTTCAGGTATATTTTCCAAGATGTCACAAACCTCTGCGGGGTCATCCTCTTTAGGGCAGAACTCAGCGCCGCCTTGCTCTATGCGCCCGCTAAAAATGCTCCATGCTTCCCCTACGTGGTGTCTGATCCAGCTTGGCAGATTTTCAACACTATATGATGCCATGCAGCTTGTGCGACTTTGTTGACCTTTTATCTCATTAGACTTGCCCAGTATCCCACTCGCTGAATTTAGACAGACGTCGCTTTTGCCGGGATCGAGTGGAAGAAGCGCTCGTGCTGCGAAGTCTTTGGGGGGGATGGGTCTGATAGGTGAATATGTCATTTTCGTATGCTCCTTTGGCGTGGGATTAATTGGGTAAAGCGTCATCAGTTTGGGTCTTTTGGGTACCACTTTGCGGCAAATGCGGCATCGTGGTCTGACCACCTACGGCGGCGCTGCCAGCCTAGACGGCGTATCGCTGCACCGAGCTCTCCGATATGTGGAAGACCACCTTTACGGCCACGTAGACGCACCTGCAGGTCCAGTAAGCTCAATCCCTCCAGCTGGGTGCTTTGCGGTATCTGGTCCAGTACCCTTTGTAGGCGTGCATCTAGGGGCCCCAGAGGCGCTCTCTGGTGCTCTACCGCATTTGCTTGAGGTTGTGCTTTGACGAACTCCTGCACACGGGTGGCGATGTCGACTGCAAATTTGTCATTCATGAATTGTACCTGCTGTTGTGATATGGGGCACTGGGCCCAAGTGGGCCGGTCCGGTTTCCGGTTGCTGGTCCCCCGTAGGGGTGGAAACTACGGAAACTGGAAACTCAATAATTTCAATGTGTTGCAGGGTTATAAATTCTAGTTTCCGCCCTTGTAAGAGGAGAAGACCGGAAACTGCCTGCAAAGAAACTCGAAGCCATTGAAAAACCTTATTTTCCAGTTTCCATGCGTCGTAAGCCGGAAAGTGGAAACTGGCCTGAAAAGACAAAAAACTATGCATTGAGGATGCCCTTTCGGTGAACCATCCAGCCGTTCCTTGGGGCGGTTTGGGCTATCCATATCTCGTAGTTTCCCACTCGGACTGGGGCCTCCTTATCTTGAGGCAGTAGGGTAATGTTGGCCGAAGAAACTGAACTGCGGACGTCGTGTTTACTCATATAACGCGCTTTTATCTGCGCCCATGGTACTTCGTCCACGTTACTTGGAAACAAACTTGATATGGCTACCGCCATGCTCTCAGCTGTCCATTTTTTGCGGCTGTCTTGCGCTTGTAAAAACAGGTGATCCAAATTGACCGATTTTGGGACCCCCACTGTGTCGCCGTTTGAGATGGTAACTGCTTCAATCTTGTACCAGTTTGCTTTGCTGTCATGCGCGGCGAAGTTCATTTTCCCGACATCCATTCGAATGTAGTTGCCCCGCTCCTCGTCCGAAAACCCAAGCTTTTGGGCTGTACTCCTCCCCATACGCGCAATTGTTACCGCGGCCCGGGCCGCGTCCTTGATTGCTGATGCTCCTCGCCCTGACTCGGCGTCACCGGCATGGGCCTCTGAATCTCCACCGATCTTCCGTGTATGGTGTGCTATGTTAATCGCAATGCCTGACTTTCCTGCGAGGATTTTGCAGATGGAGACGACCTGATCCATCGCGTTGTTGTCATTCTCAGGTGCTGTGTGCATTGAGATAAACGGGTCAACGAATAGCGCTCCTATCTCCCGCTCCTTAATTAACGCTTCTATTTGATCGAGCACTGGACTACGCGAAACAGTATTCTCAAAATGGAAGGCAAATCGCACAGGCTGCATATAACCGCTGATTGTGAAAAGCTTGCCCTCAAGTTCCATAGGGTCGATCTCAAATTGGACTAAGACCGCGGCGATACGACGTTGTAGTTCGTCCTTGTCGTCTTCGTTATTAATAACGAGGGCGTTGCATCTTTGGACTGAGCCGAGCCCCAAAAGATCGCGCCCAGTGGCGACGCTGACAGCGGCAATTAGCTGTAACATGGATTTGGCAACACCCCCGGGGCCGACGATCAAGCTGATGTAACCAACTAAAAGCAAGCGCGGAATCTGCCACTCCCGACGCGGCATAGATGCCACAGCATCCATTAAGCCTTCACCATATGTCATAAGCTGTAGGTTGCTGCTGACAGCATTTTGCGCGGAGACGTTGTTTTGTGCATCTAGCTTTGATGCTCTTTGATTTATGATGTCTTCACCATCTGCTGTATTATCCCATCCCAACGTATAGAAAATGCGGTTGTTTTCGACTTGGACGTCCCAGCCGTGCTTCTCCGCAGTCCGAAAGATTTGTTCATGCGACGTACTCGTTGGGTTGAAACTTTCCCACTTATTCTGAGCATCGTCGGGATCAAATTTTCCGGACTTAGTGCTCCATTCCAACCAAACCTGTTTGCCTTCATCGCCGCCATCCTCATCCAGAGTTTTGGCAGCATGCCCGAGGCTAACCCATAATTCGCGATTATCGCTAGGGATGGCGTTAAACGCTGATTTCAGTTGCATTAACAGGAAAGGTGTTGGAATTTCCTGAGAAGCTGCTCCGAAGGAGTTTTTGAATGTTGATGGTTTAGACCTAGCCGGGGCAATAATTTTGTCTGGATTAAACTGATTATTAGTGTTGCCCTCTGTAGTCAGCGTTTTCAAATCTACTCTGCTTTCTTGTTCATCAGAACAAGCACCTCGCGATAATATATCGTCTACTCTTAACGGTTGGCGCAAAGAAATTTCCATGATCTCGCTCCGATAGTTGGATTGTAGTTGGGCTGCTCTGGTCGATACACCGAAGGGTCGAACTCAATCGCTGCACACCCAAATTTAACTACTAAGTTGGTCTCAAGCTGTTTTTGGAATGCAGTCCCTAACGTGATGCGCTCACGCCGACCTACGTCTCTGTCGAGCGCAATTAACACTCTCATGCGGGGCACTTCCGGCGTACTAGAAGCGGTTTCATACGCATAGCTGGTAAGTTCCTTAATTTCGCTTAGAACTGCCTCCTGAACAGCTGCACCGTTCATGTAATCAATGTCCAATGTCAGGAAAGAACATGGCTTCGCGTGGCTTGCCAGTCTGTAGTGAGCTTCTTGAGGGTGCTTATCAGTACGATCGTGAGGGCCGAGGGACATCGGACCGCACATGTAGTTCAACCCCTTCTTCGCACCTCGGTGCGTCTCGATATGTTCCACCAAACTGCTGAAACCATCCACTTCCATTTGTAATGGGCTGTTGTCGTAAGTGTCACGTCCCGCGGAAAAGTGAATGGGGCTTTTCATTTCTCGCCCTCCATAAATTGCTCGCGCCACTGAGTGATATCCTCGTCACTCCATACAGATCGCTTTCCTAGCCTGCGTGGTGGGGGAAACTTGGACTCCGCGATCCAATATTTTGGATTCCTAGCGTAGGTTTGATAGCCAGGCTGTACAAGCTCCGGCCATAGTTCGATTGCTATATTACAGCCTTGACGCCCTGATAAGAGTTGGTTCTGATTCATGCCACATTCTCGCCAGTGACATAATCAAGGAGGGTTTGCCCCCGATAGTAAGGCGTACGGCCTATCTTATCATAAGGGATCCCAGTACCCGCCCACCTGTGACGCTCAAGCCATGCTGTGGATTTGCCGATCAACTCGGCTGTCTCCATGGTAGAGAAAAGTGAGCCCTGATTTTCTTCAAGGACTAAGATTACATTTTTAAGCATCATAAAACCTTCTAGTTTGATCGCATAGGTTTTATAATAATGGTGCGTTTGGCGGTGCGGCTAGGATAAGCAAATACAAAAAAGTTATTTTTTACAGATATTTGGTAGTGCGTTGAGGGTGTGCGCAAAATTATTTTGGTGCGCTATGCTAGGCGTAACCTTTCCAAAGAGGTTTTTGATGTTGATGGACGAACACAGCTGAACTGCAAATAGCAATTGATTCAGGTGTGAAAATTAAAACAATCTCTAATAATCATTTGATTAGCCTGTATTAGCTAAAAATTCGATTATTTATCTGCCTTTGAACGGTAATAGGTTCTCCTGGGATCTTCTGGTACCTGGCGCCCCAAACTACGGTCTTTTTGGGCCACTTGCCGTATGGCGGCAACCGCAGAGCATTTTTCTTTTTTCATAATTCTTGGAACTTCGTGCCGCCAACGTGCATTTCGTTCTTGAGGCGTTTCACAAGAGGGCACACCAGCTGAATTACCCAACCGTTTAGACTCGGCTTTAATGTCGCGTACTAATTTTTCAAATTCACGTATAGCAACTTTTCGCATAGCCTGTAATTCGGCCGATTTTATTGTATACGGGTCAAGATCTTTCTGTGCCCCGTACTCATTCAAGTTTTTCATCTTCGCGTAAAGCTTATTTAACTCATCGAGCAAGGCTTGATCCTCAGGACTATCGGGTAGTTTCTTGAGTCTCCCCGTCAGAATATTTAAAATTTCGTGATTAAGATCATATCGATTAGCGATCATCATCAACCAGTCGTATATAGTGCTTATATCGTCAGATTTTTGGACTTGCCTACTTAAGTTTTTTTCCATTCACGTCACCTTGTTGTGCATTAACTCCATAGTGGGGACTATTTGCATTTGGTTATTAATAAACGCTTCGAGCTTCTTTAGCGCTTGTAACATCATGTCGTCGTCAACCTGAACGTAACCGCCAGTGACATCGTGAGCACCTGTTTTGTGGTTTAGAATTGCTTTGATCGTGTAGTGTGGCACACCTAATCGTTCCATACTTGAGGCTGCTAGCCTCCGCAGGTCGTGGCACGTAAATGTTAACCCAGTCTGTTTTAGAATTCTGCCATAACTACTGCGAAAATTAGACGGGACTGCACCACCGTGCGGAGACGCGAACACGAAAGGCGTATTATTTGCGTTAATTCTTCTACGCAGTATGGATATAAGACTGTCTGTAAGCGGCAGTTCGTGATTACTACGGTTTTTGGTGTCCCTAAACACAACAGTCTTTTTTTCAAAATCAACATCGTGCTTTTTCAGACCTAGTAATTCTGATTTTCGGGCCCCAGTCATAGCAGCAAACAAAAATATATCACCATGTACTGCACCATTTCTAAGTTTAGGATATTCTTTTCCAGTGCCCACTGCACGGCGTGGGACTTCGCCTAGTCTAGTCGCAGCAGGCACCCATCTTTTGAGATCAGAAGGTTTAAGCACTGACTTTCTACGCTCAACTTTCCTCCAGAGTTTTGACTGGCTCAGCACGTCAACAGGATTGCTAGTAATTATGGGAGTGTCGTTCACATCTCGATACTCATAAATTGCCAAGTTAAACACCGCCCTTAAATAACGCATGGCTACATTGGCCCGTGACTTAGATTCTGTACAACGTTCGAGATAGCGATTTTGCACCATCTGGCGTGTTATTTGAGTTAGTGGTTTTTTTTTCCACTTTCCAAACGTATTTTCTAACTCGACTTCCATTCCGTGGATGGTACTTGGCTTAAGGTCACGTAGCCGAAAGTAGTCGCTGAAACACTGCTCAACATTAACAGCTTTGAGTTTTTCACGGGTTCTATCTGCAACTGGATTTCCTCCAGATGCCACAACACCGATGCGCCTTTTTGCCTCTGTCCTAGCGACTTCCACTGTAACACCGGGATAAACACCAATTTTCTGCAAGGGGCGTTTTCCATCTACTGTTATTTTCAGAACGAAAGTTTTGATCTCATTTCTAGTGATCCGAATGCCGAACCCAGTAAGCTCGGTATCCCAGCAAAAGTAGGACCCTTCATCTGGCGCAACTAGATTTGACACTAGCGTTTTGTTAATCTTTTTTTTCATGCTTCTGTGGCCCACTCAATCCATGTAACCCTCATGTAACGACATTACCACAAACCCGTTCAAGTGAAAACAGGTGAAGTAAGGTCAAAGATTACTTTAAGCTACTAAATATAAGC
>Ga0209405_1001402_pt1 | contig 17417 bp, 11 predicted proteins | sample COGITO_mtgs_1105_6_FD_184803 | JGI IMG/M metagenome (GOLD analysis project Ga0209405, IMG submission 184803) | Pelagic marine microbial communities from North Sea - COGITO_mtgs_110516 (SPAdes) (version 2) | ecosystem: Environmental > Aquatic > Marine > Epipelagic ...
ACCAATACCAATTCTACAATGGTGGCACAAAGTGTGGATATTGTTGGGTTTTCTACACGTGCAAAAACCGTTTGTGTGTTGATGTCTATATTAACATAAGGACTTGCTAAAGGATTGACTTCATTTTCAGCATCCGACAACGTCTCGTGATAACTGATTGTTACGCCTGCAACACCGCCTGAAATATCAAGGTCTCTATCTGTTAATGTGAAGACACCAAAACCATCACTGTCTGGATCACAATTGGTCAATTCTGGAGGCGTGTTTGCAAGAGGAGCTGGTGCGACATTCAAGTCCAAAGCGACTGTAGTATAGCAACCTGTATTTACATCCTGTCCTCGTGCAATCACAGTTTGAGGGTTGCTAATGTTTGTATATGGAATTGCCAACGGATTGGTTTCCGAATCTGCATCTGTCTGTGTTAAATAATAACTGATTGTATAATTTACATTTCCACCTTGAATTTCTCCATCTTTTTCTGTTAAATCTATCTGAGTAAGTCCATCAGGAGTTCCATCATCACAAATTTCTAGTTCTGTTGGAACAATCAATTGAGGCAACGGATTTACGATAAGTATAAAACTTCCCGTCGCACGACAACCCGTGGTTAAATCTGTGAGTGCTACATAAAGTGTTTCTGGGTTTGAAGTATTCTGGTAAAAATCCGTCAAAACATATTGGTCATTGGTGGCGTCAGACTGTGTTTCGTAATAACTTACGCTTACATTTTGACCATTGATGATCTCTAGATCCTTGCTACTTAAATCAAATAATTCTTGTAAATCGCCCGCATTCGTGTCATCACACAATTCAAAATCTATAATGGCAGGAATGACTGGTAAAGGGTCTACTAACAATCCTAAAGTGGTAGTGTCGTGACAGCCTGTATCGGTGTTTTCTAAACGAATGTAAAGTGTTTGTGCATCTGCTATAATACTTATATAAGGACTTGTTACAGGAGATGTATTTGTGTCTGCATCCGATTGAGTTTCGTGGTAACTCACAACCATTCCAACTTGAGATCCTATAACGGTCAAATCAATGCCTGTAAAATTAAAACTCGCTAAGCCATCATAGTCGTCATCACAAACAGTTTGCGTTGATACTGCATTGGCAATGGGTAGTGGGTCAACGCGCAGCTCTAAAGGCATAGTACTAAAACATGTTGATGACGTATTTTCTAAGCGTATGAAAATCGTTTGGGAATCTGCTGTGGTATTTGTGTAAGGACTCGTCAATGGAGACTCATTCAGTTCTGCTTTTGCTAAAGTTGCATGATAACTTACAGTGATTCCTGTTTGTCCTCCTAATGCTTCAGCATCCATAGAGGTGAGCATAAACGCTCCAGCTCCATCGGTATCATCATCACAAGTGGGTAAAATAGACATTGCGATTGTGGATGGCAATGAGTTCACAATGACATCAAACTGCGTTGTTTCATAACACGACTCTAAGCCAATTTCTTCAACTCGCACATAAATTGTTTGTTGATTTGCGGTTGTATTTGCAAAAGGGCTTGTTAATAAATTTATATTTGAATCTGCATCGGCTGGTGTTTCATGATAGGTAACTCTAAAATCTGAAGGGATTTGAGACCCTAAAACGATGGCTGTTTGAGCTTCTAAATCAAAAGTCATCACGCCATCTGAGTCGTCATCGCAAGTTTCAAGGTTTGTAAGTGCAGAAGCAGTCGCTTTGTGATTCACCACCAAATTGAATACAGGATTTGGAGACACAATATAACAGCCTGCTCCCCCATTTGCTTCTATACGAACATAGATAGGTTCTGGTGAAGAATCATTAATATGTGGAAATATAACAGCCTGCTCCCCCATTTGCTTCTATACGAACATAGATAGGTTCTGGTGAAGAATCATTAATATGTGGACTCGACAAATTATTGGTTCCTGCATCGGCATCCGCAAAACTTGTGTAATAGGTGACCGTATAACTTCCAGGAGCTTGCGTACCTAAAATATCGAGGGTTTTACTTGATAAATCAAATGATTCCGAGCCATCATTGCTAATATCATCACAAACTATCATATCAATTACCGAAGTAATTACTGGTTGATCAAGAAGGTTCAGCGTAAACGAAACGGTCTCATAACACTCTGTTGTTTGATGTTCAAAACGGACATAAATAATTTGACCATCTGTCCCTGAAAAAGCGGCTGCATCAGTTGCTGAAATTGCACTGGAACCCGAATCCGCCTGTGCTTGAGTTCTGTGGTATGTTAAAACAAAATCCGCAGGGCTTGGAGTGGGGCCATAAATTATGGCATCATTTTCCGTTAAATCAAAAACACTGGACGTCGCCCCTGTATTACATACAAATAAATCAATGGGAGCCGCATAGATCAATTCTGGTGCAACATCAATACAAACTTCTGTTGAATATTCACATCCAAAGTCATAATATTCACATCCAAAGTCATCCGTGGCACGATACGTATAACAGTACTGACCTTCTGATGGAGGCTGTACTGTAATTACATTCCCATCGATGCCGGTTATTGTACTATCTGCGTCCCATTCTTCAGAAATAATTGTTGGTGTAAAAGAAAGATCTGGAGGTTGGATTGCAGGGTCAAAATTTAAAACCCATGCAAATATATACCCATTATCTGCACCAATATTATCTGTAATTCGAATGGTCCAACTTCCGTTTAGGGAAGAACCAATAAGACCGTTTAGAGAGTTTACAGATGCGTAAGTCCCCGCTGGTACAAATGAATCTGTATAGGTACCTGGACCATCGCCACTCACAAACGTCTCATTTGGTTGTATACCACCTACTAAAGTAGGGTTTGTTGTACCTGGCACAAAGCAATACTGAAAACCTACACCTTCGGTCAAATTATTACTTTCTCCATCAACACCCCCTGTAGCCCAAGGGATTCCTAAATTTGCAGACCCACCTCCTTGATCGTGAAGTCGCACAAGCTCCCCTGTTGGTGAAATGATTTCTATATCTAAATCGCCTAAATAGGAGTGCTCCATGACTAAGCAAATTTCAAGTAACTGAGCAATATCATCTAAAGTTTGGTCCGATTCAAAACAATCTACAATAATAGATGTTTCATAAACCTGTCCACTTCCATCCGGTAAAAAGGTGACATCACTCTCTGGCGGTGTACATTCATTTAGAAACGGCACAACCGTTGCAACGCCATTAATGGTGGTGGATTCTCCAAAACAGAGGGCTGAATCTGCTGCTGCATTTCCAGTTCCCGTGAAATCCGTAGGCAATGCCACTTGAATCACTTGGTTTATTAAATTTGTATTCTTACACCCATCTGGATCCACACTTGTATTGGTATCCGTAATGTTTAGGTTTACTAAATATACGCCAGGAGTATCATAAGAAAATACCGCCGTTTGACCAGCTTGAGTTGTGCCATCCCCAAGATCCCATTCGTAAGTTGCTCCAGCACCACTCGTACTAAACTGCCCACTCCCTGTTAAGGTAATATCCTCAAATGGACATACACGTATATAGCCATCCTCATTGGATGACGGACTTGCAGAGTCCAGTACAGAAACAATGGTCTGACAGGGCTCAAAACATGAAATATCCGCTACCCAGCCAGTATCATTCACACCACCACTAGACGTAAACACTATAGTGATACAACCTGAGGGGTTGTCTTGCGTGGCAGACACAAAACCAGGACTATTTGCCGATGCAGTACCTGAGAAATCTCCAAAAGAGGTCGCCGGATCCGTTGCATTGTCTGCATTGTAAATTGTCATAACATCTGCTCCAGCTTGGGTTGCAAACGCTGAAAATTGTAACTGCACCAATTGTCCTGCGTTCTCTGGACAAATTGTGTAGGTAAAGGATTCATTCGCGGAATAAGGACCACTGTCTCCCCCTGTATCTACAAAAACCCCTGTACAAGTATTGATGGTCACTCCATCTTCAATAACAAACACTTGTGCCGTTAATGAAACTGAAAAAAGTATGCTAAGAAGTAAAACTAATTTTTTCATCTCTTATCTGTTGTTAGAATGTTGTGACTTAACTATTATGAAGTAATCTGTCCCATCGACTCGATACATATGTTCGCCTCGACTGTAAAAGGAAAATGCGTACTTAAGAGGGTTAAATTCTTGAGGGTTAAAAACGGAATCTCTTTGAAGCGTTGAAACAAAAGCATCAAAAAGAGGCACTTCCGATAATAAGGTGCATTTTTTTTGATCTTTTGGCTTTGATCTGTTTTCAATTACAATTCGATTCCGAAGTAAATTCTTCATCGCAAGAACTCGGTTTGGACGGCTTAAAATTTCTTTATCTAAAGAGGCTCCATACACCTCATTTAACTGAGATAGTTCAGTTACTGAAAAAGGAGCGTTTACATTAGTGTTATACTGAATAACCTCAAGAGGCAAATAAAGACGCGTTGAGTTTTGAGAATTGCAATTGTAGCTAAAAAGCCCAATAAAAAAAATATGTAAAATATATGTTTTCATCCTGTGTATAAAAGAGTTAGTATTCAATTTTATAAAAATAATAACTGCTTCTTTTAAAAAGCAGGGCTAGTAGGATAGTTGTCTAAGATTTAAGGAGAAAGCTTAGACGTAAAGTTACTAAAAAATTTAAAGGAATTAGTGAAAAAAAGGAATTATTAATCTAAAAAAAAAAGTATCCAACAGTGAAATTAAGTATCTTTGTACTTACAAAACATTGAAAACTTTATTACGGATATTAGAATGGGACTGAAAAATAATACTGAAAAATTTGACACGATTGGCGACAATCATATAGGGACTTCAACTGAAACTCCTATGCGATCTGATGCTTTTAAATTAAGCTCCGACGAGAAAATTGACATCATAAAGGATGATGTTCAGCACATTATGGAAACTCTTGGTTTAGACTTGAGTGACGACAGTTTAAAAGGGACTCCTAATCGCGTTGCAAAAATGTTTGTCAATGAGATTTTTGGAGGGCTAGACCCCACTAAAAAACCAAAAGCTTCGACCTTTGACAACAAGTATCAGTATGGTGAAATGTTGGTTGAAAAAAACATCACACTCTACTCTACTTGTGAGCATCATTTCCTCCCAATTGTAGGGAGAGCGCATGTAGCCTATATTTCAAACGGGACGGTAGTAGGACTTTCAAAAATGAATCGTATTGTGGATCATTTTTCAAAACGCCCACAAGTTCAAGAGCGTTTGACTATACAAATTGTTGAAGAATTACAGAAAGTATTAAACACAAAAGACGTAGCTTGCGTCATTGATGCCAAGCATTTATGTGTGAATTCTCGTGGCATAAGAGACATCGAAAGTAGTACCGTAACAAGTGAATTTGGTGGCAAATTCAAAGAAAAAGATACCAAAAGAGAATTCCTAGACTACATACAATTAGAGACTAAATTTTAATTCTATAAACTATGGGCAAACACAGCACAAATACCCTCCATATTTACAACTCACTTTCAGGAAAAAAAGAAATTTTTAATCCTATTAATGAAGGTGCCATTGGAATGTATGTTTGCGGTCCAACAGTGTATAGCAATGTGCATTTAGGAAATGTCCGAACGTTCATGTCGTTTGATATGATTTTTAGATATTTCAAACACCTCGATTATAAAGTACGTTATGTCCGTAATATTACAGATGCGGGTCATTTAGAAAATGATGCCGATCAAGGAGAAGATCGCATTGCAAAAAAAGCGCGTCTCGAGCAAATTGAACCCATGGAAGTGGTGCAGCGCTACACGGTTGATTTTCATAACATCCTAAATACGTTTAATTTTTTACCTCCAAGTATTGAACCTACGGCGACGGGACACATCGTAGAACAAATAGAAATCATCAAATCAATTCTAGAGAAAGGCTTTGCTTATGAAGCAAATGGCTCTATTTATTTTGATGTTTTAAAATATAATGAATCCCATCATTACGGGATTTTAAGTGGTCGGAATATCGAAGATATGATTCATAACACCAGAGTGCTTGAAGGACAAACGGATAAAAAAAATCCACAAGATTTTGCACTTTGGAAAAAAGCAGAACCCAAACACATCATGCGTTGGCCTTCGCCTTGGAGCGATGGTTTTCCGGGGTGGCACTTGGAATGTACTGCGATGAGCACCAAATATCTAGGCGAGCGTTTTGACATTCATGGTGGTGGAATGGATTTGAAATTTCCGCACCACGAGTGTGAAATTGCACAAGCCAAAGCTTGGCACAGCCACACACCTGTCAACTATTGGATGCATGCAAATATGCTGACACTCAACGGGCAAAAAATGGCGAAATCAACGGGTAACAATATTTTACCTAGCGAAATTTTGACAGGAGAGACCTCTAAATTAACCAAAGGATTCTCTGCATCAGTGGTTCGATTTTTTATGATGCAAGCGCACTACCGTAGTATTTTAGATTTCAGTAACGATGCGTTGTTAGCTTCTGAAAAAGGGTATATGAAACTCATGGAAGCCGTCTCTACATTGGACAAACTTGAAGCTACTTCAGACGCCAATGAATTTGACATTTCAGCATGGAAGTCCAATTGTTACACGGCAATGAATGATGATTTTAACACCCCTATTCTGATTGCAGAATTGTTCAGTGCTGTGAAATACATCAACCAAATTAAAGACAGAAAAGCCACTGTTAGCTCTGAGAATTTAGCCTTGCTAACAGAAGTAATGCATCAATTTGTGTTTGACATTCTAGGTCTTAAAAATACTACATCTAACAACCAAGATCAAAAACTTGGAGATACGGTTGAACTTCTCATCAGAATGCGAAACGATGCGAGAGCCCAAAAAGATTTTGCACTTTCGGATAAAATAAGAGACGAGTTACTGGCCATCGGAATACAACTGAAAGATGGCAAAGACGGCACTACATTCATCTTAGATTAATACTCATGAAAACTATTTTGATTGCGCCTTTTTTGTTTTTAATCAAGCTGTATCAAAATTTCATTTCACCTTTAACACCTTCGAGTTGTCGGTTTCAACCCACTTGCTCACAATACACCAAAGAAGCTTTGCAGTCTCACGGATTATTTAAAGGAGGATTCCTGAGCGTGAAACGCATTTTAAGCTGCCACCCATGGGGCGGTTCAGGGCACGATCCTGTCCCGAAGAAGTAATACGCTTATTTATTAAAAACGCATTACCCCAAAGTTTGGTGTCAATTTTCTATATTTACATTCTAAATAAACGACTATGTATTTTTTACAGATTATATGGGATCCTACTTCTGATGGCATCGCTCTTTTTGGAGATTTTAAAATTCATTATTACAGCCTTATGTGGATGGCGGCTTTTATCGCAGGCTGGTATCTCACAAAAAAGATTTATAAAAACGAAGGTCAATCTGAAGACAAACTAGACGGACTGTTCATGTATTCTGTCTTGGGAATTATGATTGGTGCGCGTTTGGGTCATGTTATTTTTTATCAACCTGAATTATTCAAAGACGACTTTTTTAGTGTTTTTCTTCCTTTCCGTTTTAGTGGTGGATTTGAATTTACAGGGTTTAGAGGCTTGGCAAGTCATGGCGCTGCTATAGGAATGATTTTATCTATGTGGCTCTACAATAAAAAGGTGTTGAAAAAATCAGTGCTTTGGATTCTGGATCGCGTAGTCATTGCCTGTGCATTAGGAGCTGTGTTTATAAGAATCGGTAATTTCTTTAATTCTGAAATGATCGGAAAAGCTGCTGGAGAAGGTTTCCCTTTAGCGATCATTTTTAAACAACTTGATACCATTCCCAGACATCCTGGGCAATTGTACGAAGCTTTTGGCTATGTATTTGTGTTTCTGATCTTATTCTTTTTATACTGGAAAACAAAGAAAAGCACGCAAACAGGTTTTCTGTTTGGCTTGTTTTTAGTCCTCTTAATGTCAGTAAGACTTGTGGTAGAACAATTCAAAATTGCACAAATAGACAGCCGTGAGGATTGGATTTTTGGCTTGAATACCGGTCAAGTATTGAGCGTTCCTTTTGTGTTGTGTGGCTTGTATTTTATGTTTATTTATAAGCCTAAAACAACTTAGGTACAGTTGTTTTTGAAAGAATATTGAGTGGTTTTTTAGAACTAATTTTAAAAGACCATTGATCTGTTGTTTTATAACTCCTCTTCTTTACAGTGGTATTTAACGCCGCTACCAGAACCTGTTGCTAGAATCAATCCTTCTTTTACTAAGTACTGTAAATCCTTTTTTAACGTATTTCGAGAATATTGTAAGTTTTCTTCTAAGTCTTTAACTTGAATAATTCTGTGCTGCTTTATATATTCCAGTACTTCTTTTTGTCGCGCATTCAAGCTGATTTTTAAAGTATTATAAACCTCATATTTACCTTTTAATTTCTGAACAAGTGTCGTTAAACAATTTAAAAAGAAAATAACCCATTTATCTAATAGTTCTTGGTCGGTGCCTCTGTGTTTTTGGGTTTCCATAAGCGCCTTATAATACATATCTTTCCTCTCCTCTATGACGTGTTCAAAAGATACATACTCAACAAAATTATAATTCTGTTTCATCAACAAGAAAGTAGTAAGCAATCTTGACATTCGTCCATTCCCATCTTGATAAGGATGGATAGACAAGAACTCATATACAAATACAGCAGTTATTAAAACGGGATGTAAAACCTTTGTTTCTAGCTGAATGTTTGTCCAATCGATCAACTGCTGCATTTCATTAGAAGTTAAATGAGGAGCCGTTGTTTTGAATATTATTTTTTGTTTTCCATCTAGATAGTTTGCAACGACTTGGTTTGATAAATTTTTATACTGTCCTTTGTGACGCTGGTCTTTATCACTATATTTTAGAAGAATAGAATGCAATTGATGCAGGTAACGTTCTGATAAGTCAATCTCTCCATAATGCTCCAGAATGGTTTCTAGTACTTCATAATACCCAATTACTTCTTGCTCGTCACGTTTATCAAGTTTATTGATTTTAACAGATTTCAGAAGTTGTTTGACTTCCTGATCATTTAATGTTGCTCCTTCTATTCTTGTTGAAGAACCTATACTTTGAATCGTAGCAATCTCACGCAATTCTTTTAAGTATTTTGTTTCTTTTGTTTCAAATGAATCCCAATTCCCTTTAAACAAATCTATCTCGCTCAGCTTCGTTATGATTTCTTGAAACATCCTAGGGTTGAAAGCTGTTTTTTTTGATATATCCATTTTGTATCCAATTGTATCCAATTACAAATATAGATAAAATAGTTTCAAAAATATCCATTCTGTATCCAATTGTATCCAATTAGAAATTAACACATTCAAAATTAAACCAAAAAAAGCCGCTCAATGAGCGGCTTTTTTGATATCTAACAAATAGTTATTAGTCTTCTTTTTTGTCTAAACGCTTCAATGTATCGTGCATGATTGGCGTTGCAATGAATAAGGAAGAGTAGGTTCCTACAAGCACCCCTACAATAAGGGCAAACAACAATCCTCTTAAGGAATCTGCTCCAAATGTAAACATCGCTAATAACACCACTAAAGTTGTTAAGGAAGTGTTTAAAGTACGACTTAAAGTACTACTCAATGCACTGTTGACCACTTTTTCAAATTTCCAACTTGTATGCTCATTTAAGTATTCTCTAATTCTATCAAATACAACCACGGTATCATTTAAGGAGTAACCAATCACCGTCAAAATCGCCGCAATAAATGCTTGATCGATTTCCATACTGAAAGGTAAGAATCTCCAAGAAATTGAGAAGATCCCTAGCACGATTAAGACATCATGAAATACTGCTGCTACGGCGCCTAATGAAAATTGCCATTTTTTGAATCGGATTAAGATATAAAGGAATACTACAATTAAAGATCCTAAAACTGCCCACACAGAAGATTTTTTAATATCATCCGCAATGGTTGGACTTACTTTACTTGCATACATTTTACCAACATTATTATCGGCATCTATAAACTGCTTATAAGTGGTTCCGTCTGGTAAAAATGGTACCAAAGCTCCGTATAATTTTTCTTGAATTTCTTGATCTACTTCTGCTGAATTTTCGTCAACCTTGTATTTCGTAGAAATTTTTAATTGATTCGCACTACCGATTGTTTTGACCTCAGCACTATTAAAGACGTCATTCAATGCCGTTTTAACTTCTTCCGTGTTCATGTCTTGTGCAAAACGAACGGTATATGTTCTTCCTCCCACAAAATCAATACCCTGATCTAATCCTGTTGTGAATAACGACCCAAGTCCTGCAATGATAATTGTTCCAGAAATTAAATAGGCTATTTTACGTTTCTTAAGAAATTCAATATTAATAGAACGGAATAGACCTTTGGTCATTCCTGTTGAGAATTCTAATTTTCCACCACGGTTCAAATGCCAGTCGATCAATAATCTTGAGATAAAAATCGCTGTAAATAAAGAGGTTAAAATACCAATTAAAAGAGTCGTTGCAAACCCTTTGATCGGCCCTGTTCCAAATACATATAAAATTAAGGCTGTTAATCCTGTGGTGATATTGGCATCTAAAATGGAAGACAGGGCGTTATTAAATCCATCTTTGATAGATTCTTTTTGACCTTTTCCTTTAAATAACTCTTCTCGAACACGTTCGTAAATAAGAACGTTTGCATCTACCGCAATACCAATGGTTAATACAATACCTGCAATTCCAGGCAATGTTAAAACAGCACCCAATCCAGAAAGAATTCCGAAGATTAAAATAATGTTTAATACCAATGCGATGTCAGAGTAAATTCCTGCTTTTCCGTAGTAAAACACCATCCATAAAAGAACCAATGCCAAAGCAATTAAGAATGATTTCATTCCACTGTCAATCGCTTCTTGACCTAAAGAAGGCCCTACTTCTTCTGCTTGTACGATATCTGCAGACGCTGGAAGTTTACCCGCACGTAATACGTTTGCTAAATCGACTGCTTCATTTAAGGTGAATGAACCTGATATTTCAGAGTTTCCTCCAGAAATAGGCCCTGTAGTCACTCCTGGTGCAGAATATACAATTTCATCTAAAACAATGGCGATCTGACCTGCAGTATTAAACGCATTGCCTGTCATATCTTCCCATACTTTAGCCCCTTTGAGGTTCATTTGCATGGACACACTTGGGTTTCCGTTTTGTTGGTAGGCTTGACTTGCATCTGTAATAACGGCTCCACTCAATGGTGGTTCGTTGTCTCTGTTTCCTTTTAAGGCGTATAACTCAACCAATTCAATACTTTGAGAGTCTTCTCCTGTGGTTTGTTGAACTTGAGGAATTCCCCATACAAATTTTGCGTAACGTTGTTCTGGTGATAAGAGCGCACGAACTTGTGGGTTGTTTAAGTAGTCTGTAACGAGTTGTTTGTCTTTTCGATCAAAAGAAGCGATGACGGGTCCGCCATTATAGCCTGGTGAACGAATTAAATCGATCAACGGGTTTACTTCTCCTGTATCTCCTGTTTCAGCATCGGTATCTCCAATGATATCAGAAATTGCATCGTCAGTTGTTTCAGTGGCATTGGATTCAACTTCTGTTGTAGAAGTTTCCACAATTTCTTTTAAAGTTTCATTGGCTTGAAAAATAAAAGTTCCAAACTCTTCTCCTTTAAAGGCATCCCAAAACTCTAACTGAGCTGTACTTTGTAACAATCCTTTGACACGTTCTTTATCTTTGGCTCCTGGCAATTCAACCAGAATACGTCCAGTATTTCCAATTCGCTGAATGTTTGGTTGGGTGACTCCAAACTTATCAATACGTTTACGAAGGACTTCAAAAGCCGATACAATCGATTCGTCTATTTTGAGTGACAATACAGGCTTGACCTCATCATCTGTCATGTCAAACGTAATCACTTCGCTTAAGGTACGATTCGCGAAAATATCTGGAGATGCCAATTTGGTGTCGCCTTGAATCGCTTCAAACGCTACAAAAAAGTCTTCTAAATAGGTGTCTTGACTGTCCTTCTGAAGTTCTTCGGCATCACTCAATGCTTTTCTGAACACGGGATCTTTACTTCCATTTGCCAATCCAACAAGAATATCTTTTACAGAAATCTGAAGAATGACACTGATACCTCCTTTAAGATCCAAACCAAGATTCATGGCTTTTTCTTTTACTTCATCAAAATTATACTGAGCAATTCCGATGTTATAAACTTCCTCATTTTTCAACGAGTCTAAATACGTGACTTGTGCAAGCGCGCGTTTAGCGTCATAATCGGTTTCAGTATCTGCTACATTTTCGATAGCAAACTGCTTAGCATTATCTTCTATTTGATTTGCTTTAAAACTAAATGATAATTGGTAAATACTTACCAAGCCAAATAGAAGCGCAAATAATTTTACGAGTCCTTTATTTTGCATTGTGAATTAATTTAATCTGTATTAATTTTTATAACCGAGCAAATATATGATTTACGATGTGAATTGACAATAGATTCTTTTCTTTTCAATAAAAAGAGTATTTTAAGACCCCTTTATTCGTCAAAAACACAATTCACACCATCGATATACCTACACGTCTAGTAATGAATTTGTTTTTTTAACCCCTTCGGCGCTGGTATGTAAATGGGCTTTTTCGCTATCGCTTAGTTTAATTTCAACGATTTTTTCAATACCATTGGCTCCTAAAACAACGGGCACACCAATACACAAATCAGACAAACCGAACTCCCCATCTAATAATACAGAACATGGGAATATTTTTTTCTGATCACAAGCAATCGCTTGTACCAATCCACTCACGGCGGCACCAGGTGCATACCAAGCGGAGGTTCCTAAAAGTTTCGTTAAGGTTGCTCCACCAACTTTGGTGTCTTCTTTAACTTGCTCTAAGCGTTCGTTTGAAATGAATTCTGAAACTTTGATACTGTTTCGTGTTGCATGCGACGTCAAAGGCACCATTCCAACATCACTATGACCACCGATAACCATACCATCTACATCGCTAATTGGAGCGCCTAAAGCTTCAGCCAATCTGTATTTGAAACGTGCTGAGTCCAATGCCCCACCCATTCCAATAATTTTATGCTTCGGCAATCCTGTCACTTTATGTGCAAGATAGGTCATGGTATCCATTGGATTGCTCACAACAATTAGCACGGTATTTGGAGAGTGCTCTACCAAACTTGTGGAGACTGTTTTTACAATCCCAGCATTGATTCCTATGAGTTCTTCACGGGTCATTCCTGGTTTTCTTGGAATTCCTGATGTGATGACACAAATATCACTATTTGCTGTTTTACTGTAATCATTGGTAGAACCCGTGATTTTTGTGTCAAAACCATTGAGTGATGCACATTGCATCAAGTCCATCGCTTTTCCTTCGGCATAGCCTTCTTTGATATCTAATAAAACAACTTCGGAAGCAAAATTTTTAATGGCGATGTATTCTGCGCAACTTGCTCCAACTGCGCCAGCACCTACTACTGTTATTTTCATTTTAATTTATTTTTTATTATTACTATAATTATCTAAAACTAAAAGCAAACCCAAGGGTCGCAGTATTGTATTCTTGTAAAGTGTAATCCGCAAAAATCTTAAAAAAGGTAAGATTTAAACGGGCTCCAAGTGTAGCACGCGTTCCCGTCGATTTGAATTTCAGACTAATAGGGTCTGAAATGGATTCCGTGTTAGTTGTTCCTTGATCTAACCTAGAAGAAGATACTTCCTGATATGTGAGATCATAATCTCCATTGACTTTAAATGTGGACGTTCCGCCATTGAAACCAATCCCTCCATAAAGGGTCACGATTTGAAAATCTAAAGATCCCAATGCTTGTACTGTCCACGTTTTTACTTTAAACTGAGCCAGTCCGTTTGTTACAGAAACCTGACTGTCCACGTTTTTACTTTAAACTGAGCCAGTCCGTTTGTTACAGAAACCTGATTTGATAAATCCCCATTTTGAATCGTATAATCAATCGTTGCCGATGTATATGCTCCTAAAAGAGAGACAGAAAACGGAAGTTTTCCTATGAGTCCAAGGTATTGTGTGAGATCATGCTGAAGTCCTACCCCAATTAAATTGGCGTTCACTTTTGAAGCAAAACCGGTTTTGGGAACATACCTTAATTTAATGGTTGTTTTAAAAGGCAGTCCGAGTCCAACTTGAACAAAAGGGGCTGGAACAGCACTGGCTGGCAAATCTTTTGCGATGCCACCAGGCAATTCAAATGTCCCCGATTTAAAGTTACCCCCTTGGTAAGGAATAGACACATTGAACGCTGTGTTCGTATTGTCTTTTCCTAAAACGGTTGGAATGCTTGTGCTTCCTCCATCCACAAGAGATATAAAATTATAGTCATCGGCTATAAATTCAAACACCTTGTCTTTGTCTGGCGTGAAAGACGCATTGAGTCCGAAGGTAATATCAAACCCGAGTTTTTTGTGCGTTTTTGCTGTGGAATACCAACCGCCATTCATACTACTCATCAACCCTTTCATTGCTGGGCTGAGGTAATTTTGAAGTAAGGTACTGGCATCGTCCGATCCGAGTATGACATCTCCAAGATTCTGAGCACTTGACACATTCACTCCAAAAAGGAATGCACAAAAAATAATTATTCTTTTCATATAAATAGGATTTGGGGTTGCTTCTTAAGCATCGATATTGGCATAAATTGCATTTTTCTCGATGAATTCTCTTCTTGGCGGCACATCGTCTCCCATCAACATTGAGAAGATACGATCGGCTTCGGTTCCATTGTCAATTTGAATTTGACGTAAGGTTCTAAACTCTGGATTCATGGTGGTGTCCCAAAGTTGTATGGCATTCATTTCTCCAAGACCTTTATAACGTTGAATTTTTGCACCATCGCCATATTGCTCCATCAGCGCCAAACGCTCTTCATCATTCCATGCATATTCTTTTTTGGCTCCTTTCTTCACTAAAAACAAAGGAGGCGTGGCGATGTAAATATGACCGTTTTCGATCAATTCTTTCATGTATCTAAAAAAGAAGGTCAAAATAAGTGTTTCAATGTGGCTACCATCAATATCGGCATCACACATAATCACAATTTTATGGTATCTTAATTTTGAAAGGTTCAGCGCTCTGGGATCTTCTTCGGTTCCAATGGTCACCCCTAAAGCCGTGAATATGTTTTTGATTTCTTCATTTTCAAACACCTTATGAGTCATTGCTTTTTCGACGTTCAAAATCTTACCTCTTAATGGCAAAATCGCTTGAAAAGCTCTATCCCGTCCCATTTTTGCGGTTCCACCTGCCGAATCTCCCTCAACTAGATAAATTTCACATTTTGTAGGATCTTGTTCTGAACAGTCACTCAGTTTCCCAGGCAAGCCTCCAATACTCATAACGGATTTACGTTGCACCATGTCACGTGCCTTTTGGGCTGCATGACGGGCTTGCGCTGCAAGGATCACTTTTTGAACAATGATTTTAGCATCGTCCGGATTTTCCTCTAAATAGTTGGTCAGCATTTCTGAAACGGCCTGACTCACGGAAGCAGATACTTCTCTGTTTCCTAACTTTGTTTTGGTCTGTCCTTCAAATTGTGGTTCTTGAACTTTTACAGAAATAATAGCAGTCAATCCTTCACGGAAATCATCCCCTGCAATGTCAAACTTAAGCTTGTCTAACATCCCCGATTCATCGGCATATTTTTTTAATGTATGGGTCAGTCCCCGACGGAAACCAGATAAGTGGGTTCCTCCTTCATGGGTGTTAATATTGTTTACATAGGAATGTAAATTCTCCGCATAAGAGGTGTTATAAATCATCGCAACTTCTACAGGAACTCCGTTTTTCTCCCCTTCAAAAGCAATGACGCTTTTCATGATCGGATCACGGTTGCTGTCCAAATATTTGATAAACTCTGAAAGTCCTTCGGTAGAATGAAACGTCTCACCCACAAATTCGCCTTTTTCGTCTTTTTCTCTTTCATCAACAAGCACAACGGTAATGCCTTTATTCAAAAACGCCAACTCTCTTAAACGACTCGCTAAGGTATCATATACATATACTAAAGTCTGTGTAAATATTTGAGGATCGGGTCTAAAAGTAACCGTCGTTCCTCTTCTATCAGTTTCCCCGACTTGCTTCACAGGATACATCGCTTTACCGCGTTCGTATTCTTGCTCATAAACTTTTCCATCTCTATAAACCGTTGCTTTTAAATGCTGTGAAAGTGCATTCACACAACTCACACCAACTCCGTGCAAACCACCTGATACTTTATAAGAATCTTTATCAAATTTACCACCCGCACCAATCTTAGTCATCACGACTTCCAAAGCAGAAACACCTTCTTTTTTGTGAATATCTACTGGGATACCACGACCATTATCTTCGGTTGTGATGGAATTATCTTCGTTGATTATCACGGTAATTTTATCACAGTGACCTGCCAAAGCTTCATCGATCGAGTTGTCAATCACCTCATACACCAAGTGGTGCAATCCTCTCAAACCTACATCTCCAATATACATGGACGGACGCATACGCACATGTTCCATTCCTTCTAAGGCCTGAATACTATCTGCCGAATAACTACTTTTATTAACTTCTTCGCTCATTGTGTTGAATGTGTTATTTAGTTTAAATTAAATGTCGCAAAAACCGCATTTAACCACACAAAGATAATTAATCTCTCATCGAATTTAAAGCGATTTTTAAGTGATTTAAGTGGAATTATTAACAATCGGCTGTTTTTCTAAAACGCGCTTAAATCCACTAAAAACGCCCTTAAATCAAATTTAAGGGCGTTGTGATATTAAAATAAATTAAAAAAATATAAAAAGGACTTCAGAAGCCTTTATTTGCGTTTATAAATTTTCTAGTCGTAAGCTTTGTCATGCACATTTAGAATTGCTCTTCCAGAAGGTTCGTTCATGTTTTTAAAGGCTTCATCCCATTCTAGAGCAATAGCTGTACTACAAGCGACACTTGCCTCTTGCGGCACACTTAAAGCAGCGGCATCACTTGGAAAATGTTCTTCGAAAATGGAACGGTAATAAAATTCTTCTTTGTTTTGTGGGGTTTGAATTGGAAACCTGAATTTAGCATTTGCCAATTGTTCATCAGAAACCTGTTTATCAACTACTTCTTTTAAGGTATCAATCCAGCTATAGCCAACGCCATCGCTAAATTGTTCTTTTTGACGCCATGCTACACTTTCGGGCAACATATCTTCAAAGGCTTTTCTAATGACCCATTTTTCCATGCGTTCGCCATTGATCATTTTATCTTGTGGGTTGATGCGCATTGCGACATCCATAAATTCTTTGTCTAAAAATGGTACACGTCCTTCAATGCCCCAAGCCGCTAAACTTTTGTTGGCGCGCAAACAATCGTACATGTGTAACTTATCTAATTTACGAACTGTTTCTTCATGAAATTCTTGACCATTAGGGGCTTTATGAAAATATAAATAGCCTCCAAAAATCTCATCGGCTCCTTCACCAGACAATACCATCTTAATTCCCATAGACTTA
>Ga0209405_1001411_pt1 | contig 17360 bp, 10 predicted proteins | sample COGITO_mtgs_1105_6_FD_184803 | JGI IMG/M metagenome (GOLD analysis project Ga0209405, IMG submission 184803) | Pelagic marine microbial communities from North Sea - COGITO_mtgs_110516 (SPAdes) (version 2) | ecosystem: Environmental > Aquatic > Marine > Epipelagic ...
GTTCACTCTCAGCGCCGTTTAAATAATGTTGCTCGTGAATTAAATGAACGACCGCGAAAAACATTTGGCTTTGCAACGCCCGCTGAACGTTTTTCTCAATGTGTTGCAACGACCAGTTGAATCGGCAGCTGAAAAAAGTGACTGGCATGTCGGGCCACCCCCGACGACCTTGAATTTAAAACTTAAACAAATAAAACAAACCTCCAGAATCTAAGATTACTATTAAATACGAATCAAAAGGCTTCTGGCATGTCGGGCCACCCCCGACGACCTTGAACTTAAAACTCAAGAAAAAAAACCACCCCTCAAAACCCCACCCTCTCCCTCAAACAAACCTCACCAAACCCCTTTTCCTCTCAAGATGTAAAAATAACGTGCGCCAGCGCACATAACTCATCATTGCCAAGCTCAAAAAATAGATTTTAATTTTTCATATGCTATAGTCTCGGCTTCTAAAAAATAGTCGCCGCACTTAATTAATAGCATTAGTCGTAGCCATTAATTAACACCAAACCGCTGCTTCTCACAAATTAAATCGACTATATGAGCTCACTCATCAACGCCATAAAAGATAGTTCACAACACCAACCTATGGCCATCAGCGCTATGACTAATCTACGCCGCTTACTTCAAACCTTATTATTTATTTCACTGTCCACCTTAATAACTGCCTGTGGTGATTCAGCAAATAACCATCAGCAAACCAATAACACCGCAGCAGCCAAAGAACCAGATCCAATAGCTGAGCCCGACACGGACGAGCCAGAACCTGCTCCCACAGCAGAGTTCGCCTCCGCCGATATATCGCTAAGCTGGCAAATCCCTTTAAGTAGAGAAGATGGCTCTGCCTTACCCATGAGCGCTATTGCCGGATATGAAATTAGCTATGAAAATAGCCGTCAGCAATCCACTGTCATTACACTCAACAACGCTGAGAGCAATAGTTATAAAATCAACGACTTACCTCCCGATGACTATCAGTTTGCCGTATTTGCTTTCGATACTAATAACGCGGTAAGCGATGCCTCACCACTCGTCACCCTTCAACGTACTGACTTCCCAAGACTATAAACCTGAGCGTCATCAATTTAGCGCTCTAGCGCCCAGACGCTCTCCATAGCCTCATTTGTTCGCTGTATACACCCAAACCCAAGTACAACACTGAGTAACTCCACCACTGCCTCGAATAATCTCAGCTTGTAATATTCAGTAAAAACTCGATTAGGACTACTCCGCTGAGCGATATAAACCTTTAAATAACAAAAACTTTGTGTCATTCGTGCGGTCTGTAATTGGATGCCTTTAATCGTTTGCAAACAGCTAGATAAGCATCAATGCGTTAATGCTCATCAACAAGCTACTACTCCATTGAGCAACCAAGCCGTTTGCAACATAGAGCACGCCTCGCAACCTTATAAGATGTCGACACATAATGAATAAAGCCGCCATCATCACTCAGCTTGAAAAACAATGTAGCCAAACACTGCTGACCTTGCTCGATGATATGTTTGCGAGTTGTGATGATTTATTCTTTGATATGGCCTCGCGAGCGACTACTAATGCTGAGCAGAATCTGTATTTTGAATCGATGCGCGAGATACGCGTTAAAGCCCGCGCCGCTCGTACAGATTATGAACGTGACCTAATTAAGGGGTTTCAACTCAACACGACTCAAAATAATAGTGCGGCGCAGAATGGATCATCAAACACGCTATCGTCTAATAATGTAGCAATGGAGTTAGTCGATAAAGAAGATGTTGAGCAGGATGTTGCCATTACTAATATGTCAACGCGGGCACGCGCTGTCTCAAAAAAACGCCTCTATGAACTCCACTCACGCCTGCAACAGCTTTATGATATTGCAGAAGTGAATAAGACTAATAACCCTTTAGACCCCGGCGTTCTAAGCGAGTTATTTTCTAAGGTTATTCAAAATATGGGCATTGATATTAAAGCCCGTATTATTCTGCTGAAACAGTACGAACGTTACATTATTAATCGCTTACCCGAGCTGTATAAAAATACCTGCAAATTGCTTGAAGACGCAGGCATTCGTTTTAGCGAACAACAAAAAATTAAACAGCAACGATCAGGCTCAAGACAATCATCGCCACTCACTCAAGCCTTTAATGAAGATGAGCTACCGCTTCTGGCCGATAACACAGAAGCCAATTATCGCTATGGCGCTTCTCCCTTTAATGAACTCAGCCAATTATTATCGAATCTTCGCAGCCTGCCAGGACAACAGCAGGCTAATCAACCTTCACTATTTTCATCAGGTAACGGACCAGCCTTGCAAAATAACGAATTAATTAACTTACTCAACCAGCATATCGCCGCTGATACATCAGCTAATTTATCTGGCAATCCACAATCTAATCAAGATGCAAATACCATTGTTGATTTACGCGCCTATATTGGTCAATTGCTTGCACGAGGTATGCCGAAGGGGCAGACGCATGCTGTGCAGCAGGTCGATGAGGATGTGATTAATTTAGTCGCGATGTTTTTTGACTTTGTGCTCGATGATAAAAATATACCGGATAATATAAAAGCGGTTGTCAGTCGGTTACAAATGCCGATTCTAAAAATTGCCTTAAAAGATAAACGTTTCTTTAGTGATACTGATCATCCTGCGCGTAATTTTATTAATGAAATTGCCAGAATCAGTATTGGTATTGATGAAACTGACCCACAGGCTGAAACCTTATTAACGCAAATCGAACAATGGGTACAAGAGATACAAACCACGACAGATAATATTGAGGCAGCTTTTACAGAATCCTTAACCGCATTAAAAGCCTACCATCAAAAAAACGAGAAACGAGCGGATTTAGTTCAAAAGCGTACTAGCGAAGCGGCCGAGGGCCAAGCAAAAAGACAAGTGGCTACGCTGCGTTCACAGCAAGCGATTCAAGATGCTATGGACGGAAAATCACTAGCCGCTTTGGTCTCCGAATTTATTGTGAAGCAATGGCAGCAAGTTTTGTATGTCGCCTTTGTTAAAGAAGGCGAAGAAAGCCAAAGCTGGTTATCGCATTTACAAACCATGCAAGATTTAATTTGGTGTTCACAACCGCATAAAGATGAGAAATCACAGCAACGCTATAAACGAATTGTAGAGAACCTTTTTGTAAGACTCGCTAGTGCATTAGAACAGACCACGCTAAATAGCTCGCAAATTACTGAGCAAACGGAGCAGCTAAAAACGCTTATCGAAAAAATCGCTAATCCTAAAACCGATCCCACAGACATTATTATTGAAACCTTTAAAGCTGATACTGATGCTGCGTTGCAATCATTGCAACAACAAAAAAGCTGGGGAAATATGACCGCACTTGAACGCCAAAAAGTGCAATTTCAGGCGTTAACTTATGATTTTATTGAACAAGCTGACGCGATTAGTTTAGGTACTTGGCTAGAATTTAAAACGCCGGGCAATGGCGCCATTATGCGCTGCAAACTGGCAGCAAAGTTAGCGAGTTCAGACAGCTATGTGTTTGTTAATCGCCTCGGTTTTAAAGCCATAGAAAAACCCCGTAAAGAATTCGCCTTTGATTTACAGCGTAAACGTGCCCGCCTATTAAGAGCCGGGCCATTATTCGAGCGTTCATTGCATAAGGTAGTGAGTAGCTTAAAAAGTCTTACCTGATAAATGAATTTCAACCCACATAAAAGGTATATGCCAGATTGAGCCACAGCTATAACCCCATAAAACGCGCTATCAAACCACTATGATTTCACCCATTGAATTCAGCGCGTTAACGCAGATTGAAATCAATAGTCATATTGTAGCAAGCCTGCTATATGTACTTGCCGGTCTGCTGCTGAATTCAAAAAATGGTAAGTTACGATTTTATCGACCTTTACAAATTGCCTGCTATGCCACGGCTATAACACAGCTTAGCGTCACCGCTTTAAAAGTCAGCTGGTTAGCGAGTAATACGGTTACGCTTATTGAAATGGCCAACCTCGGCATTTGGGCCATTGCACTGTGGCGCTTATTAGAAAACAGTACCGGCCAGACAGTTAAAACGATTTTTAAAAGCTCTATTATGCTGATTTGGCTTATCAGCAGTTTATTATTAATTAATAAGAGCATGGTCTGGTTACCGAGCATTACCACTTCACATATGGCTTTACTGGTTGGGCCTATTTTACTTACACTTATTATTCTCGCCTTAATTGAACAACTATTCCGGAACAGCTCACGACCCCATCGCCACAATCTTAAGTTTTTGGGTATTGGCCTATTGGTTATGATGTTTAGCGAGCTCTATAGTCTCGCCTACCAAGGCATTTTTCAAGCGGTTGATCTCACCAGCCGCAATGCCGATGGCTTTATTCATAGTTTAATTGGCCTGTTATTTATTTTAGGTTCCTTACGCACCCAGCCAGAAGCGACAATTGTTGTGTCTCGCAAAATCGCCTTTTATGGAACCGCTCTTCTCAGCGCTGGTGTGTTTTTACTGTGTATATCACTAGCGGCTTATTATGTGCAGCTGAATAAAGCCGAATGGTCAGACGCGCTACAAATGGTGTTGTTTGTGTTTAGCATTATTTGTCTTTGCCTAGCCGCCACCTCGCGCTCCATTCGCGCCAATATTCAAGTGTTCGTTAATAAAAACTTTTTTCGCTATAAATACGATTATCGACACGTTTGGTTAAATTTAATCAAGACATTATCGAATGCCAGTGCTAAAGAAGATTTCTACTTGCACAGCCTCAAAGCCGCCGCCAATGTCTTTGCTAGTCGCGGCGGTGCATTGTGGCTAAAAAATGAGAGCGGTCAATTGCAAGTGGTATCAACCTGGCGTGTGACATTGCCAGAAAATACCAGCGTCGATAGTCATAGCCCTTTTGCCCAAGCCTTTATTGACCGCGAATGGGTTTACGCCTTAGGTAATAGCGGCAGTAACTTAGTAAACCCCTTTTCAGAACATTTACCCGAATGGGTCAATGAAATTGATAATGCCTGGGTTATTACGCCATTAATTATTGGCGATAAACTCACCGGTTTTTTCCTATTGACCCAATCAGCAAATACTAACCCCTTAATTTGGGAAGATCTCGACGTATTAAAAACCGTAGGGCGTCAGCTTGCCAGTTATATCGTGCGTCAAAAATCGGCAGAGCAATTGGCCGAAGCCAAGCAATTTGACACCTACAACCGCCTTACCGCTTTTATTATGCACGATTTGAAAAACTTGATTGCGCAACAAGCATTGGTTGTCGAAAACGCCCATAAACATAAAGAAAACCCCGCATTTGTTGAAGATGCTATTCGCACCATCGCTAACTCGGTGGATCGCATGAATCACTTACTTAAACGCTTACAGAGCGGCCCTCAGCCTTCGTCTCAGCAACGCGCCATCAGTATTCACAGTGTTTTACTCGAAGCCATTAGAAAGTCTGTAGACCGCCAGCCTATTCCGACTCTGCGTGATCGTGCCGATGACGTCAGCATTACGGCCGATCATGATCAATTAATTATGATTTTGATGCATGTGATTCGCAATGCCCAGGATGCCACAAGCAATGATGGATTTATTGATGTCTCGGTAGTCGCTGAGCAGAACAGTGTTCATATTGATATTGAAGATAACGGCTGCGGAATGGATAAGGAATTTTTACGCCACCGGCTGTTCAAACCTTTTGAATCGACAAAATCGAGTATGGGAATGGGCATTGGCGCTTATCAAGTACGTGAGTTTATTCAGGGAATGGGCGGCAAATTAAGCGTGAGCAGTGAAATTAATGTGGGTACAACCGTTTGTATCACACTGCCTATTAAGCGAGGCGCGGTCAGTGAACACGCAACAAGGCGCATTATTGAAGACGACAATAGAGCACATATTGAAAGCCTAGCTATGCGCAACGGCCAAAACCCCTCAAGTATGGAGAGTACAGAAAAAACAGAAAGTACCGAAAGTACAGAAAGTACCGAAAGTACCGAAAGTACAGAAAGTACAGAAAGAAAGACAAGCAGTAGAAGAGGATAAGGGAATACAGAATGAATAACCCCATGCTAAATCGAGAGCACAATGAACAACAGACATTGTTGATTGTTGAAGATGATGCTGGCTTACAGAGTCAACTACGTTGGCACTTTGAGGGCTATAACGTGATTGTTGCTAATAATCGCGATGAAGCGTTAACCGCGCTAAGACGCGAACAACCCACCGTTATTCTGCAAGACTTAGGACTACCGCCTGATGATGAAGGTGTCGAAGAAGGATTTGCAACGCTACAAGCCAGCCTGGCGATAGATCCATCATTAAAAATTATTGTTGTTACTGGCCACGCCGATCATGAAAATGCTCTGCGCGCCGTCAGTATGGGCGCCTATGATTTTTATCAAAAACCCTTAGACACCAACACCCTCGACCTTATTGTGCAACGCGCCTTTCAAATGGCAGGCTTAGAAGAACAGTTGCGACAAATACAAGAAGAGCAAACATCACCTCTCGACGGCGTTATTGCCAGCCACTCAGGCATGCTAAAAATATGCCGCACTATAGAAAAGCTGGCGCCCACGCAAGTCACCACACTTTTATTAGGTGAAAGCGGCACCGGCAAAGAAGTTTTTGCAAAAGCCATTCATAAATTAAGCGCACAAAAAAAACACCCCTTTGTGGCCATTAATTGTGCCGCAGTACCCGAGCAATTAATGGAAAGTGAATTGTTCGGTTATGAAAAAGGCGCTTTTACAGGCGCGAATAAACAAACTTTAGGAAAAATTGAGACTGCTGAAAATGGCAGCCTATTCTTGGATGAAATCGGCGACATGCCACTGCCTTTACAGGCCAAGTTATTACGGTTTTTACAAGAGCGTGTTATTGAGCGTGTCGGCGGACGCAAAGAAATACCCGTCAATGTGCGTGTTATATGCGCCACCAATAAAGATTTATTAAGCATGGTAAAAAACCATACCTTTCGAGAAGATCTCTATTATCGAATCAGTGAAATGGTGATTGATATTCCGCCATTACGCAACCGCGAGGGCGATAAAATTTTACTGGCGCGCTATATGCTCGATAAATACCGCCGAGAGCAGAATAAAAACATTTCAGGATTTACCCCCGCCGCCACCAGTGCGATAGAAGCCTATGATTGGCCGGGTAATATTCGCGAGTTAGAAAACAAGATAAAACGCGCCGTTATTATGAGTGAAAGTAGAAATATTGATAATGAAGATTTGGGTTTATCCGATGAATTAGCACTGTCAATTAATTTACGCAGTGCGCGACAAAAAGCCGAGATCAATGCGATTAATACCGCCCTATCCATTGCCGATGGCAATATCTCTGCCGGTGCAAAACTATTAGGTATTACAAGACCCACGCTGTATGACCTATTAAAAAAATACGATATGAAAACTATGCTGACAACATCAGAAAGCATGCCATAAAACCACTGTTATAAAACTGCTGTTATAAAACCACTGTTATAAAACTGCTGTAATAGAACTATCGTCATACAACTACTGCCTTAAACATAAGTAGTCCATATTTAAGCTGAGGACAATGTGAAATTAACAATTCTAAATACTTTTATTCGCAAGCCTATAAAATCAAGCGCATCAATGTTATTAAATCGACAATGGCGTTTACTGATAAGCAAATATGTTATAGGGCTATTAATTAGCCTATTGACACTGACTGGCTGCGGAGACCAAGGGGCGATAGATCAAAAAAGTGTTTCACGACATATTAAACAATCTAAAGCCTATTTATTACAGGGCCAGTTTCGTGCGGCTAATATAGAAGCCCGTAATGCAATACAAAAAAAACCGGATAATATTGATGGCCATATCGCTTTAGGCACCATCCTCAATGAGCTTGGCCGCTATAAAAAAAATATTGAGCTATTAGAGTCACTGCCAAACGCTGCTTATCAAAACAATGGCTTTTTATATACGCTGTTAAAGGCTTATATGGGCCGTGGTAAATATCTATCGGCCGCCGACTTGTTAGAAACCCATGAAGCGCTAATGCGTCAGCAACAAACTGATTACTCGTTAGCCTTAGCGGCAATTTATGAAGCGCAAAATAAGTTCTCTGCTGCGGAAGATATTTACTATCAGCTACTCAAGAAAACGCCTAACAACGTTGAGGTGCTGCTAGGATTAATCCGTATAAAGTATCAACAAGGCGATTTATACAATGCAGAAAATCTTATTAGCCAAGTTGAGACTCTAGCGACCAGCAACCCCGATATTGACTTTATTAAAGCCAAAATAAACGTTGATAAAAAACGCTATAGTGAGGCAGAAAAACTACTCACCGAAGCCATTAGCAACCTACCTAACGCTGATGTTATGACGCCAAGAAAATCCGCGTTTTTGCAACTGCTCTCTGAAATATTAACCATAGAGGGAAAAACCACAGAAGCGATAATCTATACGCAAAAAATAGCTGAAGCCTTTCCTGGCGCAGAAATAGCACAAGGTGATTATAGGGATGCTAGTCTCTTGTTTGAAAAAGGTGAATTCGATAACGCCGAAAGTATTTTAGAAAAACTCGTTAATGAATATCCTAACTTTGAAGATGCATCGGTTTTATTGGGCATTATCAAATATCGCGCCGGTGATATTGAGAGTGCTAGCAACTATTTTAATCAGCATATTGATGCAGAGATAAGTCACCCAGCAGTCACTAAGCTAGCGGCCATGGCTAGCCTGCGCAACCAACAACCTGAACGTGTATTGGCGATGTTAGGACAATATCGGCACAGTCATGATGATCCACAAATCCTAATTCTTTATGGTCAAGCGGCATTAGCATTAAAGCAAACAGCCAAAGCTGAGAGTGCGTTAAAGCGGGCCATAAGCCTTGACCCTAGCATCGCTGAATCATACTTAGCGCTAGCTGATTTATATAACAGTGAGTCGCCACCGAACAATCAGCAAGCGCTAGCATTATTACAAGAAGGCTATAACAAAAACAGAGAGGATTTCAGGTTAGCAGCAGGTGTTGCCCGCCAGCTTTTCTTTTCTCAGAAAGGTAACGAAGCCAAAGTTTTTATTAATCAATTATTGGATGCTGGAAATAATAAAGCCGCCACGCTTCAGCTAGCAGGTGATTTCTTTTATGGCCAGCGACAATGGCAACAGGCCAGTGATTACTATCATCAGGCTTTAGCCACTGACCCTCGCGATTATGACAGCGCGATGAAGCTAGCATTAATTGCACGTGACACTCGCTCGTATACAGAGCAATTAGATGCGCTCAAAGCCGCTGCGTTAATTAACAGTGAGCGTATTCAACCCATAGAGTACATGTTAGCAAGTGCAAAGACGGCTACTGAAGTAGAACAAGCTGAAAAAATTATTACTAAACTTGCTAAAGGCAACAACCCAAATAACGGCTTTGCAGTACTAAGTCGATTTTATGCCCAGCGAGGACAACTTGATAAAGCGCGCTTGTATCAAGAGAAACTAGAACAACATTCACCTGAATCTCCGTTAATGAAAGCCGTTCAGCTCGCCATACATTATGAAGATGCCAAGCAGAATATAAGCAAGGAGAACATCGAAGCAGCAAGAAAAAGTGCCATGGCTGGGCTTATGTTAGAGCCGCGCTCACCGCTCTTCCTCATTTTACTGACAGAAATGGAAATTCAAAGTGAGCAATATTTAGAAGCACAAAAATTAGTACATCAAATAAAGGTGAGCAATATTATATTGGGTGAAGAGTTACAAGGAGATCTCTACAGGGCACAGAATAACTTTACTGCCGCCATTGAAACTTATCAAGCGCTATGGCAGAAAAATGCCACTAATGAGATTGCTAATAAAATTTACCCTTTACTAAACACCGGCAACAACAAGAATGCTCAATCATTCTTATCCGAATGGCTCAATAAAATCCCCAACAGTACGGACGCCTTAAACTATCAGGCAAATGAATACTTAATAGCAGAAGATTATAAAAAAGCCGTTGTTATTTTAGAGCAGATTGATCGGCAGCAACCCAATTCAGCCATCAACCTGAATAATTTAGCCTGGTGTTATCAGCAATTAGATCATCCAGCTGCATTAGAGACAGCAAAGCGTGCTTATGAATTAGCGCCAGATCATGCATCAATTGTGGACACTTATGGGTGGATACTATTTGTGAATAAAAAATTCAATGAATCAGCAGAAATTTTACAACAGGCTGAAAAACTTGATCCTAATAATCCTATTATCGCTGCCCATTTAAAAGATGCACAAACTGCTAGCGTCCAGTAACCCGAAATAAAATTAGCCAGCTTATGAATACTAGCAGTAATTTTTAAGCGTATTTATTGATGTTTTTAATTATTCACTATTAAAAAGATGCCATTAATTGAACACTAGGAAATTAACCTTGCCCGACAAGCCAATAAAAACAACAACCCTACAGTGGCAATATATAATTATTACCGCTATCTATTTATTGGTTATTTTATTGTCATACTCAACCACTGCACTTGATTTACATACACACTGGACAACGCCTGATGACCAAGAGGCAGGTTATTTTTTATTAATAATAGCCATAGCAAATGGTTTTTTTAGCATAGGGAGGTTAACCACTGAGCGAAGACATACAAAAAGCTATACAATTGTTGCTCTTGTTATTACCGCTTTATTCAGTGCTATATGCCTATGGCTGTCACAAATATTAGATATAAAAACCCTCTCTATTATTTTATTGCTTGGCGGCTGGATATTATTTATTGGCTTGTCTTTAGGGATTGATGCAGCGTCGAAAATCATTTTACCGATATTGCTTATTGGCACCGCTCTACCTTCCTGGTATTTACTGACACCCATTCTGCAAGCATTGGCAGTAGAAATTGCACCAATACTCACTCACCCCATTAATATCCCAATGCTAATTCGGGATAGCTATATACATATTCCCAATGGGATTATTCATGTAGCACAAGGTTGTTCAGGCTTAAAATACTTACAAACCTCTGTGGCTTTAAGTATTTTATTATTGATGCTGCATCCCATAAAATGTCGTTATATTCCCTTCATCATCGCGCTATCTGTTTTACTGGCGTTATTTACTAACTGGGTTCGTATATCAATACTGATTATTATTGGACACAAACTAGGTGTCGATCACGCCATAATGAAAAGCCACGATTGGCTTGGCTGGTTGGTGTATATCATGATGTTACCGATTTGGCTGTATTGGGTTAACCGCCCCTGGCTCCAACGCCAGCCGTATAAAAGTCAAATAAACGAAGCTGTGCATACAGCCTCGTCTCAACCCATCAATAAATTTTTCTTACTGACCGTTATCATTATCTGGTCGATGCCTGCTTTGCTACCCAACAAACCAGAATTTATTGGCGATAAAGACATGGCTATAGCCGTGTTTCCTCCGGTCTTACTAAATTACACACTCATAGATAATAAAAACAAAAACCACTGGAAGCCCCACTACACCGGCTACGATGTCCATTTAATAGGTAAGTACCTCCGCTCTCATCAAGCAATTGATGCTTTAGCTATGGGATACACCAGCGAAGAGCAAGGAAGAGAATTAATAAGCCGAACTAACGAAGTCCTTGCGATGTCTGAATATACTGAAATGAGTTATTCCATCGACAAAACAGGACAGTGGAATATTGAGCAAGGAGTGAGCCTATCCAACGGTGTAGCAAGAATCGTTTTTTACCATTATCAATTGGGCGACTATTCCACCCCTTCTGCACTCAATTTTAAAATGCACCAAGCGAAGTATTTATTGGCCACGACTAAAATGCCGATGATCGTATTATTTTCCACAAGCTGTATGAGTGATTGCAATATCGAAAAGGAAACGCTAAATAATGTTGTTAAGGCTTATATAACGCAGCAAGCTCTTAGACAAAAATAGAATCAATATCTATTCTCTGTCATCACATTTAAGCGAATTTATTTAAGCTATGGATTTTTATAAGGTTGGCCATAAAGACATTATGAAGAAGAAATTATTAGCAATAGCCACCAGCTGGTTGGGTATAGGCGGATTATTTATTAGGCTTAGGCGACTATTTAAAAAAGAAGTCATCATTTTGGCCTATCATCGAATTCTCGATACGCATGATGATGAAAGTTATCTCTTTGACGAAGAACTGATTAGTGCCAACTCAGATGCTTTTTTGTGGCAAATTAATTTCTTAAAAAAACACTATGACGTTATTAGCTTTGCTGAATTATCCCAGCGACTAGCTAGCAATAAACCACTCACAGGCCGAGAGCTGATTATAACCTTTGACGATGGCTTTTCTGACAACTATAGCAATGCCTATAGACTCTTAGATAGTGTCGATATTCCAGCAGTTTTTTATATTTCGACGGGCTATATAGGTGCTGATAAAACCTTTTGGTTTAACGAAGTGGTTCATGCCATTAAGGTGGCAAAAAAACTATCTTTTAGTATTGCCGATACCACATATGATTTTGAACCCAGCAAAAAAAATAAAGAAAAAGCTATTCAATTAGTCCTTAACCAGCTGAAGGAAATCCCTAACTCAGAACGGCTTAATGCTATTGAATCACTTTATCGTGAACTTGATTTTAAAGCCTATGCTATTCCTGCTTCTGAGCTTCCTATGACATGGGAAAACATCAATGAAATGGCATCAAATAATATGGAAATAGGTTCACATGCTGTATCACATCCTATTCTTTCCCGGCTAACTGACGAAGAAATGCAACAGGAAATTATAGACTCTAAAAACACCATAGAGACTATGACTAAGAAAGTATGCCGGACTATTGCCTATCCTGTCGGTGGGCGTAATGCATTCACAGAAAAGGTTCAAAAAATATCAGAGACAGCCGGCTATGAATATGGACTGTCCTATATTTCAGGTAACAACAAAGCCAATGCGCTAAATAAATACTCCTTAGCAAGACTGCATGTAGAAAGATACACAAGCAATGAAGAGTTTAAATTAATGCTGTATTTGCCTGAGATTTTTTAAAGAAAATAAAATAATAGTGACATTATCCACTAAGGGTATGGGAACAGCTCTCGATGAAAAAACATATTATGGTATTGAGTTTAGAATACCCTAAACCCAGCTTACCTTTTCAAGGCGCATTTACAGCGCAATTTGCCAAAGCGCTTGCTAAACAATCGCAGGTTACCGTTATATGTCCAACGCCATGGTTTCCAAAATCCAAAATATTGCTAAGCTTTTTTCCCGAAAAAAAGCCCTGGACAACAATACCTAAAACGCATATCGACGGTAATATTAAAATACACTTCCTACCCTTTTTTACGGTTCCTTTTATTTTTCGTTATTTAAATGCGCTCAGCATTGCCCTAGCGTGTCGAAAAACAGTCAAGAATATTCATAGCACTAACGCCATTGATGTACTGCATGCCTATGGTGTTTACCCCGACGGTGTCGCTGCTGCACTATTGTCGAAATGGCTAAAGATTCCTAATGTGATTACCGCACTTGGCTCAGACGTTAATAAAGAAATGCAAGTGACTCTAAAGCAGAAACAAAGCCTCTGGGCATTGCATAGAGCTGCGACTGTTATTGGTGTCAGTAAAGATCTAGTTAAAACACTTATTCACTACGGGGTTAATAAAAACAAAGTGCATTGGGTGCCTACGGGTGTCTGCCGAACAACATTTAAAGCGCAGCCTGTAAGCAGTGATAGTAAGACGACTAATGACCATGACATTGTTAGCGACCAATTACTCAGCAGCTCAGCGCTGGATACCAGCAAAAAAATCGTCTTATTTGTGGGCCGCTTGCATCCTGTAAAAGGTCTGGAAATATTACTAGAGGCTGCATCAATACTAAAAAAAGAGAAGCGCCTAGGTTTCGTCATAGTCCTTATTGGCGAAGGCCCCTTACTGCAGTCATTATCAAACAGTGCTGAGGCACTTGGCATAAGTGAATCAGTGATATTTATAGGCCCACAGCCGCAAACGATTGTTGCGCAGTGGATGCACGCAGCGAACTTGCTTTGTCTTCCAAGCCATATGGAGGGTTTACCCAATGTCATTCTTGAAGCGCTGGCACAATCGCTGCCGGTAGTGGCTAGCAATGTCGGCGGTATACCTGAAGTGATCACGCACAATAAAAACGGCTTACTGGTGCCAGCCAATCAAGCCGACAAGCTCGCCGAAGCATTGATCTGTTGTTTAGCAAAAGCATGGGATAAAAAGCTGATTGCACAATCCGTTGAATTCGCTCAATGGGAAAGCATTATTGAGAGCCATTTAACAATATATGCTGATAGCGCCCAATGACAACAATCAATACTGACACAAATAGCAGCAACCCTCTACGTCATCACGAAAAAAAGAGTGATCGAGGTTCGGCGTCGTATTACTTACTGCTTATTTACTTGGTGTTTGTTCTCTTACGTTTCCATGAGTACATGCCGTCCCTTAGTGGCATCCCCATTATGCCTGCATTGCTTATTATGGCCGTCATCGCATGGTTATCGAATAAGCGCAGTTTCGCCAGCCCATCGCAACATAAGCTAATGCCCTTGCTGTTACTATCGATGACATTATCAACCGCTATTGAGATTAATGGCGAATATGCAATGACGGTGTTTGCGAAGTTTTATCCGGTTGTTATTTTGTATTTTCTGATTGTTGATGCCATGGATAATAATCAGAAATTTCGCGGCATTTTTAAAGTCATGGTTTTCTCTGCAGTCATTATGGCATTGCATGGCATTCAGCAATCCATTGAGGGTGTTGGCTGGACGGGTATGGATACCATACGAGGGAGAATCCGTTATATCGGCATTTTTGCCGATCCTAACGATATGGGTTTATTCTTTTTAACCGTTATCCCCATGTTGATTTATTTAATGATTCGCAGCAACTTTTTTTTTCGTCTCGTCTATTTACTTGCCCTTGGCATTATTCTCTATGCTGTTTACTTAACTGAATCACGCGGTACCACCTTGGGCATAGCGGCGCTTGTCGCTTTATTAGCGGCCAGAAAATTCGGCCTTATTATCTCTGTAGGTATTGCTGCCGCCGCACTCGTTATTATTATGGGGCTGAACTCACGCGTTGCCCAAATTGATCCTGGTGAAGCCTCAGCAAAGGGCCGCGTTGATGCCTGGGAAGAAGGCTATTACATGACTCGCGATAACCCAATATTTGGCGTGGGCGTGGGTGGCTTTGTTATTCATCATTATCGTACTGCCCATAATACTTGGGTACTGGCTATGGCAGAACTGGGAATCCCGGGCTACTTTGTTTGGAACTCGTTAATGATTCTTTCATTAATTATGGTGATTCGTCTGGCTTTTTTTGAACTGACAAAAGCACCTCCATCCTCTGCTAATAAGGACAATAGTAATGGAAATAACCATGTAACGACTAAAGACCTCGAAGATTTTAATGAGGATAAAAAGCTGAGCATTACCTTTTTATATTGCTTAAGCGGATTTTGCTTGGCAACGTTTTTCTTAAGCCGAAGCTACAACATATTTCTCTATACGATGTATGCATTAATCGTTGCGCATTACATTAATATGACACTTAAATGGCGAGACTTTCCAGAGGTATACCTATCTCAACACTGGGGAAAGATTCTTATATTTACTTTAGGCAGTGTTATCGGCTTTTATTTTCTTGCCATGCTTTTATACGCATTAGGCTAATGTCAGTTAGCACTAAAAAATTGAGTCAGAAAAAAGAGTATTTATGAAAAATTCAAAGCCACATATTATGATGATTGTTCTAAGCCTAGATATGGGCGGTCTAGAACGAATGGTTATTCAGTTAATTCAAGGTTTACTGAAAAAAGACCTGCGTATTACTTTAGTTTGTCTTGAACATGAGGGCGATATCGCTTATCAATTAGCGGATGAGAATATTCAGATAATTACGCTGAATAAAACGCCAGGGCTAAGATTCGGCCTAGCCATAAAAATCGCCAAACTGGTTAAATCACTTAATGTTGATGTTATTCATAGCCACAATAGCGTGCCGCATTTTTATGCCGCTTTAGCGATACCCTTACTGTTTAACCGCATTCCTCTTATTCATACCAAGCACGGTCGTGATAATCCTGACCAGTCAAGAAAAGTGCTGTTAAATAAAATTTCATCGTTGTTTACCCATACTGTGGTGACAGTCTCAAGTGACGCCAGTGATGTTTGCCGCGATATCGAAGGGATTAGTCCAAAAAAACTGGCTGTTATTGAAAATGGTATCGACTTATCACCCTACCTAGCTATTCATCGTGAAACCCAGTTGCAGAGAATGCAAGACGGTGAATTTCGTTTTATTCACGTGGGTCGCTTATCGCATGAAAAAAATCAGTCACTTTTATTAGCTGCCTTTGCATTTCTGCTTAAACGATATCCTTATTCAACGCTAACTATTTGCGGTAATGGTAGTCAAAAGTCAGCATTAATGGATCAAGCGCAGCAGTTAATGATTAGTAACAGTATCGACTTTGTTGGCGCCGTTAATGATATTCCCCAACGACTCGCTAGCCACGATGCCTTTATCTTAAGCTCTATTACCGAAGGTTTACCCTTGGCAATAATAGAAGCCATGGCCGGCGGCTTACCGGTAATTTCTACCGATGTGGGCGGCGTACGAGAAGTATTAGAAAACGGCGTTAACGGTTACCTAGTGCCGTCTCAAGATGAATCTGCCTTACAAGCGGCGCTACTCACCGCATGTGCAGACCCCTTACATTTACAAACCATGGGCGAGTCTGCGAAAGCCTTTATACATGCCAACTACAGCCTGACCAAAATGACTGATAAATACCTAGCACTTTATCAGCGTGTTACTCGCTAACGGTCCTATTTAATAACGGAATCTTCTGCATGCTAATTATCGAGTATTTATTCTTTATAGCCCTATTCGCAATTATTTATACCTATGTGCTCTACCCTGTACTGTTATTGATGATTAGCGCAGCCACAGAGCTATTTAGCGATTTTCGATTTTTGATGAGTAAGCATGATCGTCGTATACGAAGTCGCGGCGGTAACAAACCATTGTCTATGAATGTCGATAATCCCACACCCAGCATTGCTGTAATCATTGCTGCCTATAATGAAGAAAAATCGATTTACGAGCGTATTGAAAACCTCTTAAAGCAAACGGATTTACCCAACAATATTTCAATTTATATTGGCTCTGATGGCAGTGATGACAAGACCATTGAAATCGCTAATCGCTTTTATGATGCTCAAGATGTTGATGTCAGTCATCTGCATATTTTTGATTTTCAGGAACGTCGCGGCAAGGTATCGGTACTGAATGAATTAGTCGACCTAGCTAAAGAAGATATTTTAGTGTTTAGCGATGCCAACACGATGTTTGCTGAAGATGCTATTGCCAAACTGGTTAGGCATTTTAATAAGCCTGATATTGGCG
>Ga0209405_1001425_pt1 | contig 17256 bp, 13 predicted proteins | sample COGITO_mtgs_1105_6_FD_184803 | JGI IMG/M metagenome (GOLD analysis project Ga0209405, IMG submission 184803) | Pelagic marine microbial communities from North Sea - COGITO_mtgs_110516 (SPAdes) (version 2) | ecosystem: Environmental > Aquatic > Marine > Epipelagic ...
TTCCCATAAATATAATACGATCCATCATCAATCTTGAAAACACATCAAAAACAGCAACATTCATTTGACGTTCTTCAATAATGTTTGGCGTCAAACCCATAGGTGTCATACTGCTTACTATTTTATCGTAATAAGTGCTGCTGATCCCATGGTCTGAGATGGCGTATTTTTTGAATTCATTTCCGTAATCCATAATGCTTTTTTTAAGTTTTTAAAATGTAAAGATAAAACTATTTATATTTTGCTTTAAAGGTATAAAAAAACACTTCCTAAAAAGTGTTTTTTACTTAATTATTTATAAAAATTACTTCCCGTAAACTTCTTTAACGAAGGCTTCGTAGGCTAATTTTTTGTCTTTAAAATTCGCGTTTTCTTTATAAAAATCTAATAATTTTTGACTTGTGAGTTGTTCAGATATACGTTTCACTTCGTCTTGGTTTGAAAGTACTCGTGCAACGATGTCTTCAATCTCTTTTTCGGTTGGATTCATTTGACCGTACTGCGCCATTTGCCCTTTGATCATTTCAGAAGTGTAGGCTTTTAAATCTTCAAAATTAACCTGAAGGTTATTTTCTACAATAAGCTTACTTTCAATTAATTGGTAGCGCATGCTTTTTTCTGACTTCTCAAATTCCTCTTTGGCTTGCGCATCATTTAATTCCGTTTCACCAGCTGTTTGTATCCATTTCTGAAGAAATTTTACTGGTAAATCAAATTTTGTATTTTCTACTAGGTGTTCAGTCACATCGTTCAAGAATTTCTGATCTGCTTGTTGTACAAATTGTTTTTCAGCATCTTCTGTGATTTTAGCTCTCAATTCTGTCACTGAATTCACAGCGCCTGGGCCAAATAATTTATCAAACAACTCTTGATCTAAATCTGCTAATTCTCTTGTATTAACTTCACTAATCGTAAAAGTTACTTGCACCTCAAGTCCGTGAGCCGTATCGTGATCCACCTTTAAATAGGTCATTAAATCGTGTGAATCATTAAACAACCCTTTGGTCTTTAAGGTCAATACATCACCAACCTTAGCTCCTGAAAAAGCTTTTAAGTTTGATTTTCCTTTTAACTTATCTAAAGTCAAAGTTGCTGTTGCTTCAATCCCTTCTGCATCATTGAAAAACACTCCGGTGACTTCATCTTCATCGCCAACGACTGTTTTGGCAACAAGTTTTCCATATTGTTTTTGAATGTTGATCAGTTGATCGTCAATCATTTTTTTATCGGCAGTGATTGTATATTTAGTAAGTGCTTTTTTAGCTTTTAGTTTGATTTCAAATTCTGGGCTTAATCCTATTTCAAATTCAAACGAAAAATCATCCCCTTCCCAATCCAAATCGTCTTTAGCTATTGGCAATGGATTTCCTAAAACATCTAGTTTTTCATCTGTCAGGTATTTCCCTAAAGCTTCTTGAAGTGTCTTATTGACTTCGTCAGCCAACACAGATTTTCCATATTGCTTTTTAACAAGACCCATAGGGACTTGTCCTTTTCTAAAGCCAGGAATGTTCGCTGTTTTGCGGTAATTTGTTAAAATTTTCTCTACGTTTTCAGAATAATCCGCTTTCGTAATATCAATCTTAACCACGGCATTTAACGTGTCAATAGTTTCTCTTGTAATATTCATTGTGATGAAATAAAAATTGGGTCGCAAAAATACAATATTTTTAATGCCTTACAAACATTTTTAAGCTTATGTGTATCAAGTGATAAACGCACAAACACGATCGAAGAATTCCACTGGGTTTTCGGCATGCAGCCAATGCCCTGCATTTGAGATCGTTTTGAGGGTTGCTCTCGGGAATTGGTTTGTTATAAGCACTTCATCTTGAGTGGAAATATACTCTGATTTATCACCTCTTAAGAACAGGGTGTCTTTTTGGAAGTTTAACTCTGAAGGAAGTGCTTCTCCAACTTCAGAAACATGGGCTCTAAGTACTTCTAAATTGATCCGAAGGCCTAAAACATTTGGAGAGATTCTGTACACATTTTTCAATAAAAATTGGCGTGTTCCAACATCTTGAACATATTTAGACAGTTGGGTTTCCGCTTCTTTTCTGGAAGTGATTTCTTCGAAATTCAGGGAAGTCAATCCTTCTAAAATAGCATCGTGATGGACTGGATAAAATCGAGGGGAGATATCGGCTACAATTAATTTTGAAACAATTTCTGGATAAAGTGCCGCAAAAAGCATGGCTGTTTTTCCGCCCATAGAATGCCCTAAAAGCACGATGTCTTTTAAATTATGTTGACTGCAATAGGCCTTTAAATCTGCTGCTAAGACATCGTAATTAAATTCTGAATCGTGAAAACTGCGTCCATGGTTCCGCTGATCGACAAGGTGGACTTGAAAGCCTAAAGTTGAAAACTGCTTTGCGAGGGTTTTCCAATTATCGCCCATCCCCAAAAATCCGTGGAGAATAATGAACGGTTTACCCTCTCCTATAATATTGGAATGTAAGTGCATTATTTTAATTTATTCAAATACATATTAATCACATTGTCAATTCCTAAATACAAGCTCTCTGAAATGAGAGCATGCCCAATAGAAACTTCTAACAATCCTGGGGAGTTTTCTTTGAAAAACTGAATATTATCGAGTGATAAATCGTGTCCTGCATTTAAACCTAAATCCAATTGCAAAGCACGTTCCGCACATTCTGTGTATGGAATCATTGCGTCTTTGTTTCCAAGAGAAAATTGATGCGCAAATGCTTCGGTGTACAGTTCGATTCGGTCTGCTCCTATTGCCTTCGCTCCCTCAACTTGTTTGAGCGTTGGATCTAAAAACACCGAGGTTCGGATATCGTTTTGTTTGAATTCTTGAATGATTTCGGTTAAAAACGCTTTATGCTTGAGGGTGTCCCATCCTGCATTAGACGTAATTGCATTTTCAGCATCGGGAACTAAAGTGACTTGTGTCGGTTTGATTTTGAGTACCATGTCTATAAATTCTGGAATGGGATTTCCTTCAATATTATATTCGGTATAAACGACTGGTTTTAAATCGTAGGCATCTTGATAACGAATGTGGCGTTGGTCTGGACGTGGATGAATTGTGACCCCTTGGGCTCCAAATTCTTGAACGTCTTTCGCAAACTGAACGACGTTTGGGGTATTGCCGCCTCTAGAATTTCGTAGGGTCGCAATTTTATTGATATTAACGCTTAATTTGGTCATTAAAAATTGAATTTGACACAAAAATACAAAGTACTTAACGCTTAAAGTATATTATTTTTGATTAATTTGCATCTGATTAAAATGAACCTATGCCTTTAAATCAATTTATTATAAACGATCTGAATCCTTCAAGCCCTAAAACACTTGTAGAGGAGTTACAGACTATTTTTAAACAGTTAACCTATTCCCATATTCCAATTTTAAAAGATCAGGTTTATCTGGGTTGCTTATCAGAAACAGATGTGTATTGCTTTGAACCCCATCAAGCCGTCTCAGAAGTACTATATGCTATTGAAGGTTTTTTTGTGAGAGATTCCTCGTTGTGGCTCGATGTTTTGGAAGCGTTTGCCCAAAACAATTGTAACATCATGCCTGTTCTGGATGCTAAAAATAATTATATAGGATATTATCAATTAATTGACATTATCTCATTATTCAATAGAACGCCTTTTTTTTCGGAACCAGGCGGTATTATTGTCATTGAAAAAGGTCAAAATGATTTTTCATTTAGTCAAATCAGTCAAATTGTAGAGTCCAACAATGCTAAATTATTAGGGGCTTTTATCTCTAAAACCGAAAATGACTTGACTCAAATTACGCTTAAAATTGGAACCTCTGGTTTAAGCACTATTTTACAAGAATTTAGACGGTACGGATATACTATAATTTCGGGCCACGAAGATGATACTTTTTTACAAACTCTTAAGGAACGATCGGCATATTTAGATTCCTATTTAAATCTTTAAGCGATAAAATTAATTCAAATGAAAATAGCTGTTTATGGCCCCCTTTATAACGAGCGCTCAAAAAGCACAATTCAAACCCTTGTTGCCTATTTAAAAAAAAGGGATGCCACAGTCGTTTTTGAAAATAATTTTCACGCGTCCATTGTGTCGGATTCTGATATTGATTTAAACTCTTATTTGTTTGATACTTTTGAGGTTTTAGACCCCTCCTTTGATCTATTAATTAGCATTGGTGGTGATGGAACTATCTTAAGAGCCATTGCGTTTGTAAAGGATTTAACAATTCCAATTGTAGGGATCAATACAGGACGCTTAGGGTTTTTAGCAACCATTCCTATGAATACCATTCAAAAAGCGATGGATGAGATTTTTGAAGGAAATTATAGAATCTCCAAACGAAGTTTGCTGACTATTGCTGTGGATACTAAAGAGACTGCTTTTGATTTGGACTTCGCATTGAATGAAATTGCTGTGAGTCGAAAAAATACCACTTCAATGATTTCTGTTGAAACATGGTTAGACGACGAATACCTGACCTCTTATTGGGCGGATGGACTTATTGTTTCTACGCCGACCGGATCTACAGGATACTCTTTAAGTTGTGGCGGACCGGTTATTATACCGGAGTCTGACAGTTTAGTGCTAACACCCATCGCTCCTCACAATCTTAATGCACGTCCGTTAGTGATTTCAAGTGATAAGGTTATAAAACTAAAAGTCAGTGGCCGTGAGGAGCAACACCTTGTTTCTTTAGATTCAAGAATCAACACCTTAGAAAATAATACGACCATCACCATTCAAAAAGCACCTTTTTGTATTCATATGATTGAACTCAAAGAAGATGGGTTTTTAGAAACTCTTCGAAAAAAGCTATTGTGGGGCGCAGACCCAAGGAATTAAGCAATATATCTTTAGAAATCAAGTTTAGTGATTAGCGAGAAAACAAATTACTTGTTCCATCTTGAAATTATTATATTTGCGTTCTTAAAATTACAATGAAAAAAAATCTAATCTTTATAGGTCTTCTTTTTATTTCGAGTTTGAGTTTTTCTCAAATCTATGAAATAGGTGGATTTGTGGGTGGAAGTAATTTTATTGGCGATGTGGGATCGACTCAATTTGTCAATCCAAATAAAATTGCTTTTGGAGGGCTTTTTAAATGGAACCGAAGCCCCAGACATTCCTTGAGAGCGAGTTTAACGTACAGCACACTATCGGCCGATGATGCATTGTCGAGTGATCCTCGAAGAAAACTCCGCGCCTACAGTTTTAATGCAGATATTTTAGAAGCCTCTGTTGGCATAGAATTTAATTTTTTAGATTTTGATCTACACACGGCAACGCCTATGTCCACTCCTTATATTTATACGGGGATCAGCATGGCCAATCATCCAAATTTTTATTTTACAAATACAGATTTAGTTTCAGAAAAAACTAGTAGTAATGCCTATGGAATTCCGATTACATTAGGATTTAAGACAACGTTGACACGGCATATTATTCTTGCTTTAGAAGTTGGCGCACGTTATACGTTTTCCGATGAGCTTGATGGCAGCGAGCCTGACACCGAGGAATTAAAAAAAATTGTACGTTTTGGCAATTTTAATAATAACGATTGGTATGTATTTAGTGGTTTTACATTAACTTACACCTTTGGTAGAAAACCTTGTTATTGTAATTTTTAATATGAGTCTAAAATCTAAAATCCATTCTGAAAACCTTCCGAAGCACATTGCCATCATTATGGATGGAAATGGACGTTGGGCAAAAGAAAAAGGCTTCCTTAGAGTCTTTGGACATGAAAATGGAACAAAGTCCGTAAAAACCACTGTTGAAAGCTGTGCCGAACTTGGTATAGAAAATTTGACGCTCTATGCTTTCTCTACAGAAAACTGGAATCGCCCAAAATTAGAAGTCAAAACATTGATGCAGCTTTTAATTTCTTCTTTAAAGAAAGAAATGAATACACTTCAAAAAAATAGCATTCGATTGAATGCCATAGGCAACCTTGAGCACCTACCAGCACGGGTTCGAAAGGAATTATTGCATGTTATTGATGAAACTAAAGAGAACACTCGGATGACTTTAACGCTTGCTTTAAGCTATGGTTCTAGGGATGAACTGGTAAATGCGACGAAACAAATCTGTGATAAAGTTAAAAATAATATAATTTCAGTAGAAAATATCGATGAAACGCTAATTAATCAGCATCTTTACACCCAGAATTTGCCAGATGTGGATTTATTGATCCGTACAAGTGGCGAAAAGCGCATCAGTAATTTCCTTTTATGGCAGATTGCTTATGCAGAATTATATTTTACTGATGTATATTGGCCAGATTTTACAAATGAAAATTTGTATGAAGCCATTATAAATTATCAAAAAAGAGAAAGACGATTTGGAAAAACAAGTGAACAGCTTCATTAATAAAGCTTTTAGATACAGAAATACAATACTTTGCTTTTGCTTACTTTTAAGCAGTTTTGTAATATTCTCCCAGGAAACAAAACCGACACTAACAACCTTTACCATTGCTGACATTACTGTCACTGGTGAAACCTCCTATGGTTCTGAAACCATCCTCACATATTCCGGGTTAAAAAAGGGAGAATCTGTAATTATCCCGGGTGGCGTCAAAATAAGTGCTGCTATCAAAAAATTGTGGGACTCTAACTTGTTTAGTAGTATTGAGGTATATGCCACTAAAACCGAAGGGAGTAATGTTTATTTAGAGGTTGCATTAAGTGATTTACCAGAACTGAAAGACGTCAAAATTGTGGGCGTCAAAAAAGGAAAAATTAAAGAGATTATTAAGGAAAATAACCTGACTTCAGGAGTTAAGGTTACCGAAAACTTAATTACCACTACCAAAAATTATCTTGAAACTAAGTATAGAAAACTTGGGTTTTTAAATGCAAAAACAACCGTTACAACTTCTAAGGTTGTGGATTCTGTCAAAAAGTCTCGAGTGAACATGTTGGTGCGAATTGATAGAGGTCAAAAAATAAAAGTAAAAAGCATAACGTTTGATGGCACTGGAAAACTAAGCGCTAAACAACTTCGTAAAGCAATGAAAAATACGAAGCAAAAATTTATATTTCGAGTCTTGAAACGTTCTAAATATATCGAAGCGGATTACAAAGAAGATTTACAAAGTGTCGTTGATAAGTACAAAGAAAAAGGATACAGAGATGCGCGCGTTGTTTCAGATACGCTCTTTACAAATGACAACAACACCATCAGTTTAAATATTGGTGTAGAGGAAGGCGAAAAATACTATTACGGATCTATTAATTTCTTAGGAAACTCGATCTATTCTGATGAACAACTGAATCAGGTTTTAAAAATAAAAAGAGGAGATACCTATAACGGTATTGAATTAGAAAAGAGAATCGCAGATAACTCAGATCCAGATGCCTTTGATTTAACAAATTTATATCAGAATAATGGATACTTATTTTCGACTATTACCCCTGTTGAAGTCAGTACTGATGGAAACATTATTGATATGGAAATTCGAGTCACGGAAGGAAAGCCGGCATATTTCAAAAATATCAGTGTTTCTGGAAATGATAAAACAAATGATGCAGTCATCTATAGAGAACTTCGAACACGACCAGGGCAATTGTACAGTAAAAGTAATATTGTAAGAACCATTCGTGAGCTTGGACAGCTTGGCTATTTTGATGCACAGCAAATCTCACCAGATTTAAAGAACGTAAATCCTACCGACGGAACTTTAGACGTTGAATATACAGTAGTTGAAAAAGGGGCTAGCCAGATTGAATTGCAAGGTGGTTATGGAGGTGGTGGATTCATCGGAACCTTAGGTCTTTCGTTCAATAATTTTGCGATGAAAGATATTTTCAACAAAAAAGCTTACAAACCTTTTCCAATGGGAGACGGACAAAGTTTAGCATTGCGTTTACAAGCCAGTAGATTTTACCAGACTTACAGCTTGTCATTTACAGAGCCTTGGTTAGGCGGTAAAAAGCCCGTACAATTTTCTTCATCACTTTCTCAAACTAAACAATTTTTATACAATCCTGCGACGAGAAACGCAGACAGAGATAGAAGCTTTAACATTACAGGGCTTACGGTCGGTATTGCTAAAAAATTATCCGTGCCAGATGATTACTTTGTATTATCGCAAGCAGTAAGTTTCCAATACTACGATCTGAACAATTACAACACAGGTCTATTTACATTTGGAAATGGAAATTCTAATAACTTAGCATATACGGTTGGATTAAGTCGAAACAATACTTTTAATGACCCTATTTATCCTGAAGGAGGTTCTAGTTTTAGTTTAACTGCGAAACTAAGTTTTCCATACTCTGCAGTTAACAATGTGGATTACGGCGCTTTGAAAAGAGAAAGAGAAGCTCAAAATGATATTATCAAACAATATGCAACGACATCAACACCTGAAGCCACTGAAAAAGTGAATACAGCCTCTACACGAATTGGGGAAATTGATCAAGAACGTTACAAGTGGTTAGAGTTTTATAAAATTAAATTTAAAGGAGAATGGTACACCAAGTTGGCTGGAAAGTTGATTTTGAAACCTACCTTTGAGTTTGGATTCCTTGGAGCTTACAACAACGACAGAGGTGTTATCCCTTTTGAGCGCTTTTTTCTTGGAGGAGATGGCTTAGGAACGTACAGTCTTGATGGTAGAGAAGCCATTGCATTAAGAGGATATCCAAATCAATCGCTCTCGAGTCAAGATGGTGGGTCAATTTATAATAAATTCTCTTTAGAATTAAGACATCCTATCACGCTCGCACAACAAACAAAAATATATGCACTTGCCTTTTTGGAAGGTGGTGCTTCTTATAATAATTTTGACGATTTCGATCCGTTCGCAATCAAACGATCTGCAGGAATTGGATTACGATTATTTATGCCTGCTTTTGGTTTATTGGGGATTGATTTTGGACATGGATTTGATCCATTACCAAATGAAACTGTTAAAAGTGGATGGCAAACCCACTTTATTATAGGACAACAATTTTAATATTTGGAACGGTGTTTTCTATAAGCAAACAGAATGAATGGAGTTAAGTTGAAATATTTTAAAATTTATTTCGTTAATTTGAAGCACATAGAGCAAAACCTAATTCCAATAATTTGAAACCATTGTAAAATGAATTTGTTAACTTTAAAACTCTTAAAACTGACCTCTTTGAAAAAAGTAAGTATTTTGTTTGTCCTATGCCTAATGGGTACGTCAATATTTGCACAAAAAAGAAGTGTACGTATTGGCTATATAGACACAGAGTATATTCTAGAAAATGTCACCGAATATTCTAATGCCAATGCACAATTAGATTCTAAAATACAGCAATGGAAAAGCGAAATAGAAAAACGCTTAACAGAATTAGAAGATCAAAAAAAGCAACTCAATAATGAGCGTATTCTTCTGACAAACGAGCTCATCTCTGAGCGTGAAGAAGATTTACAAATTATCGAAAACGAGATCATTGACTACCAACAAAAACGTTTTGGACCGAATGGGGATTTGATGATTCAAAAACAGCAGCTCATACAGCCGATTCAAGATCAAATTTTTGCAGCGGTTCAAGAAATTGCAGCATCCAAAAAATACGATTTTATATTTGACAAATCTGCCGATGTGGTCATGCTGTACTCTGCCGACCGTTATGACATTAGCGAACAAGTATTGCGCACCATCAACAGATCGTCAAAGAGAACACAAGTAGACTCGCGAAAAGAGCGCAAAGAAGCCGAAGAAGAGGAAACGATTGTAGAAGTAGACGACACTAAAGATGACCGTCAAAGATTATTAGACGAAAGAAAAGCTGAACGCGAAGCATTGTTAGAAGAAAAGCGACAAAAGAAATTGGACGCTCGTGAAGCAAGGAGAAAAGAAGTGCAAGATAAAAAGCAAAAAGCATTAGACAAACGCGCCAAGGCAAAAACAGATAAAACCACGAAATCATCTGCGACTGAAACAGAAGCTAAAGAGGAAACTGTAAAGACTTTAGCAACTGAAGACACTAAAAAAGTAGATCCAAGAGAAGCGCGTAAAAAAGAACTTGCAGCTAAAAAACAAAAAACTCTAGAAGATCGTGCCAAAGCAGAGGCCGCAAAAACAACCCCTAAAACCACCACAAAAAAAGCTTCGGAAATGATTACTGATAGAGAAGCGCGTAAAAAAGCATTGCAGGAAAAGAAAAAACAAGCATTGGCAGAGCGTAAAGCACGACTTGAAGCTCAGAAGAAAAAAAGAGATAGTATTAGAAACAATAACTAAATTTAAATCATAAACACAATTACAATGAAACACTTAAGATCACTTTTATTAGCAACTACACTTTTTGTTGCAACAAGTTTTACAGCACAAGCTCAAACAAAAGTTGCGCATATTAATACACAAGAATTAGTAGAAGCGATGCCAGAAATGAAAAATGCAAAAGCAGAATTAGAAAAATTGGCTAAAACCTATGAAACAGATATTCAGGCTATGGCCACTGAATTACAAAATAAAATAAAACAATACGACGGTGAGTCTTCTACTAAAACAGATGAAGAGAATGGAAAACGTTTACAAGAAGTTCAAGGAATGGAACAAAGTATTCGTCAATACCAAACACAAGCGCAACAAGACTTACAGAAAAAAGAATTTGATCTCTTAAAGCCAATCACTGAAAAAGCAAAAAATGCAATTCTTAAAGTTGGAAAAGCAAAAGGATTCGATTATGTGCTTGATGCTTCTCAAGGGCAAGGCATTATTTTTGCTGGTGGTACAGACTTATTAGTAGATGTAAAAACTGAATTAGGGTTTTAATAAAAACACCCTTCAAATAATTTATAAAAAGCTGCCTCTATTAGAGCAGCTTTTTTATTTTTGTAATCTATGAGTTCAAAACCCATTGGCATATTTGATTCAGGTGTAGGAGGCCTTTCTATTTGGAGTGAAATCCATCAGTTACTTCCTATGGAATCTACTATATACCTTTCGGACTCAAAACATGCTCCCTATGGTCCTAAGGGGAAAGAAGCCATCATTCATCTTTCTGTAAAAAACACAGAGTGGCTCATTAATCAGGGCTGTAAGCTGATTGTCGTGGCTTGTAATACCGCCACCACCAATGCCATTGATACATTAAGAAAAAACTATTCCATCCCCTTTATTGGAATTGAGCCGGCTATCAAACCCGCAGCACTTCAATCAAAATCTAAAGCGATCGGAATTCTGGCGACGAAAGGCACCCTTAGCAGTCGATTGTTTCATGAAACCTCTCAACTGTACTCTAGTGATTTATTAGTCGTGGAACAAGTGGGTAACGGCATTGTAGAGCTCATTGAAAATGGAGCCTTGTATTCTGAAGAGATGAAACACTTGCTTCAAAGGTATCTTCAGCCGATGCTTGACGCTGAAATAGATTGTTTGGTTTTAGGCTGCACGCATTACCATTTTTTGACCCCAATTTTAAAACAACTATTACCTAAGCATGTCAAAATTATTGACTCTGGAAAAGCGGTTGCTAGACAAACAAAGTCAGTCTTAGAAAGTAATGCATTATTGAATACTGAAACTTCCGTAGAAACAAATCGTTTTTATACGAATGACAAAGAAAACGTGATTGCTTCCCTCCTAAAATCAGAATCAGTTTCCCTTCAAAAACTAGCGTTTTAGCTTTAATTTACACTTGGACAATTACAGTCATATTTTTCTTTCTTACACCCAAAGTTAAAGCCTAAAGTCACTTGGTGATACCCTCCGTTATTAAAAACCACCGAATTTGCTTGGTATGAGTACGTATAAGCAAATACAAAGTTATTATACTCTCCTCCTACGATTGGTGTGAAATATTGAAGTTTTTGACTGCTTACTCCTGATCCTGTGGAAAATTCAGCACCATCAAAACTTCTTCTGTATGAAATTCCGGCAAATAGTTTTCCAAAATCTAATTCTTTATAACTCTTAAAGTTGACATCAATAAACGATTCTTTAGTAGCATCTTTGTACGCATACATTAAAGAAGGCTCAAAGCTCCATTCACTCCCTAATTTAGAAAACACATTCCCTGCAGACAGCAAGTAGGTTCTAAGGTTGTCATAGCTTATTCCTTGTTCATTGATATTAATTCCTTCATTTGCTAAAACATTTTTAACGGTTGCATGTGCATAAAAATTAATGAAATGGTAAGAAAATCCAAAATCAACATTAAAATCGGATGCACTTTGCTCAATCCCTGCAATAATTGGATCAAACTCCAAAAAGGCAGTTTCATCTAACTTATATTGAATCAATCCAGCACTCAAACCAAATGATAACATATTTAGATCAATCGTATTTCTTGAAAATAAAAGGTGATGCGCATAGGTCAAATAAGCCCCTGATTGAGAGTGATATCCGTTTTTGTCATTAAAAAAAATAGCCCCAACACCTGACGAGGATTCTCCGATACGTCCGTTTATACTCATCGTCTGTAAACTTGGAGCATCTTCATCTCCAAACCATTGTTGACGGCCTGTAAGTCGAATTTTATTACAATTGGAAACCCCTGCCATTGAAGGATGAAGTAAATAATAATTATCCGTTAAATAATCGGAATATATTGGCAATCCTTCTTGAGCGGTTATAGACTGGGTGAACATTCCTATAATGGCAATAAACACAAGTTTCTTAAATATTGTCATAAATATTATCTTTTGAGCGTAAAATTTGCTCTTAATTGGTTAATTTTTCCTGTTACAGGCTCATTGTAATCTAATACAAACCAATAATCGCTGGACGGGAGTCGCTCTCCATTAAAGGTTCCATCCCAACCCTTACCTGTTGGACTGATTTGTTTTAACAATTTACCGTAACGGTCAAATATATAAATTTTTGCGCTAGATTTCATCGTCATTCCCACGATATTCCATGTATCGTGGTATCCATCGCCATTGGGTGTGAAAAATTTTGGGTAACCTATCACTATTTCCCTCTGGTGAATCTCATTACAGTTCAAAAGATCCCGTACATAAATAATGTGCTCCCCTATCCTCACATTTTCAAATAGAGTTTCTCGCTGCCAGGGCCCAAAATCTACTCTGTACTCATACTCGCCTGTTCCTACAACGACGACTTCGAGTCTATTATTGTCTGAAAATACGGGAGATAGTAATGTGACGTCTATGCTTTCGGGAGGATAGGAACTCACAACTTCGGTGCTGGCTGGGATGCGACAACCGGAGGCTAGGTTCGTTGCTAGGACCGTGTAGGTGCCTTCTGAACTTGGGGAGAAGGTGGAGCTGGTGGCTCCGGGGATTATAAAACTGGTGGGGTCAAAATCAACTTCTTCGATGCTGCCCTTATACCATTGAAAACTGTAAATCGCCGTACTTAATTGGGTGTCGATGGGGGGGATTGGTAAAAATGATTGTGTTACTGGGTTGATGACCTGATCGGCCTTGTTTAAACAAATCACATAACGGTCTAAAATGTCTATTTCGGGAACAGGATTGACTATGATGGTTAATGGTACGATGAAATAGCAGGGGTTTAATTTTGACTTGACTCGCACATAGATCTTCTGTGTCAGTACAATTGTGTTTTCAAAGTTGGTGGGGTCTGCTATATTATTTGTGTTGCCTGAGATCGCATCCGTATGATCTTCATAGTAGCTGATTTCAAATTCTGAGGGGTTTAGTCCGTTTAATATTTCGGTTTCTCTTAGTGTGAGATCAAAGTAGTCAAAGCCATTGTTATCGATCTCACATTCTTCTATCGGGGTGGGGGTTTTGTTTATATTGGCGTACAGTACGGTGGTCAAGTCTAGGGTGATGGTTTTTGTACATTGGTTGGATCCTGTGGCGAGTACGAGGATTGTTTTTGTGAGGGTGTTGTTTGTATAGGTTGTTGGAGTTGCGATTGGGGTGTTGGCGGCTAAGTCTTGTTGGGTTTCAAAGTAGGTTAATGCAATGCTGGTGTCATTGTTTGTGATTTGATCTTTTCGAATTGTTAAATCATATAGTGTTGTTACTTGATCGTTACATTCTATTATTGGATCGGGGGTTGTTAGAACTGGGTTTAAGTTGACTTGTAGTTCAAAGCTGATGTCGGTGCGTACGCATTCGCGAACGTCTAGGTTCATGTTGTTGTCTGGGTCAAATTGGGCTCTTACATAAATGGTTTGGGGGTTGGAGGTGTTTGGGTATGTGCTTGGGTTTGGAATGGGGGTGTTGTTTATGGCGTGTTGTTCGCTTAGGTGGTAGCTGATTAAAATTGGGATGGTTTGACTGCCAATGAGTTCTGCATCTTTGGTGGTTAAGTCAAAGGTGGTTTGAGTCGTGTCGCTACACAAAACATAGTCTGTAATGGTGTTTCTGTTGGGAAGGGGGTCAACGTTGAGGGTGATGTGGTGTCCGAGTCCCAAACAGGCATTGACATCGTTACTGTCAACGCGAGCATAGATGTTTTGGGTGGTTGGATTTTCGGTGTTTCTGTGTTTGGTGATGTCTGCTATGGAATTGGTCTCGGCTAGGGCATCGGCTTCTGAGATATAGTAGGAAACGGTGAGGTTCTGATTGGTGGGGAGTTGCGCTAGGACTTTTGCGGTGGCATCACTAAAATCAAATGCGGCGACGCCGTTGGTGTTGTCATTGTCTACTTCTGTGTCGTCGCATACAAAGTATTCTAGTTGAAAGGTGGCGGGGTCTAACAAAGTGGCGCCTACGGCTAAATTGACTTTTGAGGTTCTAAAACAGCCATGAGTTGTTTCTACTCTTGCATACACAACACTGTTCACTGGGATTGGGTTGGTGTAAATCGTTGGGGTTGATATTTGATCTGCTACAAGTCCCATTTCTGACTGGACCTGCGTTAGGTAGTAGCTGAAGGTTTCATTTGTATAGTCTGTCGAAATGAGTTGATTGGCCTCGGTTAAGTTAAAGTCGGTAATTCCATCGGTGTCGCTGTCGCATTGTTTGAGAGTGACTTCTGATTTGACTACAGGTAGCGGGTTGACTATTAACTGAAAACTAGTGGTGCTAAAACAATCGACATTTAATTTGTTTTCTATCCTTGCAAAAATAGACTGTGGGTTGGTGGTGTTTTGAATCGGACTGGTGATCTCGGTGTTATCCACACCTGCTTCGGCTAACGGCTGATTTTTATAAAATTTGACGGTATAGTCCAAATTCGATTGTGAGCCCAAAACCTCTGATATCTTGCTGCTTAAATCAAAGGTTGAAATCCCATTGGCGTCATCTCCGTCATCTGAGTCATCGCATAAATTATAATCTATCGGAGTGTTTGCTATGGGCTGGCGCACTTCAATATCAAAACTAATCACCTCATAACAGCTTTGAGTTAAGTCTGCTATACGCAACCAAATCGTTTCTGTAACTGAACTGTTTTCATAAGCTTCTGGAAGTGGGTCCGTATTACTCTCCGCTTTTGCCTGACTTTCGTGGTATGTAATTGGATAATTCACTGCAGATTGATTTCCTAGTACCAACGTTTTATTGACTGAAAAATCAAATTCCTCCTTGCCGTTACCATCGGTCTCACATATTAAAATATCCACTGGAGGGCTGATGATTTCCGGTAGTGGGTTGACTATTAACTGAAAACTAGTGGTGCTAAAACAGTCGACATTTAATTTGTTTTCTATCCTTGCAAAAATAGACTGTGGGTTGGTGGTGTTTTGAATCGGACTGGTGATCTCGGTGTTATCCACACCTGCTTCGGCTAACGGCTGATTTTTATAAAATTTGACGGTATAGTCCAAATTCGATTGTGAGCCCAAAACCTCTGATATCTTGCTGCTTAAATCAAAGGTTGAAATCCCATTGGCGTCATCTCCGTCATCTGAGTCATCGCATAAATTATAATCTATCGGAGTGTTTGCTATGGGCTGGCGCACTTCAATATCAAAACTAATCACCTCATAACAGCTTTGAGTTAAGTCTGCTATACGCAACCAAATCGTTTCTGTAACTGAACTGTTTTCATAAGCTTCTGGAAGTGGGTCCGTATTACTCTCCGCTTTTGCCTGACTTTCGTGGTATGTAATTGGATAATTCACTGCAGATTGATTTCCTAGTACCAACGTTTTATTGACTGAAAAATCAAATTCCTCCTTGCCGTTACCATCGGTCTCACATATTAAAATATCCACTGGAGGGCTGATGATTTCCGGTAGTGCAAATTCAATGACAACTTCATCTGTTGTTTCACAGTTGGCGCCTGAAGTGGCTTTAAAACTATACGTTCCACCCGTAGAAACTAGCAGTGTTGAATTGGTTTCTCCTGAAATTATAACCCCATCTTTGAACCATTCAAATGTAGCTCTAGCTACAGAAAGGTTCGTATCTAAAGTAATGTCAGTTCCCTGACATCCCGGGTTCCCATTTACAATAAGACGGTCAGGCCCTAAATCTCCATCAATAATAAAACTCCCCCCTTCAATGAAAATGGCAGAATCAAATATAGAATCGCTTTGATCTGCCACTACGAGTTTTATTTCATACTGAGCCCCTGGAGTAACTGTAGAAGTGGCTGTTAAAACAACCGTGCGCCCTCCATAATTTGTGTGATCTAAATTATAACCTTCAAAGAATTCGATGTTTGCATCACATGGAATGTCAGGTAATGGGTCTGGGTCGTTTGGGTCGTCTGATTCGTGTGTAATTAAGGATGCTTGATTAATATTTGTAATACTGACTGGTGTTATTCCGTCAGGAAGAACAGCTAAATTAGTATAAGTTGATGTTCCTTCTTCTCGTAACAGAAATGCAAAACCATCCGCGAAATAACACTCATACCTTCCATCATATTCATCGGAAGCCATTAAAAATCTAAAACTAATGGTCTCTCCTTGAGGAGTGAAATTAAATTTAATATACGTGGCATCTTGAGACCAAGAAATGTCTAAAGCCGCTTCCAAATCACTATCACCATCATTATCAATATTAAATGGGTGTCCATTTAAATAACCCGGTCTAATGTTTGATTCGTTTACTGTATTTCCTGCAGGAAAGGCCCTTCCTGTAGTCAGTATCACACCATCTTCAAATGGAAACGTACTCCCTGATGGCCTCTTAAAATAGCCGTAGCTTTTTGTTGTTAAATCACTTGGGGAGCCGTATACTTTAAAAGTGAAATTATCTGTGGTGGAGCAGGAGCTTGAGATCATGACTTCTTTGATAAGTTCTTCTGGACCATAGCCAGATTCTGAAAAAGCAGAATCATTAATGCTAATAATCTGAGTAAATCCAATAGAGGAGATAAAGAGTGTAAAGAATGTAAGCAGGTTTTTCATAGATTTGGGTTTCTATTTAAACTGATTTTCTATAAACTAGAGTT
>Ga0209405_1001457_pt1 | contig 17001 bp, 10 predicted proteins | sample COGITO_mtgs_1105_6_FD_184803 | JGI IMG/M metagenome (GOLD analysis project Ga0209405, IMG submission 184803) | Pelagic marine microbial communities from North Sea - COGITO_mtgs_110516 (SPAdes) (version 2) | ecosystem: Environmental > Aquatic > Marine > Epipelagic ...
TAATTACCATGAAAAAATGTCTTGCTCTTTTGAGCATACTGTTTTTCTCTACCGCCTACGCCCAAAATGTTACTCTTAGCGGATACATTAAAGATGCAGCCAACGGTGAAGAACTAATCAACGCGTCTATTGTCAACGAAAGCTTTCAAGGGACAATCACCAACATTTACGGCTTTTACTCGTTAACCCTCCCGGAAGGAAAATACACCTTTACAGTCAGCTACATCGGGTATGAGAGCATAGTAAAAACGCTCACCTTAAAAGAAAGTCAGACCTTAGATTTCGAACTGAAGGAAGCTACCAATCAGCTTGCAGAAGTCGAGGTAACCGCTAAAAAGCTCGATGAGAACCTGAACCGTGCTGAGATGTCAACCACACAGCTCACGGCGAAGCAGATCAAGGCCATTCCTCAATTTTTAGGTGAATTTGATGTCATTCGCTCCATCACCTTATTGCCAGGTGTAACCACCGTTGGCGAAGGAGCGAGCGGGTTCAATGTTCGCGGTGGTAAAACGGATCAGAATTTAATTCTTTTAGACCAGGCACCCGTGTACAATAGCTCACACATTTTCGGGTTCTTCTCCGTTTTTAATGGCGATGCTGTTCGTGATTTAAAACTTTATAAGGGCGGTATTCCAGCGCCCTTCGGCGGTCGTTTATCCTCTGTTCTTGACGTGCACCAGAAAGAAGGTAATACAAAAGAATTTGCCGGAACTATGGGACTTGGGCTACTCTCTTCTCGTTTAATGCTTGAGGGACCATTAGTGAAAGACAAGGCGAGCTTCATGATCGCTGGACGTCGTTCCTATCAAGACGTATTGCTCAAAGCAAGTCCTAACGATGATCTGAATTCAATCATTGCCAATTTCTACGACCTCAATGCGAAGGTGAACTACAAATTCAATGATAAAAGCCGTTTGTTCCTGAGCGCTTACTATGGGAAAGATGCTTTTGGCGTTCCTGGTTTAGTTAAATTCGATTGGGGGAACTTGGGATTAACCGGTCGTTGGAATTACCTCATTACAGATAAGCTGTTCTTAAACGTGAGCACAATTTACTCTGACTACGATTATGCCATTGGGTTTGACTTCCCACAAGCGAAAATCGACAACATTGCCTTCATTAAAAACCAGAGCAACAAAGTTGCATTCAGCTGGTTCCCTAATGCAAAGCACCAGGTAAATTATGGAGCCGAAGCAACGGTCTATGATTTCGAGCCATTTTCCACAACACTAGATTATATTGACAGCAACTTAGTTGATATCAGTATTGAACTTCAAAATGAATACGCTGTTGAGCCCTCTCTATACATTGAGGACAATTGGAAAGTGAATAACCGACTCACCATTCGCGGTGGTCTTCGTTACAGTACGTTCTACAACATCGGTGCCCGTGACGTCGTGAATTACACTCCTACTGCGAATGGGACAGTACGTAATGACCTCATTACTGACACAACAAGCTACGCCTCTATGGAAATCATTGAAGCCTTTGAAGGTCTTCAAGGGTTGGAGCCACGCTTAGGGATCAACTTTAAGGCAACAGAAAACACTGCGGTAAAGGCGAGTTACAATAGAATGCGTCAGTACATTCATTTGATTTCGAACACTACCTCCTCCCTACCCATTGATACTTGGCGTCCTGCCGGTAGGTATATTGATCCAGGAACGGCAGATCAAATTGCATTGGGCTGGAATCGTAATTTTAAGGACGGTGAATGGCAGTTGAGCGTCGAAACCTATTACAAGAGCATGCGCGATCTCGTTGATTTCAAAAACGGTGCGCAACCTACTGGTGTGGATAATATTGAAGTTGCTTTGATGACCGGACGCGGAAGAAGCTACGGTCTTGAAGTGCAATTGGACAAAAAAATTGGCCAATTAACAGGTTGGCTGGCCTATACCTACAGTCGTTCGCAATTACAGGTAGATCTAGGTGCAACACCAGAAGAATGGATCAACCTAGGGCAATGGTATTCTGCTGCGCAGGATAAGCCACATGATATAGCGGTAGTTGCTGCGTATGCATGGAAACCGAACATCAGTTTCTCGGGATCCTTCATTTATCAAACCGGGAAACCCTATACCTACCCAGAAGCAAAGAGTGAATTTGAAGGCATCATCTACCCGTTCGCTTTAAGCAGAAACAATAGTCGCACTCCAGCCTACCACCGCCTTGACCTAAGCATGGATATCGCGGTTCCAAACAAGAAAGACAACGATTTAAAAGGAAGCTGGAATATCGGTGTATACAACGCTTACGCCCGTAAAAACGCCTTCAGTATTTTCTTTGAAGAAGAACTCGATGATAATGGAGATCCAACAGGCCAAACCAAAGCCACACAGCTCTCCATTTTTGCAACCGCCATTCCCACAATAACCTACAACCTAGATTTCTAGATCATGAAGAAATTTGCAATTTTTAGCCTATTGACGCTCGCTTTTACTTCCTGTGAAGTCGACGTTACGGATAAGGTAATAACTGATGCCTATGACGGCGCTGCGCTCATTTCTGTGAGTGGATCTGTTACCGATATACCAGGAACGGGGACATATATGGACCTAGCCATAAGTTCACCTTATCTAGATACCACCGATGCCGACTACATTACAGGTGCCTTAGTGGAAGTCTATGATAACGACAGTCTAGTAAGTACCTTAACAGAGGTTAATCCAGGTCGCTACGAAGATTCAACGCTATTGGCAGCGGTGGGCCATGGCTACCGCATAATCATTACCGTACCCGCAGGCTACGGTGATGCTACTGGAATATGGGAAAGCACTGCGGATATCGTTAATGCGCCTTTTACCTTCCTCTCACCTATGTTTCCAATTATGGAAGACGACAGCAGCTGGGTAGATTTTAGAACCGGTGACTCTGTGTATTATGCGGATGCCGACTCTTGCTACTATAGTCCCTATGCGCTCTGGAATGACCCAGCGGGTCGCGGAAATGCTTATTGGATAAAAAACTACTGGACGACAAAAATCTATGCGCCTAATGGCTTGATGGGGCCTTTTACCCCCGAAGAGACGGAAAAAAGCTTGAATTCAAGCATCAATATTTTTAACGACGATCAGTTCATTGAGGGCACGCAAGTCAGTAGGTTCAACTTTATTGGGCCTCCTTACACCGTATTCCGCGACACCCTGATTAATCTGGTATTCGAGACGCGTACTGTTAGTGAGGGCATGTATGATTATTTGAACATCATGGCTAATAATATTGGCGGTGGCGGGTTGTTTAGTGTGCCTTACAGTCCACAAATTGGAAATATTAGACGTCAAGATGATACAACAGTGTATGGTTTAGGGTATTTTTATGCTACATCAGTTAGATTTGATAGCATAACCCTGTTCCACCCGTACTAATGGATACACTACACTGGACCACTGACTTCTTACTACGAAAAGGACTAGATCCACAAGTAGTGCAATGGATTGCGCTAGCTGTGGATCTTTTGCTTTTACTTCTTATTTCTTGGGTAGCCGATTTTATTGCTCGCCGAATTATCCTAAGCGTCATACATGCCGCAGTAAAACGGACAAAGGCTACTTGGGACGACTACTTTTATAACCAAAAAGTCTTTCGGAATATTGCACACCTTGTTCCGGCGGGAATAGTCTACGGAAGTGTGCCTATTGTGTTTGATGACCTACCATATGTCGTTCCCGTTGTAGAGACGCTGGTAGTTCTGTACATTCTTGTGCTTCTTGTGAGCCTGATCAACCGCACGCTCCGGGCTCTAGAGAATTGGTTCAGTATGACGGCAAAATATGCCAATACTCCCGTTCGAACTATTTCCCAGGTGATTCGACTATTGGCTTGGTTTGGTGCGATCATCACTGCTATTAGCATACTTACTGGCATGAAAACGGCCGCAATCTTGGGAGCATTCGCAGGTACGACCGCTATTCTTATACTTGTCTTCCAGGACAGCATCAAAGGACTATTGGCCAATTTCCAAATCCACATGTACGACCTTGTCAAAGTAGGCGATTGGATTACTTTTTCAAATTACGGCGTCGATGGTGACGTGATGAGCATTGACCTAACTACGGTGAAAGTTCAGAATTTCGATAAGACCGTAAGTACCGTTCCTGCGACAGCGTTTGTTAGCGACAGTTTCGTGAATTGGCGCGGTATGTCTGAAGCTGGAGCGCGTCGAATCAAACGCAACATCCATATTGACATTACTTCCATCCGTCATCTGGACGAAGGATTGGCAGACAGCTTAAGAGAAATCGATTTGATCAGCGCCTTTATGATTGAACGCCAAAAAGAGATCGATGTAAATAATGAAAAGAAAAACATTCAAGGTGCAAGTCTGCTCAATGGTAGAAGACAGACAAACATTGGACTGTACCGCAAGTACATAGATTTCTATTTGAGAAATCATCCTGAAATCAATAATGAATTCACCTTAATGGTTCGTCAGCTTCAGCCTACAACGCAGGGACTGCCGATTGAAGTGTACTGTTTTAGCGCAACCACAGAATGGACAAAATATGAGTCCATTATGGCCGATATTTTTGACCACTTGTATGCAGCAACACGTCATTTCGATTTGGCCTTATTCCAAAGCCCTACCGGCGCTGATATTCGTGCCGTACGTCATTCGTAAGGGTTAGAAAAAAATAAGCCCACTAAAAACCCCCCGGCGCTCCGCGCCGGGGGGTTTTTTATACCTCGAATTTTGGCCTCGGCTTACGCCTCGGCTTCCTCCATATAACTTTCTATGGGCTCGCACGTACATACGAGATTACGGTCACCATAGGCATCGTCTACACGACGTACGGTAGGCCAAAATTTGTTGTCACTAACGAAAGGAAGCGGGAAACCTGCTTTTGTACGTGTATATGGGAAATCCCATGCATCCGCGCAAATCATGTACTGCGTATGTGGTGCATTTTTCAAGACATTGTTGGCTGCATCCGCATCAGCGGTCTCAATCTCACCAATCTCGCGACGAATACTGAGCATCGCATCACAGAAGCGATCCAATTCCTCTAGACCTTCACTTTCAGTAGGTTCTACCATCACTGTACCGGCAACCGGGAAGCTCACTGTAGGTGCGTGGAATCCATAATCCATTAAGCGCTTCGCGATATCTGTTACTTCAACACCCGCATCGCGTTTGAATGGACGACAATCTAAAATCATTTCGTGCGCACAACGTCCATTTTCGCCCGTGTAGAGGACATCAAACGAACCCGCTAGGCGCTCCTTAATGTAGTTGGCATTCAAAATGGCATATTTGGTGCTATCGGTTAGACCTTCTGCACCTAACATCTTAATGTAGGCATAGGAAATCAACAAGATCAATGCAGATCCCCAAGGTGCTGCAGATATGCTTGAAATTCCTTGCTCGCCACCCATGGAAATGACCGAATGTTGCGGTAAAAACGGAGCAAGGTGTGCCTTACAGCAAATGGGACCCATACCGGGGCCGCCACCACCGTGTGGAATAGCAAACGTCTTGTGTAAGTTCAAGTGACAAACATCAGCACCTATGATTCCCGGTGAAGTCAATCCCACCTGAGCGTTCATGTTGGCACCGTCCATATAAACTTGACCACCGTGCTGATGAATAATGTCTGTAATTTCTTTAACGCTCGCCTCAAACACACCGTGTGTCGATGGATAGGTGATCATTAAAGAAGCAAGATTCTCACTGTGCTTCTCTGCCTTCGAGCGAAGATCGTCGACATCAATATTCCCATGATCATCACAAGCAACCACCACCACTTTCATACCCGCCATTACTGCGGAAGCCGGGTTTGTACCATGTGCAGAAGAAGGAATTAAGGCAATATCTCTGTGATGGTCACCATTAGCTTGGTGGTAGGCACGGATTACCATGAGTCCTGCGTATTCTCCTTGGGCACCCGAATTCGGCTGTAATGATGTCGCATCGAAACCAGTAATGACTGCTAAATCACGCTCCAATTCTTCGATGACTTGCATGTAACCCGATGCTTGTTCTGTAGGAACATAGGGGTGCAAGCTGTTCCATGAACCGCTCGACAACGGGATCATTTCTGATGCCGCGTTCAACTTCATGGTGCACGAACCCAAAGAAATCATGCTGTGATTCAACGCTAAATCTTTGCGCTCGAGTGATTTGAGGTAGCGCATCATTTCTGTTTCACTGCGGTAGCTGTGAAAAACAGAATTCGTCATGAACGCAGAAGTACGTGCCAGTTCCGTTGGAATGTACTGACCTAAGTCTTCCATTTCAATGGTGACTGCAGCTTCCGCCTTAGCTAATACGGCAATGATTTCAGCGATGTCCTCGTCCGTAGTGGTTTCGTTAATGCTGATTCCAATCGTCGTTTCATCAAAGTAACGGAAATTGATTTCCGCTGCCTCGCTGAATTCACGAACCTGAATACTGTTCGCCTGGTTTAGAGTGATTTTCAAGGTATCGAAGAACGATGCATTGTGTTGCGTAAGTCCCATTCCTTTAACCGCCTCGTTTAATGTGGCCGTCTTGCGGTGGATCTCTTCAGCGATGTCCATCAGTCCTTCCGGACCGTGGTAGACACCATAAGCACCGGCCATGACCGCAAGCAATACTTGGGCAGTACAAATGTTTGACGTTGCTTTGTCGCGCTTGATGTGTTGCTCGCGCGTTTGCAACGCCATGCGCAAAGCTGGATTGCCGTCCGTATCTATGGTTCGACCGATGATGCGGCCTGGAATATATCTTTTGTACGATTCCTTAGTTGCAAAATAAGCAGCATGCGGTCCGCCGTAACCCAATGGAATACCAAAGCGTTGAGTAGTACCAACCACTGCGTCTGCACCCCAATGTCCTGGAGGCGTAAGAAGTACGAGGGAGAGTAAGTCTGCAGCAACGACAAGTTGGACCTCAGCTGCATTACATTTTTCTGCGAAAGCACGGTAATCTTCGACCGATCCGTTGGCATTAGGAAATTGAACGAAAGCGCCAAAAAATTCTTCCGTCGGTTCGAATGATTTATAATCTCCAAAGACCAATTCTACTCCAATAGGTGTAGTGCGTGTTTGAAGTAAATCAATGCTCTGCGGGAAGGTTTGATGGTCGACAAAGAACTTTGATGCTCCTGCCTTCTTCTTCGCGCGCGGCATCGCTCCGTAGAACATGCTCATGGCTTCAGCTACGGCAGTGGCCTCATCAAGCAATGATGCGTTCGCTAATTCCATACCGGTTAAATCAACCACCATAGTTTGGTAGTTCATTAAAGCTTCTAAACGACCTTGAGCGATTTCCGCTTGGTAAGGCGTATAGGCCGTATACCATCCGGGATTTTCTAAAATATTCCGCTGAATGACACCGGGCAGCACCGTGTTGTGGTACCCCATTCCGATGTACGTTTTGAACACACTGTTCATTTCGCCTAAGGCGGTGATGTGTGCTGCAAACTCTGCTTCCGTCATTGCGGGAGCCAGATCCATTTCCTCCGCAGAGCGAATGGTAGAGGGAACAGTTTGATCGATCAGCGTGTCAATAGAATCAATACCAATGGTAGTCAGCATTTGATCAACATCAACAGCTTTGGGACCAATGTGTCTGTAGGCAAACGAATTGCGCTTCATACTCTGTTTGTTTTAGAAAGGACAAAATTACATCACAGTTCGCGAACATACCTTACTTTTAGGGGGAGAACACGATGGGAAATTTCAACGCATTTATTAACACCTTCAAAGGCTTCATTCGCACGTTTGTGTATGCAAATTTTTGGGTGGCCGGAGCCGTTTGGGGGTTAACCCGATTCAGCGAAGAATTGTTTAGATTTTCTGGAACTTCCATTGCCGTATTAAATGCGGCGGCGACTTTAGTCATCTACGGTTTCGCACGCCTATTTGAGGGTCCGGCTGCCACCGAAGGGAGCAGCCGTATTAGTCAATGGCGTGAACGCATGCCCAAAACAGCTTTTTTAAGCATGGGTTTAGGTGGGGCGACCATCCTCTTTGAACTCATTCGAATCAACGAAGCGGCACTGACCGGGCACTATGCTATTGCGGGTGCGTTCGCTCTACTGTACCCCATACCATTTATACTGAAAAGAAGAGGAGGTGGATTGCGATCTATACCTGGATTAAAACTCATACTTATTGCTTTAGTTTGGGCTTACGTCACCGCGGTTATTCCTGCACTTCGTGCTGGCGAAGATTGGTATTGGCCATTTATTGAACGATTTTTATGGACGGCTGCACTGACCATACCGTTTGATGTGCGTGATGCCGAATTGGACGCCAACGCTATCCGAACCCTACCGCATTTGATTGGCGCTAAGAATAGCGTTTGGGCAGCCAACACCTTGCTATGGTTGAGTTACCTAATTCTGGTGAATTACTTTGAATTGCCTTGGTTACAACTTACCGTGCTCTACTTCTTTTTTGGCACCGTACTACTCACATCCTATCCAAAGATGGGAGACTTGTACTACAGTCTATTAATTGAAGGACTCCCGTTTCTTCTTTTGGGCCTGTGGTACCTTTTGCCCTACCTTTAGACTCCCCAATACACTACACTATGAACGTATTAGATCCGGTCTATGCCGCATCCCTAGATGCAGCAGATACACTCGCTGCTTTTCGCTCAGAGTTTCACCTGCCCGTCATAGACGGTAAACAGACCTTGTACTTTACGGGAAATAGCCTCGGGTTGATGCCTAAGGCTGCTGAAAGTTACCTAAATGAGGAGCTCGAAGATTGGAAAAACTGGGGTGTTGAGGGACATTTTCATGCCCGTCGTCCTTGGATGCCCTACCACGAATTTTTCTCTGAGAGTCTCTCTAAACTTGTAGGTGCAAAGCCCGAAGAAGTAGTGGTAATGGGTTCGCTCACGAACAATCTCCACCTGCTTATGGTCAGTTTTTTTAGACCAAAAGGGAAGCGAATGAAGATTTTGTGCGAAGCAAAAGCATTTCCATCAGATCAATACGCTTTAGCCTCCCAACTGCGCTTTCATGGATTGGACCCTAAAGAACATCTAATAGAGGTGGCACCGCGCGAAGGTGAGCACCACATTCGCAAGGAAGATTTTATCGCAGCCATTGACCAGCACAGCGAGGAAATAGCCATGATGATGATTGGTGGAGTGAATTACTACACGGGTCAGGTCATGGATATGAAGACATTGACCGCTCATGCACAATCGAAAGGTATTGTTGTCGGTTGGGATTTAGCACACGGTGCAGGTAATATTGATATCCAATTGCACGACTGGAATGTAGATTTCGCGGCTTGGTGTCACTACAAATACATCAATTCCGGCCCCGGCGCAACGGCAGGATATTTTGTACACGAACGTCATCACGACAACGCAAATATCCCACGGTTCGAAGGATGGTGGGGACACGATAAAGCCACCCGTTTCGAAATGCCAGAAACTTTTATTCCCATCCCTACCGCGGAAGCGTGGCAATTATCAAACGCCCCGGTAATGGCTATGGCTCCGCTTCGTGCAAGCTTAGATCTATTCGACCGAGCGGGCGCAGAAAACCTTCGCGCGAAAAGCAGAAAGTTAACCGCCTATCTTCAAGAAGTACTAGAAGAGGTAGCACACGCCTCTGGTAGTGATTTTGAAATCATCACACCAAAGGACGAGCGCGGTGCCCAAATTTCACTGCTCGTTCACGGGTATGGTCGTCCTCTATTTGACTACCTAATGAAGGAAGGCGTTATTGCAGACTGGCGCGAACCTAATGTCATCCGCATGGCCCCTGTTCCTTTGTACAACAACTTTGAAGATATCAGAGCCTTCGGAGCCATTTTATTGAACTATTTAAACGAGCAGGGCGCATGAAAAAGGCAATCGTCGTAGGAGCTGGATTAGCCGGTTCATATATGGCCTACGTTCTAGGACAAAAAGGGTACGCTGTTCAGGTCTATGAAAAACGACCCGATCCGCGTAAATCGGTTTACGGAAGCGGCCGCTCCATTAACCTAGTGGTCAGTGACCGCGGGTGGACCGCCTTTAAATATGCCGGTATTGAAGCGGAAATTCGGAAGATTACCGTACCTGCTTATGGACGACAAATTCACGACTTAGAAGGCAACCAGAGCTATTTTCCTTACAGCATTGAAGGAAAAGCCATTCATAGCATTAGCCGTTCTGAATTGAACCAGACCTTGGTGGAATTGGCGGAAGAAAATCCAGCCATTTCAGTCCAATTCGAACATTTCTGCACCCACATAGACTTTGAGCTAGGGGAAGTAACCTTTGACCGCAAGGGTGAAACCGTTAGGGAACGTGCCGACCTTATTATAGGCGCAGACGGAACCGGATCGGCAGTTCGTGGGGCAATGATGAAACAACCCCGGTTCAACTTTACGCAAGAGTACATCGACAGCGGATACAAAGAAGTACACATTCCTGCCGCCGCGGACGGCAGTCCACAATTGAACCTAGATGCATTGCACATTTGGCCCCGCCGAGAATTCATGCTCATGGGATTGGCAAATACGGACAATGGATTTACGGGTACGGTTTTCGCCCCCTTTACCGGAGAATATGGCCTGGACCAATTAAAAACAGGCAAGGACGGTTTACGCTACTTCGAAAAGTACTTTAATAATGCCATTCCGCTTATACCTAATTTAGAAGAACAATGGGAGAACAATCCTACTTCTGCCCTCGCCATAATCCGATGTAAACCCTACCACTGGGGCACTAAAACAGCCCTTATTGGAGATGCCGCACATGCGACAGTACCGTTTTACGGTGAAGGAATGAACGGCTCATTAGAAGATGCACGTGTATTCTGCGAACTGCTCGATGAATGGGGCCACGAAAATCTTCCAACGGTGATGGAGCGCTATACAGCATTGCGCGTTCCGGCCGGAAACGCATTAGTGGATTTAAGCCTGCGAAACTTTATCGAAATGAGAGATTTAGTCGCGGATCCTGAATTCCAATTGCGTAAACGCATTGAACAAAAGGTGCAGAAAAACCACCCGGATAAATGGACTCCACTCTACACCTTAGTCAAGTTCACCAACATTCCTTACCACGACGCAATGGCTGAAGGTGAGCGTCACGACAGAATCATGGCTAAGGTGCTTGCTACTGAAAACATTGAGGAACGTTGGGACAGTGACGAAGTAGAACAAATGGTGCTGGAATTGCTCGAAACTACGGTTTAAACACCCCTCCTGTATTGATCCAGAGCACACTTCCTTCGAATGAAGTGCGTTGAATATAGGCCCATACTTTTGCATTGTATACCGGATCAATGGCAAAGCCGTGCTCTTTATTAAATGCTGTTTGTAAGGGTGTCAACTGGGCTGGAATTTTACCAAAACCGCCAAAATGCACCTCGTCTTCCCAATGCAGATTAATGGATTTTTGTGCAGCACAAGCTTCTACTGTTGCTTGTTCAATTTTAGCCCCTTTTACAGCACTGATCACGTGTACTTTGGTTTTCGCACCAACAGGCATGGCCGCTAGAATTCCTGTAACTGTCGTTCCTGTGCCACTCGCAACCAGCAAGTGATCAGGCATCCAGTCCAATTCCCTCCAAATTTCACCACAGCCCTCCATAGCATGCACTCCTGCCCCACCTTCTGGGAGTATTTGCGCTGTTTCTGCTCCCCACGGCTGAACCTGTTCCTGAGACGGCATCCAATTCGCAGCACGCAATTCCTTATATTCTGCTCTAGAAACAAAATGCAGCCGCATACCCATGCTTATACAATACCTTAATGTAGGACTGCTTGAGGCATGGAGTTCTTCGCCGCGTACGATACCAATGCTTTTTATACCCGCGTGTGCTAGTGCAAATGCCGCAGCGCGCAGGTGGTTGGAATGCGCACCGCCATAAGTCAGCACAGGCCTGCTTGGATCAACCTCGCGAAAAAACCCTTTCAACTTTCTCCATTTGTTTCCCGAAACGGCGGGGTGGATTAAGTCGTCGCGTTTCATCCACAGGGTTCCCAAAGAAAAATCCAGCAACTTTTCAGTGGGCGAAGGTGTTATAAAGGGAAATGAGGTAAGGTCCATGAAACAAAGCTAATGAGACTTACCTTTGAGTGACCAAAAAAAGCGGCATGTTCAAAAAAGAATTGGACCCTGAGGACTTTTACAAAACCCCAGAGGGGTATATAGTTTTCACGGAAAAATACCATTTGAAACGCGGCTATTGTTGCCAAAGCGGTTGTAAACACTGCCCATACGGCTACGATAAAAGAACACACAGCATAAAAGGAACCTAACGTAGATGATGACCCCATTTCAGAAAGAAATCACCCAGGGATTGCCCGAACACTTACCGGCAAAACGCAGCGTACCTGGAGATGTAAATCGTGCGCCTAAAAGAAAGGATATACTCTCTGCTAAAGAGAAAAAATTGGCCTTGGAAAATGCACTGCGCTATTTTCCAGTCGAATGGCACGAAGCGCTAGCGACAGAATTTTTAGAAGAGCTTAAGGAATTTGGACGCATTTACATGTACCGGTTCAAGCCTTCCTACGACATGCATGCTAGGCCGATTGAAGACTATCCGTGCAAAACGCCAGGGGCCGCGGCCATCATGCTGATGATCCAAAACAACCTGGATCCAGCGGTGGCGCAACACCCGGAAGAACTCATTACCTACGGCGGTAATGGGGCGGTGTTCCAGAATTGGGCACAATACCTCTTGACGATGAAATACCTCAGCGAAATGACTGAGGAGCAGACCCTACACATGTACAGCGGCCACCCAATGGGCCTCTTCCCTTCTTCGAAAGAAGCACCGCGCGTGGTGGTAACCAATGGAATGATGATTCCAAATTACAGCCAGCCGGACGATTGGGAAAAATTCAATGCCCTAGGCGTTACCCAATACGGTCAAATGACGGCCGGTTCTTACATGTACATCGGGCCACAAGGGATCGTACACGGAACAACCATCACCGTATTGAATGCTGCACGCATGAAATCTAGCGGCGGACCGGAAGGAAAACTATTTGTCACTGCGGGATTGGGCGGTATGTCAGGAGCGCAGCCAAAGGCAGGAAACATTGCCGGGGTCGTGAGCATCACCGCAGAAATCAACCCAAAGGCAGCCTACAAACGTCACGAGCAGGGCTGGGTGGACGAGATTACCACCAGCACCGATGAGGCTATCGACATGGCCTTAGAATTCCAGGCAGCAAAACGCGCACGAAGCATCGCCTACATAGGAAACATCGTGGACCTCTGGGAGCGCATGGTGCAGCGCAATGTGCACGTCGATCTGGGTTCTGACCAGACCTCCCTGCACAACCCTTGGGCGGGAGGATATTACCCTCAGGGTATGAGCTATGAGGAGTCGAACGAGATGATGGCTACTAATCCTGAAGAGTTCAAAGTACGTATCCAAGCGACCTTGAAGCGTCACGTTAAGGCGGTCAATGCGCTCGTAGAAAACGGCATGTACTTCTTCGATTACGGCAATGCATTCTTATTGGAAAGCTCTCGCGCCGGTGCAGAAATCATGGATGAAGACGGCGAATTATTCCGCTACCCTTCGTACGTGCAGGACATTATGGGCCCTATGTGTTTCGACTACGGCTTTGGTCCGTTCCGCTGGGTATGTGCCAGTGGCGATGGGGCCGATTTAGATAAGACCGATGCCATCGCACAAGAAATCTTGGAAGGACTCATGGCCAAGGCACCGAAAGAAATTCGCGAGCAAATGGACGACAACATTCGTTGGATCAAAGGCGCGAAGGAAAACAAATTAGTCGTGGGTTCTCAGGCGCGTATCCTCTATGCCGATAGCGAAGGTCGTATTGAGATTGCCCGCGCTTTCAATAAAGCCATCGCTGCAGGCGAGATTGGGCCAGTCGTTCTGGGCCGTGACCACCACGATGTCAGTGGAACCGACAGCCCGTACCGTGAAACTTCGAACATCTACGACGGGTCGAGCTTTACCGCAGATATGGCCATCCAGAACGTGATTGGCGACAGCTTCCGAGGTGCGACTTGGGTTAGCATCCACAACGGCGGCGGCGTCGGATGGGGCGAAGTGATCAACGGCGGATTCGGAATGTTGCTTGACGGTTCTGATGAAGCTGAGCGTAAATTAGAAAATATGCTGCTCTATGATGTCAATAATGGCATCGCCAGAAGATCTTGGGCTAGAAATAAAGAAGCTATATTCGCCATTGAGCGCGAAATGCAGCGTACCCCTAATTTGAAAGTGACTGTACCGAAGCTCGTAGATAAAAACGTATTGAACAACCTAGATTTTTAAAATGAAAAAGTTCTTTTTGGCCGCAATCGGTCTAAGCATGCTCGCAAGTTGTCAGCAACCGGCAGCAGTTGAAAACACAGATAAAGGCATTCGTTTAGCCTATGTACGAATTGACTCTTTGCAGAGTCAGTACAACTACTTCCAGGAATTGGTTGGAGAACTGCAAGCGGAAGAAGAAAAAATTATCATTGAATTGCAACGTCGCCAACAAGAATTGCAGACTAATCTCGAGCTTTATCAGCAAGAGGCACCAAAAATGACGGCGCGTCAGCGCGAAGCAAATGAAGCCGATCTACGTCGCGTTCAACAAAACTATCTTCAAGTAGAGCAAGCTGCACAAAGCCAGATGATGAAACGCCAAAATGACCTCACGCTCGTGATGCGCGAAGACATGAACAGCGCCATTGAAGTGCTCAAAGAAGAGTTGAACCTGGACTTTATTCTTCTCTACGAAGAAGGCGGTCAAATCATTTATGCGAACGATGAGTTTGACATTACTGAGCGTATGGTGAACATGTTGAATGAAAACCGCGAAAACCCTGCGGAAGAAGATACAACGGAAGCTGCTGTCGAGGCCGCAGATTCCGCATCGGCGGAATAATCAAAATTACCGAACACAAAAAAATCCGGGCGCGTATGCGCCCGGATTTTTTTATGCCTTTACTGCAGGGAACTGCTTATAAGTAATAACGGAACCCAACCGCTGCGCCTACCCCATAGGGCACTTCACGAAGACCTATATCCTCCTTATTGATAGGCAACAAGCCGTAACGAAATTCACCACGCACAGTGAGGGCGAGGTTATTTGCTATGGTAAATTCGTTCCCGATAGCAAAGCCAATAGATCCATTGAAGCCCGTCATGTATTTCACTTCTGTACCGCGTTCGTACAACGATCCCAATACTCCTGTAGCGGCATCCGCTGGAAAATTGGGCACCTCATTACCGATCCATTCGCGTTGGATGCCTGAATAAAACGTAAGGTCATAAGAAGGTATGACCTGCAACGCCCAAACATCCGTCATTTGTGTGTGGAAGACGATTTGAATGGGAATGTTTATCGCATTGTACGACGTTTTTGCCGTGTATGTCCCAATGGTATCTTGGAAGATCGCATTTTGATCAAACACCGCAAATCCTTTGGTCAAATAACCACTGTGCTCTTGCGACCAACCGATACCAATGTGGAACATGCTGCGCAGTTCATAAAACAAAGAAAATCCATAACGTTGGCCCAGCACACCACCACCATCTTCATTCGTGAGGGCAAATAATTCCGTTCCGTCCTGTACGGGAGTATACAATGCCAAGCGGCGTCCCGAAAAAGAAGGAGCATAACTAGCCGCTAAAGAAAACTTTGTGTCGTTAATATCACTATCAGTGTAGTATTCGATGGGCTCTGTTTTCTGAGCCATCAGCGCTACAGGAAATAAGCCAACTACAAGGAATAATCGTAAGGCTGTTTTCATCATGAGAATTCGTTTTTCCATTCTACTAATACTTTATCTATGCCATCAGGATTTTTACCTCCTGCTGTAGCGAAGCCGGGTTGACCGCCTCCACCACCACTGATGTGTCTTGCTAATGTGCGTACGGCATTGCCCGCATGCCACCCCTTATCCGTGATAAGGTCGTCACTAACCCCAATGCTCAAGGTAACCTTGCCCTCGACAACATTGCCTAAAATGACTAAAGTGCCTGGCGTCGCTTTGAGTTTGAAAACTAAATCTTTTACACTGCCTGCATCAAGCGTGGTCCGTGCAACAATAGCTCTGGCTCCATTAAATGCCTCTGCACCGTTTTCTAATTCTGCTACCGCTCCCATTGCTTTTTCTTTACGCAATGCGTCAATTTCTTTCTGCGCGGCGGCCTCCTTCTCCTTCAACTGCTGCAATGCACTGGCCAAATCCTGCGGATGCTTCAACACCTCAGCCGCCGCACGCAGTTTTGCGAGCTCAGCATTGACATAGTCTAGAGCTCCTCTACCGGTCACCGCTTCAACACGACGAACACCCGCTGCAACAGCACCTTCAGAAATAAACTTAAAGAGTCCTATAGAGCCCGTGGCAGGCACGTGAATACCACCACAAAGTTCGACAGATGAACCAAATTTAATAGCGCGAACGGTATCGCCATACTTCTCGCCGAAGAGTGCCATAGCTCCCATATCCTTCGCCTCAGCAATAGGAATGTTGCGGTATTCTTCGAGCGTATAATTGGCTTGAATACGCTCGTTTACCTTAGTTTCAATGGTGGCCAATTCCTCCGCACTTACCTTTTGGAAATGAGAAAAGTCAAAACGCAAATAATCTGGACGTACCAGCGAGCCTTTTTGTTCGACGTGCGTGCCCAAAACTTCGCGTAACACTTCATGCATCAAGTGGGTCGCACTGTGATTTTTCGCAGTTTCATTACGATCGGCAACATTCACTGTCGCCTTCCACTGACCACCTAACTCCGCGGGTAAATCGTCGGTAAAATGCACAATAACACCATTCTCTTTTTTCGTGGTAGTGAGGTGTATGGTGTGATCGCCCTGAACTAAGGTTCCAGCATCCCCAATTTGCCCACCACCTTCAGGATAGAAGGGAGTTAAGGACAGAACCAATTGGTAAAATTCTTTTTTCTTCGCACTCACCTTGCGGTAGCGCGTGATACGCACGTCAGCTTCGGTATAGTCGTAACCAACAAACTCTTCTTTATCGTCTTCTTCTAATTCCACCCAGTCGTCCGTACTAAGCTTGGTAGCCGCACGCGAACGCTCCTTCTGAGCCGTCATTTCCGCCGTAAA
>Ga0209405_1001473_pt1 | contig 16941 bp, 39 predicted proteins | sample COGITO_mtgs_1105_6_FD_184803 | JGI IMG/M metagenome (GOLD analysis project Ga0209405, IMG submission 184803) | Pelagic marine microbial communities from North Sea - COGITO_mtgs_110516 (SPAdes) (version 2) | ecosystem: Environmental > Aquatic > Marine > Epipelagic ...
GATATTCTTTGCCTTTTAGACGCCACTGCTTTGAGGCCATTGAGTGCGCCTGACATGGGGGCGATGCGTGGATCACGTCAAAATCTTGGTGATTTTTCTTCAGAAATTCAATTGCATCGGCCTTAAAGAATTTTCCGCGATGGCGTGGCTGATCAATAATATCAACGCCGGTCACGTCAAAGCCCGCTTGCTCATATCCATAGCTTGCGCCGCCACCGCAGCAGTAAAGATCAAGCAATTTCAGCATTATATGCGTCCTTATGATGGCTCAAGCGGCGATGCGTTTGAGCGGTTGAAAAACTTGCCCCAAAGATGAGGCGCGAATAAGCGCACGGGTCGCGAAATGACCAGTTGCAAAAAGCGTTGTCCCTGTACCGGGCTGTTCGCCTACAGATCCGTCTGGCCGCTCGAACTTGACCTTCGGCGCGACAAACAAAACTGCGTCTGCCAACGGTGCAAACTCCTGCCACCACGGGGCCGATGTTCTGTCTGGCAACAGCGCGATACCATGGCCATGATCGAAGAACTTGCGCAGCCATAGACGCTTGGTCGATTGATGGCCAAAGGGCGGGTTCATCCAAACGAAACCTGACCATTCGAGTTCCAATGACTTCTCGGAATAGAAGCTGTTTGCAGGCACATGGCGCGGACCTTCTGGCGGGGAGGCAACGTCCAGATTGAACGACACACCAAGCGCATCAAAGATGTACTTGGGCGTATACCATTCGTCGCTTTCACCCTGTTTTTCATATGCGGCCATGTTCTGACGGGTCCTTTGTGTGATCATGTTTTGTTTCGTTAAATAAACATTACGCGTGTTGATATTGGGGCGCAACAAAAAACGGTCAAAAATCCAAAATAAATCAACACCCCTATTGTTGACGCGTTCGGATTGCGCGCGTAAGGTGCGCTTATGAAAATTGCATATTTATACAATCGGCCCAAATCGGCTGCGTCTGAATGGAACGCTGGCAAGGTGTTTATAGACGCGCCTGGCACCATGCGCCTTGAGCGCGAGGATATGATAAACAACGGCGGCTTGCGCGCGGGGGATACCCTAGTGCTGGCCGCAATGTCTGATCTCGGCAAGGGCGCGGAGGCTAAGTCGCTGGCCGGTCTGATCGCGCGCATGGGCGTTGCCGTTGAGGTTTCACCCCTTGACGCAAAGCGGGCCAAGAAAAAGCCGGGCCGCGCGCCACACCTCAAACCCAGCGATGATCAGCAACGCCAGATTTGCGGATTGTGGCACAGCGCGATTGAGCAGGCGCATGTTTTACAGCGCGCCGCGACTGTCATGGGTGTTGATGTTGTCACGCGCAATCAGATGAACCGCCTTTGCGGGCCGCGTCACAAACAGAGGGAGAGTTCAGAATGACAAATGCACCATCCTGCGACAACTGCGGAGAATACCCCGGTAGTGCCGTTTCCGAAGAAATCGAAAGCCTGAGGGCGGCGCTGGATTCTATGCGTGGGCGTTACCGTCTTTATGCGGGTCGGCCTGACTTCTCTTGGGGGGTTGGTGACACTGACGCCGCGATTCTCAAGATGGCAGACGATGCGCTTGGCAATACAACCAAACAGAAGGAGGAGGAAAAATAGATGGCCGAACCCCTGAGCGCCGATGACGACAAACGACAGCGTGAAAGTTGGGTCAAATTCAACGAAACAGTGGATGCGTTTATCTCGGATGTAGAAGATAACGCCCTCAACGAATAGGAGACTTCGGAATGAGATATAGATTGACGGTTCTAGCCATTCGATGGGCCAAGAAATTTTGCAAGTGCGGCGATGCGTTCGATGCTCTGGATGAGGCGGAACGGCGTGAGCGGAGGGCGCATTTGTGAAAAAAGGTGATTGCAGAATGTGCTTGAAGATTGGCTGGTCAGAGCCCGGATTCGTTCGAGTCATGGCAGTTGATGGAAAGTACGTGATGGTGCGCAGGCCCGGAAGAATGCCATTTGTGGCCCACATTGATGAACTGTCCCTAATTACACAGAGCGAGGGCAAGTGATGGCCGACTTTATGCAAGTACTGCGTGACGACATTCAGGCCTATGAGTTGACAGCAAACGGGGGGATGCGCCGGATACAGGCCCTTAGAGAGGCGCTTGCCGAGATTGAGCGACTGCGCGAACAGGTGCGCGTGGAGAAAGAGGAAAACCGATGGGCTTATATCAATGCTGCCCTCGAAGATAAGGAGGGGTCGGATGGGTAAGGTTATCACGCACATATTTGCGGCTTATATCGGCGCAGGTTTGTTTGGGGCCTTGCTCATGTCAGCGTCTATCCCTGCAATGAACTGGTTAGGCATGTTCACATACATGTCCATTTGGCCGCGATTCATTTATTGCGCCCCGGTTGCGCGGGGGTGCAACCCGCTGGATGCTTTCCCACAATGGGCGCAAGCCCTGATGTTCACACTTTGAAGGAGGGCGAATAGCCCCTTTTCCTCGCCCATCCCGCACAAATTACGCACCGCGCCGATAAGCCATTGATATGCAACGCGCGCCGTTGCCCTTCACCCGCACCATCAAACACCATCCTTTGCCCCCTTTCCCCTGCAAATAACCGCAAAACACCAATACAGCCGCAAACCATGCACCTGTTTGCACTTGCCTGTCACGCAGGTTTGCGCGCACCATTACGCAAGAATCACGCAAAATGCGTAAATGGGGTGGGGGATGGCCAGCTTTAGAAAAATGGCGGGTGGCAAGTGGCGGGCTGAAATCGCGCGGCGCGGGGTTCGTGCGTCCAAGGTTTTCACCAGCAAGCGGGCGGCGCAGGATTGGGCGGCGCGGCAAGAATACCTGATAGCAGAGGCCAAGCCACAGGGCGAAACCGTTACGTTTGGCGAGGTGCTGCTACGCTATGCGAAGGAAGTCAGCCCGAAAAAGCGCGGCGCGCGGTGGGAAATGCTGCGACTTGAGCGGTTCAGGCTGGAGCAATTCGCCAAGATCAAAATGCGCGACTTGGCCCCGTCTGATTTTGCGGCTTGGCGTGATGCGCGCCTAAAGGAAGTGGCCCCCGGCACGGTTAATCGTGAAATGACGCTGTTGTCAGGCGTTCTGACCATCGCCCGCAAGGAATGGGGGTTAATACAGGTCAATCCGATTTCTGACGTGCGCAAGCCCTCTGCCCCGCCCCCACGTGATCGACTTGTGACTGACGAGGAACTTGAGGCGCTGGCCATATCGGCGGGCGATGATCTGAGCAATAAAACAGCGCGGGCGTTCCACGCGTTCAGGTTCGCCACTGAAACGGCAATGCGGGCGGGTGAAATCGTGGGGCTGGTGTGGGCGCGGGTCGATCTGGACGCGCGGGTGTGTCGTCTGGATATGACCAAGAACGGCACGGCGCGCGATGTGCCCTTGTCTCAGGCCGCTGTTGCGCTGTTGCAGGCGTTGCCCCGTGCTGATCCGGTGTTTGGCCTGACAAGCCGCGAATTAGACGTGCTGTGGCGTAAGCTGCGTGACCGGGCCGGGGTGGTTGATCTGACATTCCACGATAGCAGGGGAATTGCGATAACGCGCTTGGCTAAGAAGGTAGATGTTTTGGATTTGGCGCGAATAGTTGGTCACAGAAACATAAATCAGCTTTTGTCGTATTACGTCGCGAAGCCATCAGACATTGCTAGGCGGCTGGACTGAGGCGCACCATGCGCACATTGCCCTCGTGTTTACTGGCGACCCGGCCCGAGCGTATCCAGCGCGTCACGGTGTCCTTGCTCTTGCCCACGTGGTCCGCGTATTCGGCCACGGTCAGCCATTCAGGGCGGGGCTGCATTTCCACAGCGTCAAGGCGTTCACGGATCGCGCGCACCTCGCCTAAAAGGGCGTCCAGCGCGTCGGCGTCGATGGCTATTAGTTGCTGCGTCATTGCGGTTCCTCTGTGTGTGTCACCCCCACCCCACAAATGTGGCGCATCGGCGGGTGGGGGCTGGTAGTGCGCCGAAATATTCGGCTTTTAAGACATCCTTGGTTAGAACCCGCGTTCCCCACGGGCAGGGTCGTTAGGTCATGCCGAGTGCGTCCTGGTACATTTCCAGCACCGCCATTTCTTCGGCAATATCGTCTTTATCGCGCTTGCGCAGGGCGATCACCTTGCGAATGATTTTGGGGTCATAGCCGCGCCCCTTTGCCTCTGCCATCACCTCTTTTTGCTGATCGGCAATGTCTTTCTTTTCCATGTCAAGCCGTTCGGCGCGTTCAATGAATTGGCGCAGTTCTTCGGCGGTCACGCGGTGGGATTGTTCGGTCATGCTGTTTCCTTATGGTGTTAACGTTCCAAACTCTGCGAACACGGCCCATTGTGTGCGGCGTATCGCGTCGCAAAGTTCGCGGTCTTCGATGTTGTGTTCGTTCGCGTGGCATCCAGAGCATCCGTGATAACCCCAGAAGTCATGCGGCTTTTGCGACATCCCGGCCCCGGCGCGGCGGCGACTATGGCACAGCACAACCGTTTCGGGGTTGCCGTTGCACCATTCAGACATCATCTGGCATTGCTGGCCGCGCGCGAAGTTGCGCAGAACCTTCGAGACAAACATGCCAACTTTGGGGCAGGGCTGAAAATGGTCGTTCATGTGCTGACCCCGATCAGGGATTCTGCCCAATCAATTACGGCCTGTTTGCTTTCGTGGAATTTGTCCTTGCCCATGGCTTTGAATGACTGGCTGTGAGGGGTCGAGCATACCACCAGCGGGCCGCGCACAACGGTCAAAGCGTACCCATGCGCCTTGCGGGCGTGCTTGGCCACCACGGGGGCTGTTGCCAGTGCAACGGTGTGGTTTTCGCAGTCGATCACGTCCACGTCACAAAACCCGCCTTGAATAAGGCCGTGCTTACGGAAGGCGTCGGCGCTGACAGCATAGGGCGCGCTGGCGTGCGAGTGAGGCAGGTTGTGCCACAAGTCCACTATCGCTGCAAACTGGTGGTTGTGCGATTGTGTGCTGCGTTGCTTTTCGCGCAGTGCATCCTTGAGGGCCGTGGCGTATGTTTCGGGCACCCAAGTCTCGCCATCCATCACCATGCACGCGGGGCGGATATTTAGGATATGCTGGCTCACTGCTTTAGTCCTTTCATATACCATCTTTTTGCGTTCAAAACGTGGTGGTATCGGGCGGGGTCACTGTCTTTCATTGCCATGACCTGCGCCCGATACTTTGCGGCGGTGCGTTCGATTTGCTCCGCCGTGGTGCAGGCGCGAAATTCTGCAATTGCCGCGTCTGCTGTTGGGTTCATTCTGCGGCCATTTTCATGGCGTCTTGATGCTGGTGGAATCCCATGTGGCAAATCTTGCAGAGCCACGTCACATCAAGCGGCTTGGAATAGTCAAAGTGGTGCGCGTCCAGTGGCTCACCATCTACACCGCAAAGGCGACACTGACTTTCTTGCGCCACCTTACCATCGCGAATGGCGTTACCAAACTTGACATGAGCGGCCCGCTTTTCTGGATTGTTAGCCTGCCATTTGGCGCGGGCCCTTGCGAACGCAGCCTTTCCGGCATCGCTGGTCCTGTAGCGAGCGTGACGAGCCTTGACCCTAGGGTCATCTTGGTACCGTTTCTTGTCATATTCCCGGTAATAATCGGACTTATCCCCTCGGTTAGCGCGCACCCGCTCCTTGACGCACTCCTTGCACCGTGCCTGGTTGGACACATAGAAATCGTTTGCGCCCAAGTCCCGTTCGCATGATTTGCATTGATATACAGCATCTGCCGCTGTTACTGCATTTGCAGCCATCGTCAGCCCTCCTACGGCTCGATTGGTTAGGTCGGTCGAGGTGTTGGAAGCGCCCCGACTGACCGTTAAATTATACCAATAAGCCACTGTTTTCACAACCTAAAAAGGTATTTCCGAGTCGTCCAGATCACGCGACGGGGAAGGCTGACCACCCGCGCCATAGCCATCGTTGGACTGACCGCCAGAGTTGCCGCTGGGGCCGTCCAGCATCGTCATTTTGCCGTCATAGCCCTGCAAAACCACTTCCGTGCTATATTTGTCCTGACCGGATTGGTCTTGCCATTTGCGGGTAGTCAGCTTGCCGCTGACATAGACCTTGGAGCCTTTCTTGAGATACTGTTCGGCCACGCGCACAAGGCCATCATTGAAAATCGCAACGGAAATCCATTCTGTCCGTTCCTTGCGTTCGCCTGTCTGCTTGTCTTTCCACGTTTCGGATGCGGCGATGCGCAGATTGCACACCTTGCTGCCGTTTTGAAATGTGCGGACTTCGGGGTCACGCCCCAAGTGCCCGATAAATTGGCATTGATTAAGCATTGATATGGCTCCAGGTCTTTCCAAGTTTAATGTTGCTGATTGTGCTGACATCGACACAAAAGGATTGGGCTAAGTCTTTTTGGCGGCTACCCGCCCCCAATGCGCGCTTAATGGCGACGACATCAGGCTCCGTTAATGGGGTGTTCCCATTCTGCGCGCCCCGCGTGTCAGGCCTGTGTATCCGTCCCTTTTTCACGGCATCGCTAATATTGTCAGACTGAGTGCCCAGCCAGAGGTGCGCAGGATTGACGCAAAGACGGTTATCGCATTGGTGGCAAACGACCTTACCTTCAGGAATGCTTGCAACGAAGATTTGATATGAAACCCGGTGCGCAAGGTGGGTCTTATCACTGAGCGAAAATCGCCCATATCCCGTGCTGTTTTGAAGGTGTGTCCACTCCCAGCATTCGGATGCAGTTCCGTAGTCTACACGGGAAAAGAAGCGCGCAAGAATATATGGGTCTGTGATCGGCCCGACCATTAGAATGCTTCCTTTTCTTCCCAGACGCGAACGCCTGTCATGGTTTTTGCTTTGTGGTTTTTGGCAACGTATTGCTCAATGAATGCGGTCACTGCGTCCCGGTCATTCTTGGCGATCCAGTGCAGAACGTCGCGGTGATCTGTGATTTCGTAGCGCGTAACCTTGCGCATGCCCTTTACCGTGTCCTTGGCCCGCGCTTGTGCGGCCTGCACCGCTGCTTGTGCGGCTTCCTTGGCGGCGGCGGCTTCCCGTCGCGCATCAATGTCAGCGGCGTTTGCGGTGGCGGCTTTCGCTTCGGCATCCCGGCGCGCCTTGTCAGCGGCTTCCCATGCCGCGCGTTCTGCGGCTTTCTTGTCAGCGGCCAGCTTGGCTTTGAATGACGACACAGCGGCGACCAGCCCATCACGGATGCGGGCCAGATCATCAACAGTCGGTTTCCAGCGCGCCTTTTCCGCTTTCCATGCGTCATGCAGCGGGGCGGCGGCTGACTTCTCAGCGGCGTTAACATCCTTGAGCGCGGCCTTGATCGACTTGGTTAGCGCGTCAACGGCCTGCATCTGCGCCTCTGTTTCAACGGGCGCACCGTCTAGCCATTGTTCTGCCTCTGCGATGTGGTCGCCATAGGGGGCCAACGCGGCGTCGATGGGGTCGGGGGCCTGATTGTGACCAACGGTTGCTTGCGCGTTCATATCTCGTCCTTTCAATACGGGATTTCGTCGGCTGTGACGCTATCGGCGGGCTTGGTCTTTTCCGCGATGGTCAGGCCCAGCCGTTTCATTGCCGCGTCTAGTTTGGATGCGGGGAATTGCTGAAATGATGCTGCCCCGTAGGCGTTGCAAATTACCGTCTCTGCCACATCGGCCTGTTCTGCCGTGTCACGAAGCGTGGTAAACTGCTCTGGCGTCACGGTCTGGGGCGCGGCTTTGGGCGCAGCTTTGGCGGCGGCGTCGCCATCATCATCTTCTGGCGCAATTCCGGCCATGCTCATAAGGCCATAGCGGCGGGCATAGGTAACAGCGGACCCATAGCCCTGCATGTCGTTCTTGGCGACGATCAGCGGCACACGGCAGGACAGCGTTTCATTGCTCTGCCCGTGGATCAAAATAGTTTCGACAAAACGCCCAGCATCGTTGTCGATGGTCGGCTGGATGACAGCGATACCCACATCATTCAGCGCGGGCATACAAGCATCAACAACGCTTGCAAGGTCTGCGTACCTCTTTCCAAAATGCGGGTTGTTTGCAGACTTTAAGGCCTTGCCCATTTTCGCCTGCGCGGTTGCGAGTGCCATTGCGATGCTCGTATGCTCGGCCTTGATTTCTGTCTGTGCGCTCATGTTCTTTCCCCTCAGCACGGCGGCGGGCAAACTTCGAACCCCACGCCTGTTTGAATGTCGATATGCGCGGGCAGGGCGGCAAAGGCGGTCCCGATTGCCAGCGCGGCGATTGCTACGGCCACAAACCAAGCGCTTGGGAATGGTGTGCGCGTCTGCTGCCCGTAGCGGTCATATGCGGCCCACTGGCGCGCTTGGCGGCGAACCTCGGGTGTTGGGTCGGAAACGGTGGTCATAGCGCCCACCAGAACAGGCCAGCCCACATGGCGGCACCGATGATTGCGCCGGGTACGATCCACCAGCCCGCAGGCCATTTGCGTTCGTTGGTCACGTTCACTGCCCCTCAAATGTGCGCGCAACGCGGTCAAGCGGCGCTGGTTGATTGGTGGACGCAGCGCCATAGGGAGGAGGCCGTGACGCTGCGTCTGGCGTGCGCGCAGGGAGGAGCGCGGCACGTGTTCGAAATAGGTTGAGAATGTAGGCGATCATTTGGCCACCCACGTTGCGCTGACAGCCTTGCCGTCTACCGTCTTGAGGGTGAGGGTGCCGTTGATCCAGCCGCTTCCAGTTTGGTCGCATGTGGATACGCTGGGCGGTTGGTTGTTGCCGTGCGCCGATATTTGCATGTCATGCGTTATCGTTTCCTCGACGGGCGTGGGCGCGAGGCGGTAGACGGAAAGATAGTGCCAACCGGGCGCGGGGATAGGCAACCATTCGCCAAAAACCGGACCGAGCCACTCAAGTCGTTCGCCAGCCGCCCACGCGCCCCTCAACACCCACTGCGTCACTTGATCCAGTTCACCAAAGGGCACATCAATTGCGGTCAGGTCGGTGAAATGCTTACCCATGGTCGAACACCACGCGCTGGCGGGCGTAATCGTAAACGCCGTGTGACGCCGTGTGCTGGCTGTCGTCTTGCGGGGTGCGGAAATTCGGGACGCCATCAATGCAGAACTTGCAGTATTTTGCGCTGTGCATCTGGTCGCGGTCCAAGCCGTCCTTGCCACAATGTACGCAGGCGCAATGGCCATCCATCGGCATCATGCCGCGCGACCGCAGAGCGGCGTTTACAATGTCGGTTGTTTTGGTGTGTGCGTTCATGTTCAGCCTCCTGGCTTGGGACTGAAATTAGTGAACATATTGGTCATGGTCAAGGCGGAAAATGACCAATTGGTTCATTTTGTCACCGTAGAGTTGCGGCTATGCGCAGCGCAATTATATTGCGTTGTGTATTAATAATATCCAAATTGCAGGGGTGTCTATGTCAAATAGTGAATACTGGAAATCCAACGCCAGACTGTACCGCGCAGCAAGGCTGGCGATAGTCACGCGCAAAAGCCTTGACGATATTTACTTGCCTTCGACGGCGCGCAGTTTGTCTGCAACGTCGATGGGCAGCTTTTCCCAGCGCCCCAACACAATGAAATCCAGCGTAACCGCGAACCGGGCCACGAGCGCAACGCTCACAGAGTCGGTTATGGCTCTCTTGCCGCCCTCAAAGCGCGACCAGTAAGTGCGCTCTATACCCAGGTCATCTGCGATTTCCGAAGGTTTTAACCCGTAAGCTATACGAATAAGGCGCAAACGCTCCCCGATCCGTTCGGGGCGCATCGCGTCTGCCATGTCTCGGGGTATGTGATTCCGCTTGGGTGCTGCCATGCGCGCAGACTGACGTCGCGTTGCTTTTTTCGCAATCACCGTTTTGGCCCCCTTGAATTGTGAACATATTGGTCATAAAATGCGGTATGGATCAAAAAATCACCGCACAAGAAATCATCGACAAGTGGCCTAGCAAGGCCGCGCTTGCTGATGATGTGAGCCGCCACACCGGGATTAGTTTGGGGAAGGTTGCCGTCAATCGGTGGCACTCCCGCCAAAGCATCCCGGCGAAGTATGACATCGCTATCGTGAGGGCCGCAGATGAACGCAATATTCGCGTGTCGCTGGCCTGTTTGGTCGCTACTCGTACAATACATACTGAACAACGTGGTCACGCTCCCGCGACATTGCAAGTCCAGAGCGGTGATGCTGCATGACCTCGCTCACAGACAATCAACGGCGCGCGCTGGTCGATCTATCGGATGGTGAATGGCGCAACCTCGTGGGCGACCATCGCCACACAATGCAGGTGGTTGCCAACCTTGGGCGGCGTGGGCTGATCCGGCCTGACCACACGCATCTGCGGCTGGACGAACGCCACTACACCATTACGCCAAGCGGCATTGCGGCACTTGAGGCCAGCCAATGACCGCCCTCACAGCAAACCCCGAATGGTCGGGGAACATGGCCGCGACTGACGTTGCTTTCGCTGCCTCTACCCCCGCCGCCACACCGGGCAACCCCGGATCGTGCGGTGCGGGGGTTATTCATTCCACGAACCCCGGCTGCGCGGGTTATCGCAGCGACTCCTCCTGTCCAACTCTCCCGGCGCTTAACCGCGTCGGGGGCTTTTTGGGGGCAGGGGCATGAGGCCCACACCCGCCAGCGTCATCCACACCTACCGCCAGAACCTTGAGCGATACGAGGCCGATGGCGATGAAGTAAAGGCCCGCATCGAACGCGCGTTGATCGCCCGCCTGTTGCTCAAGATCGAACAGCAAGAGGCGCGTAAATGACCTTTATCACAGATCACCCCGAACTGCGTGAGGCGCGCAAGGCCGCTGCACTGCACAAGCTGTCGTATCAGAACGCTAAGGCCGCGCGGTCCCGGTATTCGCACCACTATCGGGCATGGATTGTCGCCAAGGCGCGCGTTGGGGCGCTGGAGGTGCGTTATGGGGCGTGACGTCGAGGGGCCAATACAAGAGGCCATCGTTGGCTATCTGCGCGCGGTCATGCCGCAAGCCATCGTGCATCATTGCCGCAATGAGATAAACAAGCGCGGCCAGCATATCGCCCGCGAATTAGCCAAGGCAAAAAAGCGCGGCGCGGTGACGGGTTTCCCCGACATTATCGTGCTGCCGTATGCGTCTGCAACTGCGCCTGTGATGTTCTTTGAGGTGAAGGCCCCCAAGGGATCGACCAGCCCCGCGCAGAAAGCCGTACACGCCCACATGGGCAAGCTGGGCCACAAGATCGCCGTTGTTCGGTCGATTGACGATGTGCGCGATTGCCTGATTTTGTGGGGCGTTGGGTTCGTTGAAAAGCTACCCGTTCGGGGCGAAATCAATGGCTAGATCAGCGGCGCAACGCCTTGCATTTTCAACTCGTTATGCTAGAAATGAAGCGAGCCGCGAAGGTGCTTCAACACCTCACACGGCTCTTGAACATAAACACCTGATAAGGAGGTGCTGAATATGTCCCGTTGCGGTCATTATACGGATTCGATCCGGTCTTTCAATACACACATTTGCGGGTGCGGCTTATGAGCCTGCCCTATTTCCCAATGTACCCGACAGATTTCGAGGCGAAAACCTCGCACCTGACGTTGGCAGAGGATGGCGCGTACAACCGACTTCTGCGCATTTGCTGGATGACGCCCGGGTGTTCAATACCTGATGACGCGGCGTGGATTATGCGCCGCCTACGTGTTGATCAGGCCACATTTGACGCTGTTGTTCGGGTAGTGATTGACGAGTTTTTCACCAGCGAAAAGGGACGCCTTAGCAATGCTAAACTGTCACGAATTTTCGCGGAAACAAACGCAGCGCATGAAAAGCGCGTTTCTGCCGGGTCGAAGGGCGGAAAAGCTAAGTCACTGAATTCAAAGAAAACAGGGCCTAGCAATGCTGTAGCAAAGCCCAAGCAACCAGAACCAGAACCAGAACCAGATAAGGAAGAAGCTAAAGCTTCTTTGTCGCCTTCGGCTAAAAAACCAACGTCAACAGGCACCCGCATCCCTGATGATTGGGTTCTTTCTCAGCATCTTGGGGAGTGGTCGCTAGAAGCTGGCGCATCGGAAATTCTTATCCGTTCTGAGGCAGACAAATTCAAAGATTATTGGCGGGGCGTTGCTGGCGCAAAGGGCCGCAAGGCCGATTGGGATGCGACGTGGCGCAACTGGATACGCAAGGCCATCGAAGACAATCAACCCAAACTCAAAGCCATCAACGGAGGCTACAATGACAAATCTACCAACAAATCCCGACAGCGCATGGACGCCTTCGTTGCCGGAGCAACAGGAACGGTCTGATCACCGCATGTGGATCGGGGGGCGCGCCGTTGCGCTTCTTAACCACTATTGGCGCGACGACGACCCGGCTGAAATGACCGCAGCGCTTGGCCGCGATTGGGCGGATGTATTGGAGGGCTTGCCACGGGATGCGATCCAAAAGGCGTGCATTCAGTATCAGCGCCGCGAACCGCGCCGCAAGCCTACGCCCGGCGCTATCTACGCCCTTGCACGGGAGAACATGCCCCGCCCGGTGGTTGTTCGCAGCGAGGTCGCGCCACGGCCCGAAACACAGCGGTGTTCAGCGGAAGCAGCGCAGGAAATCGTGGAGCGCGCCGGATACGCAATCAAACGCATGGAGGCAGAGCAATGAGTTTTGACAACCCGCAACCCGTTCAGGGCCAGCGCAACAGCCTAAGCCGTGAAGAACTGTTCACCTTAGAAGACGTGGTTTTGCCCACCGCGCGCCGATGGGCGGCAGGGCATACCGCACTGGCACAGCATGGGATGAAAACCTTGGATTATTGGGGCGAACCTATCCCCGGTCAGCGCATGGGGGGCGAGGCATGACATACACAAACACCCTGACGGATCTCGTGCGCATGACCGGCGAAATGAACAAGATTTCTGCGGCCCAAGTGCTTTCGCCAGAGCGCACCCGTGAATTTGTGCGACCGCGCCAAGAACTCATGGCGGCGCTCTATCGCTCAAAGCGCATGACATATCCCGCCATTGGCGCGGCGTTCGGGTTTGACCATTCGACGGTGCAGCACGCCCACAAGCGAATAACGGCGCTGGAAAAAGAAAGCCCATCCGTAAAGGCCCGCGTTGATGAACTGACAAAGGCTGCGGAGGCCGAATGCAGGGAGATCCGGTTTCGCTTTTCGGCACCAACTTTTCGCAGCGTGAGGGCAGCAAAATGACCAAAGGGGAAATCATATCAGCCAACGCGGCAAACTGCTTTGGCATTCCGCAGGACTGCGCAACCTTCGTTGAGGCGGAGGCCGGGACGCTTTTGGGTGCAATGGCCGAAGCAGAGCGCAAGGCATATGCGCGCCGCACCGGGCAACGCAGCTATGACCGGGCCAAGAAGCACAAGCCAAAGAAATACGAGGCGCTTGTTCTGGCCATTCTGCGCGATGGAATGTCAACGGCAGAGGTCCGGGCCGCGATCAACGAGAATGACCCAGACGCGGAGGTGCCGGGAAACCTGAGCCAAGCACTGAAGGACATGCGCAGTCGCGGCTTGCTGGTTCGGAGTTCAGATGATCGCCGCGCCGCAGTTTGGGGGCCAGCAGCATGACACAGAAACACACACCGAAGCCTTGGCTTGTCGCGGGAGATAGCATCACTGCGCCCTCACTGCACCAGCAAGATTGTATTGTGGAACATGTCTACGGACCAAAAGCCAACGCCCTACTGATCGCGGCGGCACCTGAATTACTAGGTGCTTTGAAGAGCCTGCTGGCACTTGACGACAACACCTCACCATTTGGCGGGGAAATCCAGCAGGACCGGATAGAGCGAACAATAGACCGCGCCCGCGCTGCAATCGCCAAAGCGGAGGGCGGCAATGATTGAGGGGCAGAAAGCCAAAGGCGGTGCCCCTCACGCAACAGCATGGTGCGACGCGCCTGATTGCCGACGAAGTGAGACTGTCGCGTGTGCTTATCATCGCGGCGGATCAGGTCATGCGATCCCTGATCAGGCACAAATTCATACAAAACTGACAAGGCAGGGATGGGCCTTTTTCAAAGGAAAACTTCGCTGCCCGTCATGCGAGGCAAAGAGAAAAGCACAAGGAGCCGTTACTGTGAAAAAGACGATTTCAAAGGTTTCCGAAATCAGGAAGCCAACGAAAGAGCAAAAGCGCGAAATCATCCAGATGCTTGATGTCGCCTATGACACAAAGGCTGAACGGTACAAAGGCCACGACACTGACAAGGCGGTAGCGGAGTCGCTAGGGTCAGGCGTGATGCCCGGTTGGGTTGCTGAAATTCGAGAGGACTTATTCGGACCAGATGGCGGCAATTCTGAAATAGAAAACTTGGCGGCTGATATTGACAAAATGTCAGCGGAATTTGACCGAGAGTGCCGCGAATTTCAGGCGCTTATGACGACTCGCATCAGGCAGAAGCAGGGCGAATTTCAAAAGCGCATCGACGCAATCAAAAAGTCAGTTGGTCCCAGAGCGGCCAGGGCATAGGGGGCGAAATGAGCAGCAAGCGCAAAGTGAAATTAAAGAACGGAACGCGCGTTCGGTCGCAGCCTAAGCAGGAAATCAGCCTGGCCAATTGGGATCAAGGTGCAATGGGGCCAGCCAACCGGATCGGCCTTGTCACAGAAGATCGCGGCGATAGGGATGTTAACACTGGCAAGGTGGTCAACCCGAACGGCGTCAAGGGTGTGCGGCGGCAGGACAGGGTGCGCGAGTTGATCCCCCGGCTGACCATGCGTCAGCACCAAGCCGCGCAGGAAATCCAGAACGCCTATTCGTGCAATGACATGCTTTCCAGCGGCTCGGAACTGAAAGAGCAGGTTGACAGCAGCCCCAAGCCTGACGCGGCAATCGCGGCACAGGTCGCGGGCCAAAGCCGGGTAGGGCGGGCCATGCGGGGCGTTCTGGTCGCACACAAGGCGCTTGTGCATGACATATGCTGGCACAATCGACGGTGGGAGCAGATCGAGCATCGACACGGCCCGCTGTACTTGGATCGGTTTAGAAATGCGATGGATCGCGCCGCCGATTTCTTGGGTTATTGACCTGGACTGTTAATCTAGGTTACACTGCTCGTGAGAGCAAAATGCGCCCGGTGGAAACATGCGGGCGCGCTTGCATTTTGATGATGCGTCTTGGTCTGGTGGAACCGGACGGCTTTACGGCTTGGTCGGAAACGGCGGACGCATCTTCTGAGTGCAGCGCTCGGTCAAATCTTGCAAGAGGTCAGCCATCGGCCTGATCGGGTCAAACGCAATGGCCTGCACTCAATCAATAAGGGCCTTTCGCCTCCCACCGGGCGAGCGCCTTATCATAATCAAGCAGCGCATTGTCTGCTTCCTCTGCTCGTTTGTAGTTATTCCAATCCACGCAGTGGTCCAGATCACCAGTCGCCGCGCATCGATCACGCAACTGCGCACCAAGGGCAAAGCCTTCGTTCACGTCGGTTGTTGCATCTGAAAAGGTTTTAACCGCCACATCATCGCAGGCGGCAACAGCAAGAGCGGCACACATAAACAGGGGAATGGTTCGCATGGCGGGTTCCTTTGGCTAAGTCACCGCAACAGAGCGGCGGGATCAGCTTAGGCAGTGACCGCACATTAGCGCAAGCACACAAGGTGTTACCCAATGGCGTGGAGGCACGAAGGCAGCAGGCACGACCGTGGATATGGATACGACTGGACTAAGCGCAGGCTAGTGGTTCTACGCCGCGACAAGTATTTATGTCAGCCGTGTTTAAGGCAGGGCAGACCGACGCCAGCCACAGAGGTTGACCATATATTGGCCAAGGCGCGCGATGGTACAGATGATTATGAGAACCTCGAAGGAATTTGTCGTGCGTGTCATGTTGCAAAGACTGCGGCGGAGAAGAGCGGCAAGCGCAAGATAGGTGCGGATGGGTGGCCAGTATAAGCCCCGTACAGCGCGACGATGGCCAGAGCATTGCAAGCCCTAACGAACACATCGGCACACGCACAGGCGGCGCTGATATGGGAGGGGGTAAGGCGATCTTAAAACCGGTTTGATCTAGGGACCGGCGGGGGAAGCCAAATTCACACACCCGCAAAAAAACGATAGGGGGTCGAACTTGACTCAATGGCCAGCCGATAACGTCGAGCGCCGCAAGGTTGCTGACCTGGTTCATTTAGGATAAAATAAAACGACCCGACAGAGTGTTGTAGCACTCGATGCCGGGCCTAACCAAGAACGATCACGGAAGGATCGAAAAATGGCTGAATCAATCAATACATCAAAAGAAGTTTGGCGGGCAATCCCCCAGAATGAAGACTACGAGGTTTCATCTTTGGGCCGCGTTAGGTCATTGGACCGGGCTTTGCCCGATGGCAGAAAGCGGAAAGGCCAAGTGTTGAGCACTTGGGAAACAAGCGGCGGCTATAAATATGTCAGCCTTGGTGCCAGCGTAAAGATCGGCGTTCATAGGGTTGTGGCTATGGCTTTTCATGGGCCTCCATCCGGTGATCGGAATGAGGCCGCGCACAAGAACGGTCAGCGTTCCGACAATCGGACGGAAAATATTGCATGGGCAACCAGATCAGAAAATGAACAGCACAAGCGGGCGCATGGGACTTATGCGCGGCCTGTGAATTATTACAAGCCGGGGCAAAAGAAGCGCGGCACTAAGCCATCACGCCACCCACATGCCGAACAGATTGTAAAGATGCGGGCGGACGGAATGACAATCGCCGCCATTGCGGCAGAATTCGGCATGTCAAGAAGTGGCATGTTTGGAGTGTTAAGGAGTAGATGCTGATGAACTGGCCCGCAGACAAAGTTGAAAGGCGGTCCGTTGAGAGTTTAGTTTTCTACGCACGCAACAGTCGGACTCACAGCGATGCGCAGGTTTCGCAGATCGCCGCGTCTATCAAGGAATGGGGCTGGACGGTTCCTGTTCTGATTGAAGCGGACGGCGGCATCATCGCTGGCCATGGGCGCATCATGGCGGCGCAAAAACTGGGCATTGGCGACGTGCCTTGCATGATTGCCGAGGGTTGGACCGAGGCGCA
>Ga0209405_1001485_pt1 | contig 16852 bp, 15 predicted proteins | sample COGITO_mtgs_1105_6_FD_184803 | JGI IMG/M metagenome (GOLD analysis project Ga0209405, IMG submission 184803) | Pelagic marine microbial communities from North Sea - COGITO_mtgs_110516 (SPAdes) (version 2) | ecosystem: Environmental > Aquatic > Marine > Epipelagic ...
GGTCTTCGCCTTAGCCCAGACACGCTTAGCCTAGGGGTTCTGTTATAGGAATGCCAAGAGCCGTGTAGCGGTTGAGGACGGCTATGCGGATTTGGATTTCTGCGACTTGCCTTTGGAAGTCCCTCGCCATCAGCGATTGGCCGAGTAGTTGCATACAATGCATCTTGGTTTCGACGCGGCTTCGGCGGTGATATCCGCTCCAGCGTCGCCACAGCGTGCGGCCCAGATACCGCTGCGCATTGACTGCATCGTTACGGGCGATGGCTCCAGCGCTCGTCAGCTTCCAGAGCTTGGCATTCTTGCGTGGTGGGATCACCGCGTGGGCTACTCTGGCGGCAATCGCTTCGTGACATTTACGGGTATCATACGCCCCATCGGCGGAAACGCGGCCGATGTCTTCGTCGGGAGGGGTTTGGTTCACGAGGTCGCGTAACATGGGAGCGTCGCCGATGTTGCTGCTGGTGACTTCGACTGTACTCGGCGGTGGGTACTACGCTTACATGATGGCAACGCCCTTGTTTCGCTCCACAGCCGTTGTGATTCTCGAAACGAACCAAGAGCAGATCGTGGATTTGCAAAGCGTTGTAGGCGGCCTTTCAGGTGACACATCCGAAGTGAACTCCGAAGTCGAGGTTTTGCGTGCGCGTGGGTTGATGGGGAAGGTCGTGGACCGTCTGAACCTGACCGAAGATCCCGAGTTCAATGGCGATTTGCGCCCGCAGTCATTTGGCGACGAGTTGAAGGACCGCATTAAGGACACACTTGGGCTCACCGCGCCTCCGCTGGTTCTGACCCCCGAAGAGCAAGCGCAACGGACCCGCGATGCAGTGGTGTCGAATTTGCTGGAAGCGACCAGCGTGCGCAATGTTCCGCTCAGCCTTGTGTTCCAGGTCACGGTTGAAACAGAAAATCCGCGTAAATCGGCGCGTATCGCGGACACGATCGTAGATCTTTACATCCTCAACCAGATCGAGGTGAAATTTGAGGCAACGGAACAAGCGACCATCTGGCTGAGTGAACGCGTGTCGGAGTTGCAATCCCGGCTTGAACAGGCTGAAGCGGACGTATCGAAATTCAGTGCCTCGACAGAGTTGGTGTCTATCGAAGGGTTGCAAGCGCTTGAGCGGCAAATCAAGGACATGCGCGACCGCATTGCGACGGCTGAGACCAACCGCAGCGATCTTGATGCAGGCATCGCAGCCTTGGAAGCGGCGCAATCCAGGGACGCGCAGGCCGCACTGGCAGACGACGCACAACTGACACGATTGTTGCCGCGGACGACAACCGATGATGCGATTGCCCAGGCTTTTGACACGCGTTTGGAGCAGGTTTTACAGCGTCAACAGATCGAGGCGACGCGGACCGATCAGCAATTGCGTGCCCTGCGCGCGTCAGAAGTCGAACTTAACCGCGCATTAGAGCAGCAAGGTGAAGATTTGATCACATTGCAGCAGCTGACCCGTGAGGCGGAGGCGACCCGGGTTCTTTACGAATATTTCCTGACGCGCTTTAACGAAACGTCGGCGCAACAGGGTATTCAGCAGGCAGATAGCCGGATTTTGTCGAACGCGGTTGTGCCAGTCAGCCCGTCGGAACCCCGAAAGCCATTGATCCTGGCGATGTCCGGCATGCTGGGATTGATGCTTGGCACCGGCCTCGTCCTTATGCGCGAAATGCGCAACAATGGCTTCCGCACCGCACAGGATTTGGAAGCATTCACAGGCTATGCGGTCTTGGGGCAAGTGCCCACCATGCCGTCAAGCAAGCGTCGCAGGGTTCTGCAATATTTGTCTGATAAACCGACCTCGGCGGCTGCCGAGGCCATCCGTAACCTGCGGACTTCGATCATGTTGTCTAACGTGGACAAGCCGCCACAGATCATCCTGTTAACGTCCTCGGTGCCAGGTGAAGGAAAAACAACGAACTCTCTGGCCTTGGCGCACAACCTTATTGGCTTGGGAAAGCGCGTCATGTTGATGGAGGGTGATATCAGGCGGCGCACACTGCACGAGTACTTTTACGATGTACCCGCGAAAGGCATTGTGTCTGTCCTGAATGGCGACATTTCGTTGTCCGATGCCGTCTTCCGGAACGAGGGTTTCGGCGCTGACGTGCTGGCTGGCGAAAAGACCCCGATCAACGCCGCCGACCTTTTTGCATCAGAGAAATTCAAAGGGCTGCTCAAAGAGGCGCGTAATTCTTACGACGCCATCATTATCGACACACCGCCCGTTCTTGTCGTACCAGACGCGAGGATCATCGCAGAACAAGTGGATGCGATCATTTTCACAGTTCAGTGGGACAAGACCAGCAAACCCCAGGTCGAAGAAGCACTGCGCACCTTCCACACCTCCGGCCAGCGGGTAACGGGTCTGGTGCTCAGCCAGATAAGTGCGCGCGGGATGAAGCGGTATGGGTATGGTGGGACGTATGGAGCTTACTCCGGTTACGGGTCAAAGTACTATTCGAACTAGACCTGTGTAAGCGTGGGTGAAGGTTTAAGTGCCCAAGTATTCGGGGAGATGGCTGGCGGAACTGATCGTGCCCGCGCATCGAAAGACGCATGCCTCCCTAAGCCTCCAAAAATGCTTAGAAAATCACTTGTTAATCTAAGCGTGCCTCAAAATTCAACCCAATCTGAAGGTGCAAAAACAGTTTATGTTAGGTTGCATCCTGACTAATTAGTACGTATAGATCGGAATAGAAAGTTGAACACTGCAATTCAAAAGAAACAAGGGCCTATAGAGTGACTCGATATCCGTACCGTTCGGACATTGACGGGCTTCGCGCTTTGGCGGTGGCTTCAGTGGTTCTTTTTCATCTTTCAGAAAACTTCCTGCCAGGTGGATACCTCGGTGTCGACATTTTCTTTGTTATCTCGGGATATTTGCTGACAGGAATAATTTGGAAGGAAATGCGGGCGGGGTCATTTTCGATTGCGCAATTTTACATCCGAAGGATTAGGCGGATCATACCGGCGCTATTGCTTGTACTGATTGTCGTTACCTGTTTGAGCGTCATTGTACTACTGCCCGCTGATCTGGCTGGCTTTGGGCGCAGTGTTCTCGCTTCACTACTGTTTGTCCCGAATATCTATTTTTGGCGAGACACTAACTATTTTTCGTCGGCCGCCGACCAAAAACCGCTTTTGAACCTTTGGTCACTGGGTATTGAAGAGCAGTTTTACCTTTTGCTGCCCCTGGTCCTTTTGTATCTGACGAAGGGCGTAGCCAGACGCGCAATTTTAATCATTTCTTTCCTGGTCTTTCTGTCTTTCGCGTTAAACTGGGCTGCGATCCTCGTCGGAGGTTCGGGCCCTGCGTTCTATTTGTTGCCTACTCGTGCGTGGGAACTTGGTGTTGGTTCTGCTTTAGCGCTATTGCCCAAAGCGTCAAGTCGGCCGTGGTTGGCGATGTCTGGGTGGGCGATAATGCTATGCTCTATGGCGCTCCCGATCCGCGGCTTTTTGGGGACACCGGATGGAATCTTCTCTGTTGGGTGCAGCGTTAGCGATCTGGGCGGGTGCACCACAGTCTTCAGCGTTTGGGAAAGTCATTGCCAGTCCTCCGGTGAATTTCTTGGGTAGAATTTCCTATTCCCTATATTTGTGGCATTGGCCGCTGATCGTTCTGTACGGTTACTATATCGTCCGCGAACCTACTCCTATTGAACTGACGGGTGTCGCTGCTGTTTCCGTCTTGTTCGCTTACTTCAGTTGGGCTTGTGTTGAGCAGCCTTTCAGAAACCGGCGTTATTCTTTTCGTCGCGTCGGCGTTCTTCTTCTTAGCGGAACGGCAGTCAGCGCGGTCGGCGCAATTGTGCTCATTTCTTCGCAAGGCCTGCCGAACCGTCTACCCGAAGAGGCGGCTCGGATTAATGCAGCCGTTGGGACACATTATCGTTGCGAAGTCAGCCGCCTGTTTCCTTTTGGAGCATCCAGGGCTTGCGACTTGTCATTGCACGAAGACGGAATTGAGGGTGCCAGTGTTGTACTTATCGGAAACTCACATGCTCAAATGTACGCACCTCTGTTGAGAGACTATGGGCAAGAAAACGATCTGTCTGTTGCTTTGGTCCCGCTGAACGCGTGCTTACCAACGGTTTCTGTGAACATAAGCAGTCGTTGCCTGAACCAAGCAAGAGCTAACCTCGCAGAGCTTCTGGAACTGCCTCGGCTCAAGGTCGTGATCATTGCACATAATTGGCCGACGAAAGCCTCGCTGGTAACAGCGGATGGAAGTGAAATTTCGGGCGACAATTACATTGCTGACGCAACCCTGTCTCTTGCAGATCAATTTAGGAAAGTGGGAGTTGAAGTCATTATAGTTGGTCCAATCCTCAGGCCGATGTTTGATGTGGCTTCGATATTGAGTCGCCAGATTGCATTTGGTCACGATGAACGTGCGCCGCGGGACGCACCCCGCTGGGCATGGGATTCAAGCTACAGGACGTCCATGGATCTCTTACAAGCGGCGTCATTTCCTATCATTAGACCTGATTTGATTCAGTGCGACACAGATCGATGCGTTTTTGTGGATGAGCACGGTTCACTATTTGCGGATGGTGGGCATCTTGGGCAATCAGCTCTACCCATGTTCCAGAATGCCTTTGAGGCTGCGTTAAACCAGAGCGTCGCAGAGTAGCGTTCACTGGCAGTTTTGGTATTTGTCTGGAGTTGTGTCTGGTTCGTAACGTTTGGTTTGTGTACCAAACGCTAGAAAGGGCAACTAAGGTACAACTGTGAGTTCCGGCATTTTGACCGTGTAAGGGGCGTAAAATGAAAAACGATGTCACCTGCACCATGACCGTGGTTGCCGCCATGAAAGCAACCTTTTGCGTATACGCAGCTGAGGATAAGGTCTGAACAATGGCAAAAAACGTGCTTCGGATGCTCTTCGTCTTTAACTTGTCGTGCAGCGTCGCGCTGTTCATCTATGGGACCCTCACCTCAGACGATCGGTTTTTTGTCGTGAGTGTCGGCCATATTTGTCTGTGCAGTGTTTTGGTTTTTCCGGTGTGGACGAGATCCAATGTGAGTTATTTGGAGCCATACTTTTTTTTTGTGATGTATACCCTCATTGGGACGCTTTGCACGAGCTACATCATTGCGTTCCATGACTCGTTCCGGCGCGACACCATTATGAATGGATACCCGGTCGGGTTTTTCGCGTCTCAAGGCGTTTTTCTCGCTGTCGCGCTGCTCCTTATGGGGCTTGGGTATGTCTCGTGCAAATCCCGCATAAAGATCGAAAATTACATGCCGAACGAAGCCCGGTTTACGCATGGCGGTCTTCATCGTGCGGGCTTAATCGTTTTGATATGTTCAATTGCCAGCCTAGTTGCATTCCTGCAAAGTACCGGTGGTCTCGATTTTTCCCAACTGTCCAAAAAGCGAGCTATCGAAGTCGCGTCTGGCGGTGAAATTGTCTACGGGAACGCGGCATATCTGAGGCTCGGCGTGAGCACAAGCATGTCGATGCTATACGTTTATATCGCATACTGCATGAGAACTGATGGTAAGATTGGCCCGAGCGGGTTTCTCTTTTCATTGCCGTTCTTTCTAACGGGTGCGGCACTTCCTTTCTTGTCGTCATCACGGGGAGACGTTGCGTATTCTCTTATCGGCCTGTTGGTCGTTTACGGCGCCTATAAACGCGTGTCTGTCGTATCCATCGGGGTCTTGGGTCTGGTCGCGATGTCGGCGTTCGGGTTAATGACCGCCATGCGATTTTCCGACCAACAGGGCACAACTGAAAAGTTTATCAACCCCATCATTGCATTGGCAGAGAGCGGGAACGGTTTGTCATTATCCGGGACGACGATCATCATGGACGGCGTACCGGAACGCTTGAATTACAAACTTGGCACAACCTATTTTACTTGGCTTGTCGCGCCAATCCCGCGAACAGTGTGGCTTGGGAAGCCAGAGATATCACTTGGCAAGGAAATAAAGACAGAAATATACGGACAAAAAGCCGTAAAAAGCGGCCGCCCGCCAGGTGTACTTGGCGAAGGTTATATTAACTTTGGGATTATTGGTTTTCTGGCAAGTGCTTTTGTAGTCGGTTTCCTGTTTCGCTTGGTAGCAAATTCATTCCTACCGGTTTTGACCTCAAACCTAATCGTGATTGCACTCTACTACCCAATCATACTGAACTTGTCTGCACTCGCAAATAACGGTGTTTCTCAGATTATAGTACGGTTATTATCCGACGCAATACCTGTATTTCTGCTTATCTTTGCTGCCCAAATATTCTCACGCAGAGGGCGAGGAAGTGTTTCTAATGCGAAACTTTGAGCCGGCATTCCCCAAGTAATTTTCCATTCTGCGCCTCTGACAGCTCCTAGTGTGTTATATTTCAGCATGTTAATTGGGCTGAGGACGGCAGGTTATGGATCACCCTCAGGGTGCAAGCGAAACGGGTGATGTTCGGCTTGGTTTTGACCAATTGTGTCCTTCAGGGCAGGATTGCGCATCTACTCAAGCGCTCAGTCGGACGGTAATCCTCCCCAAAACTAAGGGGATGCGGAAGTAGAATTTTCTCGGCAAGATATCTGAGGAGATTTTGATGAAGATGACGAGATATAGCGACCCCCAAATCCTTGCGATCCTGCGCCAAGCCGAAGGCGGTGTGCCTGTCTCTGAGCTGTGCCGCGAGCACGGGATGAGCAACGCGTCGTTCTACAAATGGCGGTCGAAGTATGGCGGGATGGACGCATCGATGATTAGCCAGATGAAGGCCCTTGAAGACGAGAACCGGCGTCTCAAGAAGATGTATGCCGAGATGAGCATGCAAGCTGAGTTACTGAAGGAAGCTTTGGGAAAAAAGTGATCCGGCCAGCCCTGCGTCGGGGTCTGGCCGAGAAAGCTGTGGCGCGACACGGTGTCAGCATTGCGCTGGCCTGCCGCACCTTTGGCGTGAGTGAGACCTGCTATCGTTACAGCCCGCTCTTGAGCGACGAGAACGAAGAGATCGCCGACCTGCTGGTTGGGTTGACGACCGCCCGGAAGACTTGGGGGTTTGGGCTATGTTTCCTGCATCTGCGTAATGTTCAGGGCCATCCGTGGAACCACAAACGGGTTTACCGCATCTACTGCGAACTGGAGTTAAATCTGCGCATTAAGCCTCGCAAACGCCTGAAGCGGGACAAGCCCGATGCATTGGCAGTGCCGGACGCGCCGAACATGACGTGGTCTATGGATTTCATGGTGGATCGTCTCGGTGATGGTCGTGCATTCCGGCTGTTGAACGTGCTGGACGACTTTAACCGCGAGGGTTTGGGCATCGAGGTTGATTTTTCTTTGCCAGCCGAACGGGTTATTCGCAGCCTCAACCGGATCATCGAATGGCGTGGAAAACCAGAAACTATTCGGGTTGATAATGGCCCAGAATATATCAGTGGCAAGCTGTTAGAATGGGCTGAGAAACAAGACGTTACCATCCAGCACATTCAACCCGGAAAGCCGCAACAGAACGCTTACATCGAACGCTATAATCGCACGGTCAGGCATGAATGGTTGGACCAACACATCATTGAAAACATCGAGGAGGCGCAAGACTTCGCCACACAATGGCTCTGGACTTACAACAATGACCGCCCGAATATGGGCATCGGCGGGATAACACCCGCACAGAAACTAAAAATGGCCGCGTAAGTTCTACAGCCGCACCCCGTTAAAAATGGGGGGACTACCGGACGCCCACCAAAAGGCGTGGAGCGCGTCTACGACGACTTTGAGTATCAGGCGGTGTCATGGGACAAGCCTCGCCGTGTTGTCGCCAAGGTCTAGCAGCATCCCGGCGAGTTGTTCCCACGCGTCGGCTTTGTTGTGACCAACCTACCCATGGAGCCGGACTGGACCATCCGATTTTACAATCAGCGGGTTCCTCCCAACAAAGGTACGTAATGCGACATAGCGTTCACGCCATGATGTTGGTCTGATGGCGTTTTTCGTGTTTTCGCCCCACCCGTTTTGGGGTCTATCCCAACAAAGGTACGTAATGCGACATAGGATTATCCCTGATTTCTGACGCGCATAATTGTTTGCCTGCTGGTTTTGAATTGGCGTGCAATGGCTGAGATTGCCTCGCCGTTTTTGATGTTCTCTTTCACCTCAGCTTGCTGATCGGCTGATAGAGCTGCTGGTCGGCCCAACATTTTTCCTTCTGCTTTGGCTCGGGCGAGGCCAGATTGCGTGCGTTCGATCAGGAGGTCGCGCTCGAATTGGGCCACGGCGTTGATGACGTTCATAGTCATTTTTCCGGCGGAGCTGGTGAGATCAACACCGCTGAGTGCGAGGCAGTGGACACGAATACCGATGTCTTCGAGCCTGGCTACCGTGGTGCTGACATCAATAGCATCGCGCCCAAGCCGGTCGAGCTTGGTGACGATCAACACGTCACCCTTCTCCATTCTGTCCAGCAATTTGGAAAACCCCTCGCGCTGCGCGATGACCATCGAACCTGAGATGGTTTCGGCAACAATGCGGTGCGGCTCAACAACAAAACCAGCGGCTTCGATTTCCCGGATTTGATTTTCGGGTGTCTGATCAAGTGTGGAAACCCGGGCGTAGGCAAAAGTTCTGGACATGGGGCAATTCGTTACGAAATAGGTGTACGTAACTATAGCTATGTCCTATAGTATTACAAGCTAATTTACGGACAGGTTTAGGAACGTCTGATCTACCGTCTTGGCTGCGCCGATTTCCAGACAATCGGGTTTTGATTTAGCAGACTGGGACCGATTTTGGGCTCGTAGCGCCAGAATTGGCTGCCCTGAGGTGCCCACCCCCTGATTTTGGGTAGACTCTTCCTCATGCCATCAGCTTTCGTCGAACAAGAAACAAGTTGCCAAGGGCAAACAGCGTAAAGAGCTGCGCGCGGTTCTTGGCGAGACCACGGTAACGGGTCTTGATGTAGCCAAACTGGCGCTTGATCACCCGGAAGTGATGTTCAACCCGGGCCCGCACCTTGGCGATGATCCGGTTGATGTCTTCATCGATGGGGTGCAGTCCACTGCCTTTTGGTGCCTTGCGCATCACACCCCAGAACTTGCCGACCCCGGAGAATGCCGTCTCTCGCGCGGCGCTGACATAACCCTTGTCGGCCCAGACCGATGTCTCTTTGCCGTGTAGAAGGTCCTCCCAGACCTGACTGTCATGGACTTTGGCGGTCGTGGTGTCGAGGCTGTGGACGATGCCGCTCTGAGCATCGACGCCAACATGCGCTTTCATGCCAAAATACCAGTCGTTGCCCTTTTTTGTCGATGACATCTCAGGATCGCGCGCCTTCGCCTCGTTCTTGGTCGAGGACGGCGCATCGATGATCGTCGCATCCACCAGTGTGCCGGAGCGAAGCGTGATACCCTGCTCGGCGAGGTGAGTGTTCACCTCGACAAACAGCTTTTCGGTCAGCTGATGCGTCTCCAGCAGGTGGCGAAAGTTCAATATCGTTGTTTCGTCCGGGATTCGGTCATCACCAAGTTCGATGCCTGCGAACTGGCGCATGGCGTCACTGTCATACAGCATCTCCTCGGCCATCGGGTCGCTGAGCGCATACCAGTTCTGGAGGAAGTATATGCGCAGCATCGTTTCCAGAGGCATCGGTGGCCGTCCACCCTTCGGTCCGACCTTCGGGTAATGCGGCCCGATCAAAGCCAGCATACGCGGCCACGGCACAACCGCATCCATCTCGCCGGGGAACTTCTCACGCCGCGTCTGCTTCTTCTTCATCGATTGGCGGAGGCCTGGAAAGGCGGGCTGCTTGGTCATCGGCGGGTTCCTCTATCGTCCCCGCAACTCTACCCCATGCCGCTCAGTGCGCGAGGTTTTTCAGATATTCCTGAAGATCAGCAAACTGTGAATAAATGGAAATCTAATTGACATAGTATTTCGCACCATACCCCGAATATGCTCCATACCTCCCACCATACCCATAACGTTTCATTCCACGCGCTCTAATCTGACTCAGCACCAGGCCTGTCACGCGCTGCCCAGAGTTGTGGAACAGGCGTAAGGATTCTTCGACCTGGTATTTACTGGTTTTGTCCCATTGGACGGTAAATACGATCGCGTCGACCTGTTCTGCGATAATCCGTGCGTCGGGGACGACCAAGACTGGAGGCGTATCGATAATCACAGCGTCGTAACTGTTACGCGCTTCCGCAATCAATTCTTTGAACTTATCGGATGCGAACAAGTCGGCGGCATTGGTGCTCGTTTTTTCGCCACATAATATATCGCCGTCAAACCCGACACCTTTAAACACGGCATCTGCCAGTGAAACCTCTCCACTCAGTACAGATACGATTCCTTTGTCGGGCATATTGTCGAAATACTGGTGCAAGGTCCGGCGACGTATATCGCCCTCCATCAAAAGGACTTTCTTACCTAAACCTAAAAGATTGTGAGCCAGAGCCAGCGAGTTCGTCGTTTTGCCCTCTCCTGGCACGGAAGATGTCGAAATAATCACCTGTGGTGGGCGGTCGACGTTGGACAACATCAGTGATGTGCGCAGGTTTCGGACAGATTCCGCAGCAGCTGAAGTCGGTTTATCGGCTAAATACTTCAAGACCTTGCGGCGCGACGCAGCTGGCATTGATGGAATTTGTCCCAACACTGTATATCCTGTCATTCGCTCGAGATCTTGAGCAGTACGGAAACTGTTGTTCCGCATCTCTCGCAAAAGGATAAGACCTGCACTCAACATCAGGCCCAAAATGCCTGACATCGCCAGTATCAACGATTTACGCGGTGCCGATGCCTCTGTTGGCACCACTGCGTCCGACAAGATACGACTGTCAGCTTGTTGTATCCCTTGCTGTGCTGACGTTTCATTCAGACGAGTCAGGAAATACTCATACAAAACGCGAGTTGCTTCCGCCTCACGTGTCAATTGCTGTAGGGTAATCAAGTCTTCACCCTGTTGGCTCAGTTCCTGATTTAATTCTTCTTCGGACTTTCGCAATGCCATTAGTTGCTGGTCTGCCCTGACGAGATCAAGGCGCTTGCGTTGTAACACTAGCTCTAACCGTGCATCAAACGCAGTTGCTATCGCAGGATCATTTTCTACCCTTGGCAGCAGGCGGCTCAACTGTGCGTCATCAGCAATCATTGATTGGTCACTACGGGACCCAGCACCTTCCAAAGTCGCGAGTTGCGCAACAACAGTTGCCCTGTTCATTTCTGCGGTATCAATACGGTCACGCAACTCTTTGATCTGACGTTCGAGAGCCTGCAAACCTTCGACCGAAACCAACTCCGTCGACGCACTGAATTCCGAAACCGCTATCTCGGAGTTTTCCAACGTCATTTGCAGCTCAGCTAACCGCTCGCTCAGCCAGACCGTTGCCTGCTCGGTCGCGTCGAATTTAACTTCAATTTGATTGAGGATGTACAACTCAACAATCGTATCAGCTATTAAGGCCGACTTTCTGTTGCTCTCTGTTTCAGCAGTCACTTGAAAGACAAGGCTTAAAGGCACATTCCGGACAGTAACCGCTTCCAGCAACTCAGTTATTACTTTGTCTCGCGTCCTACGGACCGCCTCCTCTTGAGGCAATACGACACCCGGCTCGATCAAACCCAACAGGCCTTTTACGTATCGCTTTGCCTGATCCACCTGTCCAGGCAGACGGAGCTCTGGGTTGAACTCAGGATCACTCACCAACTCCAACCGGTCCACGACTTTGCCCATCAGCCCGCGCGCCCGTAGAACCTCCACTTCGGAATTTACTTCCGATGTATCTCCGGACAGACCGCCAACCACGCTCTGCAAATCCAACAGTTGTTCTTGGTTCGTTTCAAGAATCACCACCGCCGTCGCACGGTACAAAGGTGTTGCGACCACGTAGGCATAGTAACCGCCCAAAAAAACGGCAATCGTCGTAATAAGTAAAATCATCCACTTACCACGCCACAAAGTCGAAAAGAGAGCGCCCAAATCGATGACATCTTCGTCACTCTGTTGCGATGCAGTTGCCTGCGGGGGTAACTCTCGGTGCGGAATTCGGTGTGAAACGTCCATAAATACAATAACTTACCATATAATGTTTATCATTTTCACTGCATTTGTACCCTGTTCGAAAAGGGACAGCGACTAAAAAATGATCAGGTTAGCGGAGAACGGCCATAATCATGATGTATTCAACAGAATGATCTTTCTTGTCCCAAGGATTTTGTGCTAATGGATGCATCAAATTTGATGGAGATGCGCACATGGCACTTAAAGCTGTTTCTATAATTCCTATGTCGATCGCGGCCCTTCTTGTTGCCGCTCCACTTGCGTTCGCTGAAAACCACATAGATTGCGAAGATGAAGCAAACAAGGATGAGGCAGACTGCATTGCGGCGGTCCTTGGCAATGACCCGGTTACGAACTTAGTTCCCATCGTTTCGGTTCTTGGTGGGGCTGCGGTGTTTGGCGCTATTGCTGGCTCAGGCGGATCTGGCGGCGGATCAACTCCCAGCACGCCAAACACACCAACAGGCAACTAAAACCTTACTTGTGTTAGGTTGATTAAAGGGCCCCGCTTCGGCGGGGCTTTTTATGTTGTGATATTATCAAAAATTCCGCGTTTTGATATTCCTCAACCTACATCCACTCTTAACGTTTACAAGCTCTACTTCATCCGGTGCGCGGGGGCGCACGCGTTGGCCCTAAGCCTTCGCATCAATGTTTGGAGTGGGTTATGAGTTTTTCAATCAAGGGCGCAACGCGCCATCTTATCAGTTGTGTTCAAGGCATGGCGGTCGGGTTTCTAGTGGTGGGCGTCTTTGCAAGTCCATCCATAGTGACAGCACAAACCAACGTTAGCTATTCGAGCCAACCTTTGATCGTGCATAATGATCGCGGCGGTCTGCTGCGCGAGCGGTTGCGCGAAATCAGCCAGCTGCGTCAACAAAGCCGCCCAGTCGAAATTCGTGGTGCGGTCTGTTTTTCAACCTGCACGATGTTCCTCGGTCTGCCCAACACTTGCATTTCGCCCGACACCACCTTTGGATTTCACGGCCCCAGCTCTTATGGCCGGACGCTCGATCCAGATACGTTCAGCCGGGCATCCCTGATAATTGCCAGCCACTATCCTGCACCGCTAAAGGACTGGTACATGAACAGGGCACGCTACAAAATCCACAGTGTCTATCGTGTTAAGGGTGAGAATATCATCCGCATGGGCGTGCGCGCCTGCTGAGGCCATGGCAGACCGGCTTTGTTGCACAAATCGTGGCGTGAAGGGATTCATGTTGTGAATCCAGCGTGGTAGCGGGTCGCAATGAGAAGCTGGACCCCGACGATATACAAGACCCGGAACTGGGCGGAGTATAATCTTTCACTGTGGCAGCGCGGATCACTATCGATCTGGTTTGATGCGGAGATGATGTGGGAGTGTCAGACGGAAGCCTCTGGTCGACAGGGTCGCCAACAAACCTATAGCGATGCCGCCATTCAAGCCTGCCTGATCCTCAAAGTCCTGTTCAGTCTGCCTTTGAGGCATACGACAGGGTTTGTAGAGAGTCTGCTGCACCTTGTCGGGCTGAATTGGTCGGTGCCTGACTTCAGCACTCTATGTCGCCATCAAAAAACATTATCTGTCGCCATCCCGTACAAGGGGTCGGCAAGACCGCTGCATCTGCTGATCGACAGCACAGGTATCAAAACAGAGGGCGAAGGAGAATGGAACGCGCGCAGGCATGGTGGCTCCAAACACCGCCTATGGCGCAAGATCCAGATTGGCATTGACGAGGAAACATCGGAGATACGGGCAGTCGAAGTCACGAGCAGCAGCATCGGGGACGCGCCCATGCCGCCTGACCTACTCAATCAGATCCCGCCGGATCAGGAGCTTGGCATCGTTACAGCCGATGGGGCTTACGACACGCACAAATGCCATGATGCGATTGCAGCCCGCAATGCCCATGCCGCTATCCCGCCGCGCAAGAACGCCAAACTGTGGAAGCCTGACACGCCAGAAGCACGCGCGCGCAACGAAGCGGTGCGCGCTTCATAGTATCTGGGCCGTGCCCTGTGGCGGAGCCTGACCGGATACCACCGCCGGAGCCGCGTCGACACCAAGATGCATTGTGTGAAGTTGCTCGGTCAGCGTCTCTCCGCGCGAGACTTCGATCGTCCAGTTGCAGAGATCCAAATCCGCGCCGCGATCCTAAACGGCTTCACAGCTCTTGGTATACCGCGTACCGTGGCCGTAGGCTAAATCCGTCCAGAGTAAGGGGAAGTCTGACCTCAACCCCTTTGTGTAACAAAACCTAACTGAGCCGCAAAGCTATCCGAATTCGTGGGGTCACTTCGCTTGTCTACGACAATTAATTTTCCACCTATTGGAGATAAACCACTGGCTTCCAGCCGGTCCGCTTCAGCGTCTCTGTTGATGATCTCTCCTCCTGAATTTTGAAACCCGCGGCGGCGGTATGGGTTCAAAATTCAGGAGGAGAGATTATGCGCTACTCGTAATCCGCGCACACGCGATTTTACCACAGGTTCCATGTCGTTTGGGTCACGAAATACCGCTACGCGGTTCTTCAGGGTCCGATGCGTGAACGTATCCGGCAGATCATCCGGCAGACCTGTGACGAAATGGGCGTTCACATCGTACGCTGCGTGCTGGCGAGAGACCATGTCCATATGTTCCTGTCGATCCCACCAAAGCTCTCGCTGTCGGATGTCATGCAGCGGATCAAGGGCCGGTCGTCGCGCCGCATCCAGATGGAGTTCCCCGAGTTGCGCAAGCGTTACTGGGGCAGGCGATTTTGGGCACGTGGATACTTCTCGACCACCTCGGGCAATGTGACCGACGACATCATCATGCAGTACCTGGAATTACATTCCGCCAAATGATGCCACCGGCGTCAGCCGGTGTGTCGTTCACTTTAGCGGTGTGATCTTCCGCTTGCCCGTTGTGAAATAAGTAATGCTCAGTTATGGTCAATCAACCTATTTTATTATGATTGCGGCGATATGAGAATACTTATTGTTTGTATTAATTACGCACCAGAGTTGATATCAACGGGGGTGTATGCAACAGGGTTAGCTGAATGGATGGAGCAAAATGGCGCGGAAATAGATGTCGTCACTGCGTTACCTTATTATCCTGCTTGGCGGACATTTGAAGGATGGCGGAGGCCGTGGTGGAAGAGCCGAGTGAGTGAATCTGGTGTGCGCATTGTACATTGCCCAATCTATGTGCCTGCTAAGCCATCGGGATTTAAGCGCATACTACATTACGTTAGCTTTGCAGTTACTTCGTTCCCAATATTGATTTGGAAATCAATCGTCAGGCGCCCGAACATAGTATTTTTAATTGCACCTTCGATGATTTCATCTCCTGGAGTGTTAACTGCGGCCAGTATCGTGAAAGCGAAATCGTGGCTGCATATACAAGACTTTGAAATTGAAGCTGCATTCGCGACTGGACTTCTCTTTGAAGAAGGCATTGCTGGGCGTATGGCTAAGCGTTTTGAACGATGGGTACTGCGTCGTTTTACTAGCGTTAGTTCAATATCGGAGCCAATGACTCAAAAACTCCGCGAAAAAGGTGTGGCTAGAGATCGAATCTTTGAGTTCCGCAACTGGGCAAATTTAGCATACGTTCAACCTCTCGCTGGGGCGTCACCACTTAAGGATGAGTTGGAAATTCACACAAAGTATGTTGCATTGTATTCTGGGAACTTGGCGAATAAACAAGGGTTAGAAATAATCCCGGAGATGGCAAGGTTTCTATCGCATAGAAACGATATAACATTCGCAGTCTTTGGGGATGGGCCTATGCGTGACACTATGGAACGTATGTCTCAAGATTTGCCAGCAATTCGTTTTTTTCCATTACAGTCAGTTGAAAGGCTTAGCGATCTTCTTGGTATGGCTGACTTTCATTTGTTACCACAGATAGCAGGTGCGGCGGACTTAGTATTGCCATCTAAACTAACAAATATGTTGGCATCAGGCCGGCCAGTGATAGCAACAACAGCGCCTGAAACTGCGTTAGGTCATGAAGTCAGTGGCGCAGGTTTACTTGTACCACCAGGTGACGCAAGAGGACTAGCTAACGCTATTGAATATCTAATTTCGGCTCCAAAAGAACGGGCGGAATTAGGAAGAGCGGCAAGAGAGCGCGCGTTAAATCGTTGGGACATGGAGGCTATTTTACGAGATCTTAAAGTGCAATTTGAACATGTTTCTAAACTCTGACTGGTTTGTGTTTTTCCGACTTATTGGTTGGCCTGCGCTCCAAGGCTCCCTCATTTCATAGTGAGAGTTTCGAGTTGCTGCCGGTTTCGTGGACGGCATGTGACCTGCTCCCCTGAAAAGTCCGGCGTTTAGGTATCACGTCCCGGACGGTAGTATGTCTGTTTCTTGAACAGTTCTGGTTTAAGTTTGTGCCAGTCCTTTATCGCTTGCAAGGGCGTCTTGCTGCCTAAGGCTGATTGCGGGAGCTGTTGGTTGTAGAGCCAGACAAGCGGTGCAGCGTGATCTCCAGTTTTTCGCCTGATTTGAAGTGGTGGCTTTGCAGCACGTCTTCGATGCGACCGTTGAAGCGCTCGACCATACCATTTGTTTGGCGCGATCTTGGCGGCGTCAGGCGGCGTTCGATGTCCAGTTCGGCGCAGAGCTCGTCGAACTCATGTTTTCCGCTTTGTTTGCGCTTGTGCAGGCCAAAAAGGCGTCAGTGAACTGAGCTACCCCCCCCCCGAGAACTGGACACTGACATGAGCTACGATTTGCAGTTTGTTGATCTTGGTAATCCCCCCTAAAATTAGTGGTGTTCAAAAGTAGAATTTTCTCGGCAAGATATCTGAGGGGATTTACGATGAAGAACGGACGATTTAGCGACGCACAGA
>Ga0209405_1001493_pt1 | contig 16806 bp, 16 predicted proteins | sample COGITO_mtgs_1105_6_FD_184803 | JGI IMG/M metagenome (GOLD analysis project Ga0209405, IMG submission 184803) | Pelagic marine microbial communities from North Sea - COGITO_mtgs_110516 (SPAdes) (version 2) | ecosystem: Environmental > Aquatic > Marine > Epipelagic ...
AATCCATCTCTGGACCAGACCTGCGCCGTATATTTCGAGACTGCGGGCAAAGCAAGAGGATAGATTGGGACTGTGGCGCTCAAGCGCGCCTTATTTCCAATATTTTTCCCAAAGATCTGGCCGGCGGTCTTGGGTGAGGGCTTCGGATTGTTCGGCCTGCCATTGTGCCACCTTGCCATGATCACCAGACAGCAACACAGGCGGGATTTCGCGTCCTTCCCAAATTGGCGGGCGGGTGTATTGCGGGTGTTCCAGCAGGCCGTTGGAAAAGCTCTCTTGTTCTGTGCTGGCTTGGTTGCCTAACACGCCAGGAATGAGACGGACAGCGGCGTCCAGCATGACCTGTGCTGCCAATTCACCACCGGAAAGCACATAATCCCCAATGCTAATTTCTTCGATTTGAAAGTGATCAATCACCCTTTGGTCGATCCCCTCAAACCGGCCACATAGGACCACAGCACCCGGACCATCGGCCAGCGCTTGCGCACGGGCTTGGGTCAATGGACGACCGCGGGGCGACATATAAATTATTGGGCAGGGCGGGCGGCGCAGCGATATATCTGACAAGGCGCGACCCAATACATCGGCACGCATGACCATACCTGCCCCGCCACCGGCTGGGGTGTCATCAACATTGCGATGCTTGCCCTCTCCATAGGGCCGCAGATCATGGGTGTGCAATTGCCACTTGTCGTCTTTCAGTCCTTTCCCAGTGAGGGAGGCCCCCAACACGCCTGGAAAAAGATCAGGAAAAAGTGTGATCACATCGGCGCGCCAGACACCGGCTAAATCTGGCGTTTCCCCATCTAGCGCCCGAGGTTTGAGCGTTGCACGGATCGACTTGCGCCCATGAGATTTGCTGGGTGCGGTCATAAGAGCCCTTCGGGCGGATCAATAACAATCCGCCGTGCCGCCAGATCTACCGTGGGCACAATCGCCTTGGTAAAGGGGATTAAGGCCGTATCTGACGCACCGGGGACGGTGACCTCAAGCAAATCATCAGCGCCGTGGTTCATCACGGATTTCACATGACCCATTTCAATTCCACCGGTGTCGCAGACCTGTAGGCCGATCAAATCGGAATAGTAGTATTCATCATCTGGCAAAGCCGGCAGGTCTTCACGGCGGGCAAACAGCTGTGTGCTGCGCAGCATATCTGCTTGTTCCTTGGTCTCTACACCAATGATGCGGGCTGAAAACCCATTTTTGATTTGGCCGATCAACGACAGCTCAAAGCTGCGTGTCCCGGATTCGTCCAACAAGGGCACATAGGTTTCGAGATCGCTTGGGTTGGCGCAATAGCTTTTCACCCGCAATTCGCCACGCACCCCGTAAGCGCCTGCAATAATGCCAACACAGATTAACGCTGTCATTGGGTCACTCCTAAACAATAGCCGTTCTTCATTTTGCCACCGTCTTCGATGCACAGCTCGCTGGCTTGATGACGGGCGTAAAAATACCCAACCAAGAAGCAGGTTCCGATCAGCATCAAAGAGCGAATAGGGCGCAACAACATATCCTACCCTTACTTCGAAACCTCAAAATGGAAAACCCCGCCAAAGAGGCGGGGCTCATTATTTTTCGAAGCGCAGGCGGCGCCACGCGGAAGATTACTCTTCTGCGGCGGCTTCTTCTGCGGGCACCTCTTCTTCCGCCGGAGTGGCCGCTTTGGCGGCTTTTTCTTCAGCGCGCTCAATGGCTTTTTTGCCAGGCTTGGCTTTGATTGGATTGTTGCGTGTTTTGGCCGGGATTACGCCTGCGGCTTCCAGCATACGGGAAACACGATCTGTTGGCTGTGCGCCTTGCCCCAGCCAGTGTTGAATGCGCTCAAGATCGAGCTTGACGCGCTCTTCGCTGTCCTTGGCCAAAAGCGGGTTATATGTGCCCAGCTTTTCGATGAAGCGACCATCGCGCGGCATGCGGGCATCAGCAGCAACAACACGATAAAAGGGGCGCTTTTTGGACCCACCACGGGCCAAACGGATTTTCATAGCCATTGTTAATCTCCTTGAAAATGGCAAATAGGCAGCAGATATTGCGGTCTATTCTTGATAAGTTTTGTGGTTCTGGATGACTTCTTGAACGATAAAGCTCAGAAATTTCTTGGCGAATTCGGGATCGAGATCGGCGCGTCGCGCTAAATCTTGCAGACGTGTAATTTGCTGTGCCTCGCGTTCGGGATCCGATGGCGGTAGCGCGTGTTTGGCTTTGAGCTGCCCCACGGCTTGTGTATGGGCAAAACGCTCGCCCAGCGTATAAACCAAGATGGCATCCAAGCGATCAATGCTCTCGCGATGTGATTTCAGCAGCTGAGCGGCGCGTGTTGTATCGTCCGTCATAACAGGCCTCCGGGTGTCTTATCTGAATGGTTCATTTCTTTTTGCCCAAACCGCTTAGGCCACCGGGCAACCCGCCGCCCAATCCACCCATCCCTTTGGGCAGGCTCATGCCTTTGGGCAAACCGCCCATAGCGCCACTGGCGATTTGCTCTTGCGCTGCGGCCAGCTCGGCTTGACTTGGGGCGCCTTGGCCGCCGAGCATGCCCTTGAGGGCGCTCAGCCCGCCCTTTTTTCCAATTTTCTTCATCATATCTGACATTTGTCGATGCTGTTTGAGCAATTTATTGAGATCACTCACGTCAAGCCCCGCCCCGGCTGCGATCCGCTTTTTTCGGCTGGCTTGTAGCAAAGCAGGATTGGCCCGCTCTTTCTTTGTCATGGAATTGATCAAGGCAATTTGGCGTTTTAACAGGCTGTCATCTAGGCCGGCTTGATCAATCTTGCCCTTCATTTTTGCCATACCGGGCATCATGCCCATCAGGCCTTGCATACCGCCCATTTTTTGCATTTGCTCGAGCTGGCTGCGCAGATCATTCATATTGAACATGCCCTTTTGCAGGCGACGCATCATCCGTTCGGCTTGTTCGGCTTCTAAAGTTTCTTGCGCCTTCTCAACCAAAGCGACGATGTCGCCCATGCCCAGAATGCGGCCAGCGATGCGCTCTGGCTCAAATGTTTCCAATGCATCCATCTTTTCGCCGGAACCAACAAATTTGATTGGCTTGCCGGTGACCGCGCGCATGGACAGCGCCGCACCACCGCGACCATCCCCATCCATACGGGTGAGAACCACGCCAGAGATGCCGATTTTACTGTCAAATTCTTCGGCCACTTCGACAGCCACTTGACCGGTTAACCCGTCGACAACGAGCAGGGTTTCGCGCGGCTCAACCGCATCGCGCACATCCTGAACTTCCTGCATCAGGGTTTCATCGATTTGCAGGCGCCCGGCCGTGTCGAGCATATAAACGTCATAGCCGCCCAATGTGGCCTGTTGTTTGGCGCGTTTGGCAATCTGCACCGCGCTTTCACCGACGACGATGGGCAGGTTATCAACGCCGACCTGCCCACCCAAGATCGCAAGCTGTTCCATCGCGGCGGGCCGGTAGATGTCCAATGAGGCCATCAGCACCTTTTTACCTTCGCGGCCGGCCAAGCGTTTGGCCAGTTTGCCGGTGGTTGTGGTTTTACCCGAGCCTTGCAGACCCACCATCAAAATCGCAGCGGGTGGGTTGTCGATCTTCAAATCGCCCGGTTCGCCTTCACCGCGCAGGGTGTCAATCAGAGCATCATGGACGATCTTGACCACTTGCTGGCCGGGGGTCACCGATTTTGTGACAGCCGAACCGGTGGCTTTACTTTGAACTTTTTTAATGAATTCACGGGCAACAGGCAGGCTGACATCCGCCTCTAGGAGGGCAACGCGGACCTCTCTTAGGGCTGTTTTCACATCCTCTTCCGACAGCGCCCCTTGCTTGGTTAGCCGATCAAACACACCCCCAAGGCGTTCGGATAGATTTTCAAACATGGGTCCGACCCTTTCGCTCCGCGCACGGTCCCACTATAGCGCGGGCCGCGTAAATTTCCAAAGTCCCAAACCGAAAAGCACCCGTGGGCGCAACGCGCTGACGGATGGCGATCCTGGCAAAAGCCAAAGGACCGGAAGACGATGACTTCCGGAATTTTCATGCGTTTACACGTGTCCTGCATCCAGAGTCAAGCGTGGCCTGCGCCTGAGCTTGGGTGGTGGCGATAGAGAAAGAAATTGCCAAAGTGGAGGTCTGTCATTACTGACAAGGGAGCAGCTTGGCGTTTGTGCGCAAAGCGCGACAAGAGAGCAAGGGCGTTATGTTAAATCCAGTGACGGCAAAGTTTACAAGCCAACTGCAAAGCCTCCTGCCTGCTGCAGCCTTTCCTGAACTTGGTGATAAATATCTGACTGAACCGCGAGGGCATTATCAGGGATCGGCGGGGCTATTGGTGGCCCCAGACAGCACCGCGCAGGTGGCGCAGGTTATTGCGGCGGCGGCGGCGGCTCGGATCGGCGTTGTGCCGTACGGGGGTGGCACTGGTCTTGTTGGGGGGCAAGTCCTGCCAGCATCCAAGACGTGCACCCCAGCCCCGCTGATCTTAAGCCTTGGGCGCATGCGCCAGATTCGGGCCTGTTATCCTGAAGAGAACGTTCTGGTGGCTGAAGCTGGTGCGGTGCTGGCGGAGGTTCAGCAGAGTGCGGCGGATGTGGATAGATTGTTTCCATTGTCGCTGGCCTCTGAAGGCACGGCGCAGATCGGCGGATTGCTGGCCACCAATGCTGGTGGGGTAAATGTGCTGCGCTATGGCATGGCGCGCGACCAGGTTTTGGGCATTGAGGCGGTGATGGCCGATGGCCGGATTTTCAACGGTCTGCAACGGCTGCGCAAAGACAATACTGGTTACGATTTGCGACATTTGCTCATCGGATCTGAGGGCACTTTAGGCATCATCACTGCTGCGAGTCTCAAGTTGGCGCCCCGACCCCAATCGGAGGGGACAGCACTTTTGACCGTAGACAGCCCAAGCGCGGCGCTGGATCTGTTGGGGCGGGCTAAGGGCATTTTGGGTGAGAGCATCTCCGCGTTTGAATTGATTTCTGGGCAGGGCTTGCGGTTTCTGGCTGAGACCCACCCGCAGATGCGTCAACCATGGTCCTCGCCCCCCGATTGGTCAATTTTGCTGCATCTCGGTGTTTCGAATGGCGCAGGGGCGGAACAGGCAATTGAAGCGCTGTTTGAGCAGGCCTCAGACATGATCCGTGACGGTGTGATCGCCCAATCTGCGCAGCAAGCGCAAGATCTGTGGAGCCTGCGGGAAACCATACCTCTTGCCAACCGTGCGATTGGCGCAATTTGCTCATCGGATATTTCTTTGCCGCTGTCGGAAATTGCCAGTTTTATCGCCAAGATGCCCGTGGCTTTGGCCCGTTATGGCGACATCCGTATCAATTGTTTTGGTCATCTTGGCGATGGGAATCTCCATTTTAACCTGTTTCCGGCCGCGGGTGCGGCGGCTTCAGACTACCGCGCCATGAGGGCAGATTTGCAGGCAGAAGTGCATCGACTGACCCATGAATTGGGTGGATCCGTTTCTGCCGAGCATGGCGTTGGGCGGCTCAAGGTGGCGGATATTGCGCGCTTTGGCGATCCCGTGAAATTGCAGCTTATGCGTCAGATCAAAGACACGTTGGATCCTCAAGGCATTATGAACCCCGGGGCCGTTTTACCGCTACGGGCAGCTTAGCTGCGCGCTGGGCATATCGACCAGACCAGGCATGCCATAAGAGTTATAAGTGAGCCTCGGTTCGGCGAATGAAATATGCCCTGTACAAAAAATACAGCTGAGGACAGCCCAAAATAATTTCATTAAATAGTTCCTTAACAATGCGTTAGATTAACTTAAAAATGCGGAGCTTGTAAGCTGTAGATCAGGAAAATAGAGCATCAAGAAAATAGATATTTTTGCTGGGCAATTTACCTGTAGGCGCGAAAGCGCTATGGGCGGCTCATGACAGCCTATACCCCTCCGATGGACCCTTTGGATGTGATCCACCTGGATCATGAGCTCTTGCTGGTTAACAAGCCCTCGGGTCTTTTGTCTGTGCCTGGGCGCGGACCATTCTTGGCCGATTGTTTGATATCCCGCATTCAGGCCGACTACCCCACAGCGCTTTTGGTGCATCGGTTGGATCGAGACACCTCGGGCGTCATGGTCTTTGCTTTGTCATCCCATGCACAGCGTCACTTGGGGCTACAATTTGAAAAACGCCAGACGCAAAAGACTTATGTGGCGCGGGTCTGGGGGCAAATGGTGGCACAAAGCGGCACGGTTGATTTGCCGATCATAGTTGATTGGCCGAACCGGCCGCGGCAGATGATTTGCCATGAGACTGGCCGCGCGGCACAGACCGATTGGCAGGTGATTAAAAGGGGCGCTCAAGAAACGCGCGTCAAGTTAAGTCCAAAAACGGGTCGCTCGCATCAACTTAGGGTACATATGCTAGCTCTTGGGCATCCGATTTTGGGCGATCCGTTTTATGGCACGCCGGAAAGCCAAGCGGCCCCGCGCCTGATGCTGCATTCCCACCGCTTGCGTCTACGTCATCCAGATGGTGGCGAATTGATGGATTTCCGCGCCAAAATACCATTCTAAAGCCACGTTCTAAAACATCGGCTAGACCTGCTCAGTGACGATGCATGTTGCAATCGGCATCATAGGTGTCCATCAAAATCCCGATCCCTGCGCTGATCGCTTGTCCAGAGAGCGGGAATTTTGATGGGCTTTAGGTGTATGACTTAACTGTCTTCCCAGCAGCTCACAGCTTTGATTTCCATGAACTCATGCAGGCCGAAAATACCGCCTTCGCGGCCATTGCCCGATTGCTTGTAGCCGCCAAATGGGCTGCCCATGCCAAAGCCGACAGAATTGGTTTCGACCATGCCTGAGCGTAACTGCCGCGCGACACGCTGACGTTGTTCTTGATCGCCGCATTGGATGTAATTGGTCAAACCATAGGGCGTATCATTGGCAATTGCGATGGCTTCCTCTTCGGTATCAAAGGGCATGATGGTCATGACAGGGCCAAAGATTTCTTCGCGGTTTATACGGGCCGTGTTGTCCACATCCGCAAAGATGGTCGGGCGGACATAATAGCCGCGGTTCAACCCTTCCGGGCGACCAAGCCCACCTGCGATCACTGTGGCACCATCTTCTTTTATACCCACCTCGATTAGGTTTTGGATTTTGTCAAATTGCATCTGACTGACCACAGGACCGATATGGCCGCCTTCTTCAGACGCGGGGCCAACTTTAGTAGCCTCGGCTGCGGCCGCGGCTTGCTCCAGCGCTTGGGCGTAGCGAGAGCGCTCTACCAACATACGGGTTGGGGCGTTGCACGATTGGCCGGAATTGCGCATGCAGCGGGCGACTCCATTGGTCACCGCATCATCAGCAGCATTGGCGAAAATGATATTTGCACCTTTTCCGCCCAGCTCGAGGCTCACACGTTTGAGTGTATCGGCGGCGGCTTTGGAAATGGCGATGCCCGCACGGGATGAACCTGTGAAGCTGACCATATCCACATCAGGATGCACAGACAGCTGCGAGCCAACGCCCAGACCATCGCCGTTGACGAGGTTGAACACACCGGCGGGGAAGCCTGCCTCATGAATCATCTCAGCAAACAATAGGCCCGAGAGCGGCGCAATTTCGGAGGGTTTCAAAACCATGGTGCAGCCAGCGGCCAGCGCGGGCACGGCCTTGAGCACAATTTGGTTCATGGGCCAATTCCAAGGGGTGATCAAAGCGGTCACACCAATGGGTTCCATCATAGTGCGCTCATTGGGCGCTTGCGCGCCGAGCGGGCGATCAAATTCGAAATCTTTGAAGGCATTGATAAAGCCTTGCAAATGCCATGTCCCAGCGCCAACCTGCTGATTGCGTGATAATTTTTGCGGCGCGCCCATTTCTAGGCTGATCGCTGTGGCCATATCGGCCTGCTGGGCTTGGTAAACTTCAAGCAATTTTTCTAACAGGTCCAAGCGCTCTGCCTTGCTGGTTTGGGACCAGCTGGGAAAGGCGGCTTTTGCAGCTGCGACCGCGGCATCCGTATCCGCCTGACTGCCCAAAGAAATCACCCCAACCACGTCTTCTGTGCTTGGATCGATGACATCAAAGTCATGCGCTGTCGCTGGGTTAACCCATTGGCCGTTAGTATAAAATTGGCGCTTCTCAATCATCTTTGCCTCCTGCAAGTACTGAATTCGAGCGAGAATGTCATTGCCGGGTGAATTTCGCAAGCATTGAAGATGCCGGCAGCAGCACTTTTTTCTGAACTATCCACGCTCAATGTGTCCGGTGGTGCCATCGTAGGAGGAGACTTCAGCGCATGCGTTTTTGTGAAAATACTAATGGTGTGGTTTTCCTAAAACCAAAAAAGCCCCACCAAAGGCGGGGCTTTTAAGATATTGCTCTGGGCGATTTAGCCTTCGCTGGCCTCATCGGCTACGATTTCTTCGCCGGTCTCTTGGTTGACCATTTTCATGGCCAAACGCACCTTGCCGCGATCATCAAAACCCAACAGTTTGACCCAAACTTCTTGACCTTCTTTGAGAACATCGGAGGGGTGGTTCAAACGGCGGTTTTCGATTTGGCTGACATGCACCAGACCATCGCGCTTACCGAAGAAGTTTACAAATGCGCCGAAGTCGACAACTTTGACAACTTTGCCTTTGTAGATCGCATTTTCTTCAGGTTCCGCCACGATCGCATGGATCATGTCGTAAGCTGTTTTGATGCTATCGCCATTCGGGCTGGCGATTTTGATTACGCCTTCGTCGTTGATATCAACTTTCGCGCCGGAGACCTCGACAATTTCGCGGATCACTTTACCGCCAGAGCCGATGACTTCACGGATCTTATCGGTTGGGATTTGCATGGTTTCAATCCGCGGTGCGTGAACAGAGAATTCCTGTGCGCCTGAGATGGATTTGCCCATTTCACCCAAGATATGCAAACGGCCATCTTTGGCTTGTGCCAAGGCTTTTTTCATAATGTCCTGCGTGATGCCGGCCACTTTGATGTCCATTTGCAATGAGGTGATCCCAGCTTCTGTGCCGGCCACTTTGAAGTCCATGTCGCCCAGGTGATCTTCATCGCCCAAGATATCGGTCAAAACGGCATATTCGCCGTCTTCTTCCAAGACCAGACCCATGGCCACACCGGCAACCGGCGCTTTCAAAGGCACGCCAGCGTCCATCATGGACAGCGAGCCGCCACAGACCGATGCCATAGAGGACGAGCCGTTGGATTCGGTGATCTCGGAGACCAAACGGATGGTATAGGGGAAGTCGGTTGCCGCAGGTAATACTGCCTGAAGCGCGCGCCATGCCAATTTACCATGCCCAATTTCGCGGCGGCCTGGAGGGCCGAAGCGGCCCACTTCACCCACAGAATAGGGAGGGAAGTTATAATGCAGCAGGAAGTTGGATTTGTAAGTGCCGTGCAACGCATCGATCATTTGCTCGTCGTCGCCGGTGCCCAAGGTGGTTACGACCAGACCCTGCGTTTCACCACGGGTGAACAAAGCGGAGCCATGTGTGCGTGGCAACAGACCTGTTTCGCAATTGATTGCCCGGACCGTATCCAAGGCGCGGCCATCAATGCGTTTGCCGTTTTTCACAACATCGCCGCGCAGAACTTTGGATTCCAGCTTTTTCAAAGCAGACCCTAGGTTTTCATCGGCCAATTGTTCCTCGCTGAGGTTGGCTTTGATCGCATCTTTCGCTGTTGCAACCGCAGAGTTGCGTTCTTGCTTGTCGGTGATTGCGTAAGCGGCACGCATGGCCTCTTCACCAGCGGCAGATACGGCGGCCGAGAGGTCGCTGTAATCTGGTGCTTGGAAGTCAAAAGGCTCTTTCGCGCAATCTTCCGCCAAATCGACGATCAGATCGATCACGGGTTGGATTTGCTCATGTGCAAAAGCAATCGCGCCGAGCATCTCATCTTCAGACAGCTCATAGGCTTCGGATTCAACCATCATAACCGCATCTTTGGTACCGGCCACAACCAGGTCCAAACGCTGCTCCGGATTCTGGCGCAGATTGTGCATGTCATCAATCGTTGGATTGAGAACGTAGTCACCATCTACAAAGCCCACGCGTGCCCCGGCGATTGGACCCATGAATGGCGCGCCTGAGATGGTCAGAGCTGCTGAGGCCGCGATCATAGCAACCATGTCTGGGTCATTGACCAAGTCATGCGACAGAACGGTACAGATCACCAAGACTTCGTTCTTGAAGCCCGGCACAAACAAAGGCCGGATGGGGCGATCGATCAAACGTGATGTCAGCGTCTCTTTTTCCGTTGGACGCGCTTCACGTTTGAAAAAGCCACCTGGAATTTTACCGGCAGCATAATATTTTTCGTTATAATGTACGGTCAGAGGGAAAAAGTCCTGACCGGGTTTTTGGCTTTTGGCGAATGTTACGTTCGCCATAACTGAGGTTTCACCCAAAGTTGCAATGACGGTGCCGTCGGCTTGACGGGCAACCTTACCTGTTTCCAAAGTAAGGGTTTCTTCGCCCCACTGAATGGATTTTTTAGTTTCTGTAAACATCTATGTTTTCCTAAACGGCCGTTTGGCCTATCACATGGCGGCCCCATTGCCGCCGACCCCGATATCTTGTTTTCGGGCGCTGGAGTCCGCGCGCCGCGTTTCAGATAGCGCGCGTTTATAGCAATAATTGCTGCGGGGGAAGGGGGGGCTTGGATCAGCGGCGGAGTTCGCAGCTTAGGTCGGAGCGTCTTGGGGCGCAGGCGCTTCAAAGATCTCTACCACACAGGCCCCAACAATGAGGCAAGCTCCGATCCATTCCAGCATTCCCATGGCCTCCTGCGGGAGCATCCAGCTGGCGGTGAGGGTGGCGATAATGACTTCGGTCATCATCAAGAGGGCCACTCTGCCAGGGAAAAGAAATTTTTGTGCCCAGAAGATAATCAATATCGATGGCAGAATAAGCCCGATGGAAATCACAGTTGAGGCGGGGGCGACTTGTTGCAAAAGCGCCAGGCTTGGCCCGGAGACTTGGTCCCCTAGCGTCCCGAACAGCAATGCAAAGATAGAGGCGAGGCAGAATTGAAACAGCAGCAACGTTGGCATGGGCACCTCACCATAGCGTTTGATCATCGCCCCGCCCACGGCCCAGGTGATGCCCGAGAGGAACCCCAGAACATCACCGATGTTGAGAGGAACTTGCCCGCCACCTTGGGACACTAAAAACCCAAGGCCGAGCAAGCCAATGGCAATGGCGATCCAGCGGCCGCGAGTGACACCTTCTTTTAGCCAATAGCTGCCGATCAGCGTTGACCAAATCGGAGCGAGGTAGAAAAGCAATGTCACACGCACCACCGAAGAGAGCACCAAACCAATGGTAAAAAGCGCCACGGTTAACCCCATGAATATACCGATCAAAGCCCCGCGGCGCAGATGTGGCAGTTGGCTGCGCAACTGCCAAAGGAATAGGATGAGGGCGACACAAGCAGCGGGAATATTGATCAGGGCAACGGCCCAGTCTTCACGGACGCCCAGCCCAGCAAGATAGCGCAGCGGTATCCAATACAGGCCCCAAATGGCGGCCGCGATCAACACGGCGAGGGACGCAAACTGGTTTGACGGGTTGGACAATTGCATGGAAGATCTGTCCAGCAGATAGGGCCAGTTGTCTAGCGCTTTCGTAAAAGGGCTACCTGTAAACGCAAAAAACCGCACCCCGAGGGATGCGGTTTTCAATTTTCAGATTGAGCAGGTGCTTAGCGGCGCAAGCCCAAACGTTTGATCAAATCTTGGTAACGGGCTTCGTCTTTGCTGCGGGCATAATCCAGAAGCTTACGACGTGTGGCCACCATTTTCAGCAAACCACGGCGACCGTGGTTGTCTTTTTTATGGGTTTTGAAGTGCTCAGTCAAAGTCGTGATGCGCGAAGACAAGATTGCAACCTGAACTTCAGGTGAACCTGTGTCGCCCTCTTTGATGGCGAATTCTTTCATGATCCTTGCTTTTTCTTCAGCAGTAATCGACATCGGGGTCTCCTTTAAAGGTTAAGGGTTATGGCGCAAGCCGGGATGTCGTCCAGCAAGGCCCGTGGAGGCACCGCTCAAAGCCTCACAAGGAATCTGAGCGATGGCTGCGTATAGGGAAGTTTTTTGCGAAAGGGAAGGGGATTCTCTAGGGCGCAAAGAAGGGCTCAAAAGCCGCAAGAACCGCCTGTGGATTTTCCTCCATCACAAAATGCCCGGCTTCACAGACGCTGGCCTCCACCGCAGGCGCCCAGCCGCGCCAAATATCCGCCGCATTGCCACTTTTTGCAGGAAATCCATGAGCGCCATAGAGCAACCGCAGCGGTGCGGTGATCTGCTTTTTGGCGTCTTTATCGGCCTCATCCAATGCGCGGTCGAAGCTGGCGCCGGCGCGATAATCTGCGCACATGGCATGAACCCGCGCGGGATCAAGCGCCTGCGCGCGGTAACTGTCCAACGCTGCAGGGGAAAAGGCATCAAGGCTTTTGCTCAGCGTCCATTGCGCCAAGGTCCAATCCACATACCCCACGGGATCCGCCCCGATCATTCGCTCTGGAAAGGGGGCGGGCTGGGCCAGAAATGTCCAATGATAGGCGGCCATCGCCAGATCGGCGGTCCAGCTGGCCCAAAAATCGGCGGTTGGCACAATTTCGATGATGCCCAATTTGCCCAGCCGCTCTGGGTGATCTAGTGCAAAACGATAGGCGACCCGCGCGCCGCGGTCATGGCCTAAGACATTAGCGCGAGAAATTCCCAGCGTGGTGAGAAGATCGACCATATCTTGCGCCATTGTGCGCTTGGAATAGGTGGTGTTGCCTGGATCATTCGCAGGTGCATCGCTTTCGCCGTAACCACGCAAATCGGGAATAATCACATCATGGTGTTGCGCCAATTGCGGCGCCACACGTTCCCAACACATGTGATTTTGCGGAAACCCGTGGATCAACAGAAGGGGGGTGCCGTGACCCGCGCGATGCACGGCCAGATCCACGCCGTTGCAGTGGATGACCGTTTTTGTGAAACCTTCAATCATGTCCAAACCTCGGGCTGTTGGGTATAGGCGATATAGAGCGGATGTTTGGGATGCCCAGCCTTTGACAAGCCCAAATGCAGCATCATTCGGCCTGACGCGCGCAAGAGCGCCTCGACCTGCGGCCCGCGGTTCAAATGCGCCCCATGGGTGCCCCAAGCGGCAATCACCTGATCGCCCCAATCACAAGCCTCAAGTATCGCGGCGTCATTGTCCGGGCCGATGGGATCGGCGGCGGCGCGCATCTTGCGCGGGTCGGTGTCGCGCCAGGCAAAGATATTGGTCACCCGAAATCCGCCAAACCCCAAGGCTTGCGCCCGGCGTTCGCAGCGCTCAACCGTGGGGTCGTTTTGCACCTCGGTGGCGGTGGAGGGGTTGAGCATAACAAAGCTCAACCGCGGCCCGAGCGGATCCCACACGCGGGTCAAGGCATAGCGATATCGCTCGCAGTCGGAATAGACCGCGACGCTGGGCGCATCATCCTTGATGTGAGAGCGGGTAATCATAGCCCATGCTGGGCGATTGTGGGCAGGAGATCAAGAGCGGTTGTCTCGAGGATGCGATGCCAAGCCTCTGATATATTGACATTTGTCAAATTAGTTTGCAGGCTCGCCCCGGCCAGCGCATTTCGCTGGCGATATTTGATGACAAAGTGATTTGAACTGATGCGTGATACCAAACCGGGCCGTATTTTGGCAGAAATTATCGGGCAGCTTGAGCTGCTCAAAGCCTATGGGTGGATTTGTGACCATGGCACCTCGGTTGGCCGACCGACTCTGGCGCTGCTGGGGCTTTGGTTTGTCATCTTTTTCGCCTGGCGAGGATGTGCCGCACATGAGGCGGCGATCGCGACCTGGGATGTTCTTTACCACACGGGCGGGCGCATGCTGCCGCTTGTCAGTGGTCATGCCTATGTCGAAGAGCACACCCTTAACGCTATACGCGCCGCATCGACGGCGTTGCATTTTCTCAGCACCATCGCTGCGGTCCTCAGCCCGTTCTTTTTGTTTCTCATGGCCTTGGCGCTCAGGCTCAAATTTCGCATGTCTATTTGACGCTATTCAGCGGCGATTTGATCCTTGGGATTTTCCACCTTCACCGCGGAGAATTTGAACTCTGGGATTTTGCCAAAGGGGTCCACTGCGGAATTAGTCAGCAGATTGGCCGCTGCCTCCACAAAGGCGAAGGGCAAAAAGACCATATCGGGCGCCACGGCGCGATCCTCGCGGGCCATGATCTCGATACTGCCGCGTTTGGTGGTCAAGCGGACCAAGCCGCCCGGTGCCACGCCCAGCTTGCGTAGGGTGGAGGGATGTAGTGAGCAATTGGCCTCTGGCTCCACAGTATCCAGCACCTTTGAGCGGCGGGTCATAGACCCCGTATGCCAATGTTCGAGCTGCCGGCCCGTGGTCAGGATCATCGGATATTGCGCATCTGGCACATCATCGGGGGCAATCAAATCTGCTGGAGTGAAGCGCGCACGCCCATCCAACCGCGGGAAGCCATCGCCAAAGACGATTGGCTGGCCGGGGTCTGTCGGGGAGAGCGATGGGTAGGTTACCGCATTCTCACGTTCCAGACGCTCCCAGCTGATATTGTCAAAAGATTTCATAGTGAGCTTCATCTCAGCGAAAACCTCACTGGGGTGGGTATAGCCCCAGCCGAGACCGAGCCGTTTGGCCAACTCCACTTCGATCCACCAATCCGCGCGCGCCTCGCCGGGTGGGGGGACCGCGGGCCGGCCCAATTGCACCTGCCGGTTTGTATTGGTGACTGTGCCGCTCTTCTCCGCAAAGGCAGCGGCCGGTAAGATGACATCGGCATAATTGGCGGTTTCGGTGATGAAAATATCCTGCACCACCAGATGTTCGAGCTTGGCCAGAGCATCCCGCGCATGGGCCACATCAGGATCGGACATGGCTGGATTTTCACCCAGCACATACATGCCGCGAATATCGCCAGTGTGCACGGCATCCATGATTTCTGTGACGGTGAGACCTTTATTGGGATCCAGCGGCTCATTTACACCGCCATCACGACCCCAGACCTCTGCAAATTTGGAGCGGACGTCATCGCTGACCACAGTTTGCATATCGGGCAGGAACATCGGGATAAGCCCGGCGTCAGAGGCGCCCTGCACATTGTTTTGCCCGCGGAGCGGATGCAGCCCCGTGCCCGGCCGGCCCACATGGCCGGTCATGAGCGCCAGGCTAATCAGACAGCGTGAATTGTCAGTGCCGTGGATATGCTGCGACACCCCCATGCCCCAGAAGATCATGCCCGCCTTACCGCCGGCAAATACCCGCGCGACATCGCGCAGGGTTTCCGCGTCAATGCCGCAGATATCGGCCATTATCTCAGGGCGGAAGCCTTTCAGATGCGCACGCTCTGCGTCCCAATTTTCTGTGTAGCTGTCGATGTATTTCTGATCATAGAGGCCTTCCTCCACGATCACATGCATGATGGCGTTGAGCATGCTCACATCCGCCCCGGGCCGGAATTGCAGCATATGGCTGGCAAAGCGTTTGAGGGCCTGTCCGCGCGGATCCATGACAATCAGCTTTCCGCCGCGTTTGGTGAATTGCTTAAAATAGGTCGCCGCAACGGGATGATTTTCGATTGGATTGGCCCCAATGATAATCGCAACATCGGCGTTTTCAATCTCGTTAAAGGTCGCGGTTACCGCGCCAGAGCCGACGTTCTCCATCAAAGCTGCGACGCTGGAGGCGTGGCAGAGGCGGGTGCAATGATCCACGTTGTTGTGCCCGAAGCCCTGGCGAATGAGTTTTTGGAACAGATAGGCTTCTTCATTGGTACATTTCGCCGAACCAAAGCCCGCAACGGAGGTGCCGCCGTAGGCTTGTTTGAGTTTGGCCAGACCGCCTGCGGCGACATCCAATGCCTCTTCCCAGCTGGCTTCGCGGAAGACATCGCCCCAATTTCCCGGATCAACGTTGAGCCCCTTGGCCGGCGCATCTTCTTTGCGGATGAGCGGCTTGGTCAGGCGATGATCGTGGTGAATATAGTCAAATCCAAAGCGGCCTTTGACGCAGAGGCGACCTTCATTCGCGGGCCCGTTGATCCCTTCGACATATTTAACGCGATCTCCTTTGACCTTAAGGCTGACCTGACAGCCCACACCGCAGAAAGGGCAGATGCTTTCGATCTCATGATCAAAATCTTTGCTGTCTCCGATTTGGTTTTCATCGGTGACTGTTGCTGGCAACAATGCGCCAGTGGGGCAGGCCTGCACACATTCACCGCAGGCGACGCAACTGCTTTCACCCATTGGGTCTGCCATATCAAAGGTTGGATAGGCATCATGACCCCGGCCAGACATGCCGATAACGTCATTGACCTGAACCTCGCGGCAAGCGCGCACGCATAGGCCGCATTGAATACAGGCATCGAGATTGACGGACATGGCGACATGGCTGTCATCCAATAGGGGGATGCGCCCCTCTTCGAGTTTTGGAAAGCGGCTTTCGAGGACGCCTTGACCCGCGGCCATCTCCCAAAGGTGGCTGGATTTGTCATGTGCCAATTCTGGCGTCGGCTGATCTGCAACCAGCATTTCCATAACCATCCGACGGGCTTGCTTGGCGCGGTCCGAGCGAGTGTGCACGACCATGCCTTCAGCGACGGGACGGATGCAGGAAGCGACCAGCGTCCGCTCCCCTTCCACTTCGACCATACACGCACGGCAGTTGCCGTCGGACCGGTATCCCGGCTCGTCGCGGTGACACAGATGGGGAATGATAAAGCCTTGGCCTTTGGTGACGTCCCAAATCGTTTGTCCTGCCGGGGCCGAAACCTCTGCGCCATCAA
>Ga0209405_1001496_pt1 | contig 16764 bp, 10 predicted proteins | sample COGITO_mtgs_1105_6_FD_184803 | JGI IMG/M metagenome (GOLD analysis project Ga0209405, IMG submission 184803) | Pelagic marine microbial communities from North Sea - COGITO_mtgs_110516 (SPAdes) (version 2) | ecosystem: Environmental > Aquatic > Marine > Epipelagic ...
CTTTGAAAGTGTAGAACATGCAAAACGCTACACTACACTTGGCATGGCTACCGACCAAGGAAAGCTGAGTAACATAAACGGTCTGGCTATCTTATCAGACGCTTTAAACCAACCAATTCCGCAGACTGGTACGACTACATTTCGCCCACCTTACACGCCTATTTCTTTAGGTGCCATTGCCGGCGAAGCGCGTGGTGAAGTGTTTCAGCCTGTCCGAAGAACACCCATGCATGATTGGCATGATGCTAACGGCGCCAGCTGGGAGCCCGTGGGGCAGTGGCGTCGACCTTATGCGTACGTACAGCCAAGTGAGAGTATCCAAGATGCTGTAATGCGTGAGGTCAAAAATACGCGAGAAAATGTTGGTTTATTAGATGCCTCTACATTAGGAAAAATATTGGTGAAGGGTCCAGATGCGGGTAAGTTCTTAGATATGCTCTACACCAATGTGATGAGCACATTAAAATCAGGCAAATGTCGCTATGGGCTGATGTGTAACGAAAACGGTTTTTTAATTGACGATGGAGTGGTTGCTCGGATCAATGAAGAAACATTTTTGTGCCACACAACGACTGGAGGTGCAGAGAGTATTTATGGTCACATGGAAGAATGGCTTCAAACTGAATGGTGGGACTGGAATGTATATGTAGCTAATGTGACTGAGCAATTTGCACAAATCGCTTTGGTGGGCCCAAATGCTCGTCAAGTTCTTGAACGATTAAGCGGTATGGATGTATCCAAAGATGCGCTTAAGTTCATGGAATGGACAGATGGTTTATTGGGCGGATTTGATGTGCGTATTTTTCGAATTTCATTCTCAGGGGAATTAAGTTTTGAAATCGTGATAAGGTCTTCTGAAGGTCAGACGTTTTGGAATGCATTAATTAAGGCGGGTAAAGACTTGGGCATTATGCCGTATGGCACCGAGGCTTTGCATATTTTAAGGGCTGAAAAAGGCTTTATTATGATTGGCGACGAAACGGATGGGACAGTCATTCCACAGGACCTGGGACTGCATTGGGCACTATCAAAAAAGAAAGAGGACTATATAGGCAAACGCGCCCATGCTAGAAGCCACATGTCAAATCCAGAACGATGGCAGTTAGTTGGTCTCGAAACTTTAGACGGTTCTGTTTTGCCTGATGGAGCATATGCCGTTGCTGAGGGCGTAAATGCAAATGGACAAAATAATGTGCAAGGGCGTGTTACATCATCATATCATTCGCCGAATTTGAATAAAGGGATTGCGATGGGTCTTGTCATAGATGGTCCCAATCGAATGGGCCAGATTATTGATTTTCCGGGAACTGACGGAAAAACCTATCAGGCTAAAATTGTTAATTCTGTGTTTTATGATCCCGAGGGGGAAAAACAGAATGTCTGATGAAGTATCAGCCCTAGGTGGAGTAACTCGTTCGGAAGGTATCGCAAAGGTTACTGAAATGCCGTTGCAGGGAATGGTTACTGTGCGCGGAGACCTTAGTGATAAGGTTTTAAAAAAAGCGATTTTGGCCGTAACCAAGCTTGAAGTACCTGTTTTGGCGGAGATCAATCAGGTTGGTGAGTATGCATTGTGTTGGATGTCGCCGGATGAATTGCTGTTGTTCTGTCCTTATGCATCAGTGGAGATAATCCTTGCTAAATTAAATAAATCATTGTTAAAAACTCACTCCCTTGTGGCAGATATCTCTGATGCTCGAACAATTTTTTGTGTGTCTGGGTCAATGGCGCGCGATGTCATCGCTAAGTTAGCACCAGTTGATATTAGTCCTAAAGCTTTTCAGAATGGTATGTTCCGAAGGAGCCGATTGGCACAAGTTTCCGCGGCATTTTGGATGCCGGCTGATGAGGTTGTACATGTTATTTGTTTTAGGAGTCATGCACAATATGTGTTTACTCTATTGAAAGTAGCAGCGCAAAAAGGCAGTGGTTTAAACGTTTTTTAGAACGTTTATTTGGTTTTCCACCCACCAATAAATTTTAATTGTGTTATTTGGGGTTTCATTTGATAATTAGTAATCAACCTTTTAGCATTTTATGCGCTGTTGAAAAATTCTAACCTACTTTTTGAGTAACCATACCCTTGACGTTGTAGGGGTTGCGCCGCATGTACCATGTATAATCATTAAATAATAAGGATCCGAAATGGCTTTTGAACTTCCTGACCTTCCATATGCTCACGACGCTCTGGCTGCAAAGGGCATGTCAGCTGAAACTATGGAGTACCACCACGATTTGCATCATAATGCTTACGTAACCAACGGTAACAAGGCAATTGAAGGCACTGATTGGGAGGGAAAATCTCTCGAAGAAATTATCTTGGGTACCTATGATAAGACCGCTGTCGCCCAAAATGGTATATTTAACAACATCAGCCAACTTTGGAATCATAACCAGTTTTGGGAGATGATGGGACCTAGCGGTGATGCGATGCCAAGTGAGCTTGAAAAAGCAATCATTGAAAATTTTGTTTCGATTGAAAATTTCAAGGTGGAGTTCTCTGCGGCTGGCGCTGGACAATTTGGCTCTGGCTGGGCTTGGTTGGTAATGGCCTCGGATGGCAGTCTTAAAGTGACTAAGACTGAAAATGGCGTAAATCCATTATGCTTTGGACAAAAAGCCCTATTGGGTTGTGATGTTTGGGAGCACTCTTACTACATCGATTTTCGTAATAAGCGGCCAGCATATCTCACTAATTTCTTAGATAATTTGGTAAATTGGGAAAACGTTGCATCACGCATGTGAATGTTACTCTATCAACATCGATTTAGGGTTGGTAAGCTTGATGCGCTACCACCCTAGTAGTATCTTATAAATAAGTTCCTACATGTCTCGGCCCGTGTGGGAGCTTTTACAATAAAAGTTTTTTGGAAACCCAACCGTTCGAGAGGAAATATAGAGCTTTGGCTGAGTGGCTGGCCGTATCGAAGTATTCAAGTAGCGACGCGTTGACAAAGTCTCGTTTCACAAGGTGACTTAACAAACTTACTAAAGGAGTCCAGGCTCGTTGGCATTCAGTATAACTTTCTGTTTATCGTGTAGACCGAGTCGTCGCCATGTTAGAATTTCAAAAAATGATCCAATCATTGAGCTCCGCGAGTTAACAAGGCTACCACATCGTAATTCAAAAACATTACTTTTTTGCGCTCATGAATGATTTCAGTAATGATGAATTGGCTTGAATCAGTTTTACCGACCTCCCAGTCAACTAAGTGTTTGGGGAATTATTCAAAAATTCGCCTGATAGCTATTTATGCTGCGTGTGCTACTGCGCCTAACAACCCAATATCACCAGCACCATAAATCAGCTGCGAAGTTTTTGCTGCAATGACAGTTCCTAAAAATTTAATTTCTTTTATATCTTAAGGTTTTACCTAAGTTCATACGGCGCAATAGACGCAACCAGATTTTTGAGGCATATTGATTTCCTTGATGGTTTAATAAGGTTATGGCTATCTTGATCAGTTGTTTTGACCCTTGCATCTGTGCCTGCTAAGGAAACGCAACAAACCCGTAGAAAACCGGTCAAAAGAGAGGAATATAATGTCTAAATGGACAGCTTGGACCAGCTCAAATACGATGATGGTAGTGGCCGCTGTCGCTTTCGCCATAGCTGCGGTTGGAGCGGGGTTGTATATCAACAACCGCAATGCGCAAAAACCAGGTCTTGCTCTGGTGGTTCCGGCAACCTCCAAGCCCGTGGTCGAGGTCACCACAGGCAAACCAGATAATGAGGCTTCCCCAAGCGATAAAAGTGAAATCTCTCCCTCAATTGATGAGGTTCGTTTTGAGGCTGATGGACTAACTATTCTGGCTGGTCGGGCATCACCAGGCAGTAAAGTTTCCATTTTTATTGACGGTGTTGAAAACATCAGTGTGACCGTTGATAATGAAGGAAATTTTGCGGCGATAATGTCAATCCAGCCCAAGACAAATGCTCAAGTTTTGACTATTGTGCAAACTTTGGGTGACGAAGTTGTTGTTTCTTTGGATGAGATTATCCTTGCGCCTATTTCGTCGCCTGTTGCTCTGGTTGAAAGTGTTGCTGAACAAGATGCAAATGAAGAAGATATAGCTATCTCAAGTGATGTTGTTGATAATACGACAGAAGTAAAAGAACCCGAAGACTACACAACGACCTCAAGCAACGTTGTGGATAGTTTGGCAGTAATTAATGAACTCTCAGAGGATAAAACGACTTTTACTGAGCAACCAACCACTACTGTGACGAACGACAAACCAGCGTTATCAACAAAATCTCCAGAGAGTGTTTCTTCGCTATCAATGCAGGTAGAAGTTGAGCCTGAAATTGTGAAAATTCTTCCAGATGATAAAGACGCGGGTAAACCCCCTGTGGCTGAAGCGGCTTCGGGCGCTGGGGCTGTTCTTTCAGAAGATGTGGCCAGAAATGAGGTCCAGATGTTAAACACTGGAACGTTGCGAATATCCGAGCCGGTCATTGACACGTCAGTAGAACAGCAATCAGTTGTTGTATTAAAGTCTACAAAAAACGGTGTGGAAATGATGGGACCAAGTCTGGGAGGGCTGGAAGATATTGCGATTGATACAATAGGCTATTCAAATAATGGTGATGTTCAATTGACTGGTCGAGCGCAATCAGACTCTGATGTCGTTAGGGTCTATATTAACAACCAACCCATCATAGAGATGGCGGTAGACAGTAAAGGCCGATGGCGCGGAAATTTGCCTAGTATAGACACAGGAGTTTACACCCTGAGGGTGGATGAAATAGATGGTTCGGGAGGTTTGGTTAGTAGCGTTGAAACACCTTTCAAACGGGAAGACCCTGAGGTTTTAGCAGAGGTTAAGACCTCTTCTGGATCAGGTACACATACGGTTCAGACTGGACATACTCTATGGGCGATTGCTCGAGAGCGTTACGGCGAAGGTATTCTTTATGTTCATATTCACAAGGCTAACAAGCATTTAATTGGTCACCCGGATCTAATTTATCCAGGGCAGGTCTTTGCTGTGCCAGATTAAAGCAATAAATTCATATTATACAGACTGCCTGTGTTTGTATGATCCTATCTTTTGTCCTTTGTAACTAGGATACTTTTTTATGCCCGCTGATAAAACCGCTCCAGCGGCCTCCAATATCCATGCTAGCTCGCAACTTGAAGGTGCAGATAAAGATGCATTAGATGGGCACAGCTCAGGTATGTATACAATCCGGAAAGTTGTTCCATACCTCTGGCCGCAAAATATGCCCTGGGTGAAGAAACGTGTTGTATTAGCTATGCTAGCATTGTTGTTATCCAAGCTAATTTCGGTTGGTACACCCCTATTATATCGCGATGCAGTTGACGCTTTGGCAGGAGATGGTGCATCAAAACTTATGCTGGGCGCAGTTGGCCTAACAATTGCTTATGGTGTTGCGCGCCTTATGAATATTGGTTTTCAACAGGTGCGAGATGCGGTCTTTGCACGTGTTGGGCAACGCGCTTTGAGAATGTTAGCGCTTGAAACATTTGATCATATCCACCGTTTATCTATGCGATATCATATCACGCGTAAAACTGGTGGTTTGAGCAGAATTATCGAACGGGGCGTGAAAGGCGTCGATTTTCTACTTCGCTTCTTATTATTCTCCATTGGTCCACTGGTGCTGGAACTCCTTCTCATCGGGATAATCCTGACGATTATGTTTGATGTGTCTTATCTCTTAGTTGTCGCTGTAACAATTGGCTTATACGTCTGGTTTACCTTTGCCATAACTGAATGGCGCGTAAAGTTAAGACGCGAGATGAATGATCAGGACACTGATGCCAATCAAAAAGCAGTTGATAGCTTGTTAAATTTTGAAACTGTTAAATATTTTGGAGCTGAAAATCGCGAGGCAGCTCGATATGATAGCGCTATGGAACTTTATGAAGCGGCTGCACTCAAAACTAGTTATTCATTAGCTTTTTTAAACTTTGGTCAGGCAATCATTATCACTGCAGGGCTGGTTGGTGTTATGGTAATGGCTGCAATTGGTGTGCAGCAAGAACTTTTGACGGTCGGTGATTTTGTTATGGTTAACGCTTATATGATCCAGATCACTATGCCTCTAAATTTTTTAGGAACAGTTTACCGAGAAATTAGGCAGGCTCTCGTAGATATGGGGGAAATGTTTAACTTGCTAGAACAACCGGCTGAGGTGGTAGATGCACCAAATGCGAGACCATTACATATAAAAGGTGGGCAGGTATCATTAAACGACGTTTATTTTAGTTATGACAAAGCAAGACCAATCCTGAAAGGCATATCATTTATCGCTGAGCCTGGCGAAATGGTTGCAATTGTTGGGTCAACCGGATCAGGTAAGTCTACTATTGGACGTCTATTATTCCGTTTTTATGATGTGGAAAGCGGTGCATTGTCTATCGATGGACAGGATGTGCGTGACGTCACGTTGGAAAGTTTGCACGCTTCTATTGGCGTTGTGCCGCAAGATACAGTGCTTTTCAACGATACCATCGGCTATAATATTGCTTATGGTCTTGACGGAGCCACACATGGAGAAATTATTAATGCTGCGAAAGCTGCCCAGATCCACGATTTTATAAAACAACTTCCGGATGGCTATGATACAACTGTAGGAGAACGGGGTTTAAAGCTCTCGGGTGGTGAAAAGCAACGCGTGGGCATAGCTCGCACATTACTTAAAAACCCTCCGATTCTTTTGTTAGATGAGGCTACAAGCGCGCTCGATAGTGTAACAGAACAGGACATTAAAGATGCGCTGGTTCAAGCTGGGCGGGGGCGGACAGTTCTGACTATCGCACACCGTTTGAGTACAATTTCTGATGCTGACCGAATAATCGTTTTAGAACAAGGTCAGATAGTTGAAACGGGCAATCATGAGGAATTGTTAGCCAAGGAAGGTCGCTATGCCAAACTATGGGATCGTCAACAATTAGATGAAGTCACCTGAACATGACATTATTGCTTAACCTAATCAAAATCTTTAACGTATTTGACACAATACAAATTATCACATCGCAATGAATTTGTTCATGTATGATTAACCGCCGCTTTATTATTCGGCGGCCTTTAGTGGCGTTGATGCTGCTGTTAATTCTTTTTTTGAGTTTTCTTCTGGTTTAACTTCTGAGTGAAAATCCCAGATAATTTCGGTGTTAAGTACGTGGCTAGCTTCTCGGACCAATGCCCAATCACGTGCGGCACTACTTGCACGACCTAATGACAGCTTGGCTAGCAATTGGCTTGTCCATCTGGCATATGTCACAACCCAGATCCGCATAGCGAGAAGAGAGGGTGTCACCATGAGTGTAAGGAATGTGGCTATTCCAAGTCCAAAGACAACTGCAGTCGCTAATTGTTTCCACCAAAGCGCAGTTGGGCTGTCGACTGTATAGCCCCCACCACTGAAATCCAAGCTAAGGCCGAACATCATTGGAGTTAATCCTGCCATTGTGGTTATTGTTGTTAAAATAACAGGACGAATACGATCTTGTGCAGTTCTAATTATTGCTTCAACCCTTGGCATGTATTTTTCATACTCTTGATAAGTATCTATCAGCACAATATTATTGTTTACCACGATACCAGCCAAGGCGACGATACCTGTTCCAGTCATGATAATTGAAAAGGGCTGGTCCATCACTAGCATCCCGATTAGCACTCCAGCAGTCGATAGGATAACAGCTAATAGTACCAAAAGCGCATTATAAACGCTGTTAAATTGGGCCAAAAGAATGATAAACATTAAGCCCAAGGCGCCTGCGAAAGCTTTTTGAAGAAACGCACCAGACTCAGCCTGATCTTCTTGATCACCAGTCCACACTGTACCGAGCCCAATTGGAAAAGGGTTGGTCTCAATCCATTTGGACAACTCCGAAATTCTCTCGTTTGGATTAACCGGAACCATGCGAAGTTCACCACTGGCTAATTGAGCCGACAAATCACTTTCGTCTTGGTTGCTTTTGTTGCGGAGTACAGTATAGAAAGTTTTTTTATCTAAAGTAATTTCACCCGAGGAAGAGGGGCGCAGTGTGGCAACAATTTCTTCTGTATCAACCCCTCCAATTGTGTTTGTTTTTACTAGTTTTTGAAGCCCTGATATGACATCTGCTTTAATGTCAAAATATCTAAATTGATCAACCCTGTTTATTTCTGCAAGGCTCGCCACTGGAGTGCGCGTAATGAAATTTGCTAGAGGAACTAGACCACCAGTCGTTCGTATTTTGAGTGTATCAAGCGTTGATAATACGCGATCTTGCTCAGGAAGGCGCACTCGAATTTCAACCTCTTCGTCGGAGCTATCCACTCTCATGGTATCAAGTAGCAACCCCCGCGTTACCAATTGCACCATAGCGCCGACAGTTGCTACATTAGCTCCATAACGCCCTGCTTTTTCAACATCGACGTCAATTTGCCAATCAATGCCAGGTAAGGGGCGAGTATCTTCTATAGCGATTAAGCCAAGAGTATCGTCAAACTTTGCGCGTGCTAAAGCAGTTGCAGCAACCAGATCACTCCAATTATAGCCTGTGATACGAAGATGTACTGGTTTGCCGCTTACCGGGCCGCGGGAAAGAATAAACACTTCTGACCTTATACCAGGAATTTTTGCTAACTCGGACGCAAGTTCGTCCATAATAACTTCACCATCAAATCTATCAGCTTTTACTTTTCGCATGACCTTGTAGTTAATCAATGGAATGGTAAACCAAGTCTGATTGGCATCGGGTCTAGTTTCCCAAGGGATAGTCTCTATTTGTATCTGACCAATTGTATCTTTCGGAGAGGTGGCTCCACCAGTATTAGCGTTCAATCCACCGTTTCCGGCGAAAGAAAAGACACTTGAAATACTAGGGTGGTTAATAATAATTTTTTCTGCCTGTCGGAGCAGCGTATCTTTCTCGTTAAGGCTCAGATTGCCGCGAGCCAAGACATATACAATTGCTTCTTCTGGCTCCGTCTCTACGAAAAATTCGACGCCGTTATTGTTATTTATATAATAAATTAGAGTTGTACCAACGAACGCAAAAACTGCACCCAACATTATGACTGGCATTAAGGGATTGCCTACAAGAGCTTTGATCAAAATGCCAAAACTGCTCTGGTGATATCCAGAAGATACGTGGCTAGGACGTTTACCATAAATTTTTTGACCCGCCCAAATACTGACCAAACCAAGTCGCAGAAAAATGGCAGTAGTGGATAACACCCCTGCAGCTAGCCCAGAAAGCGCGAGGCCAACCAGAGCCATTATTCCAATTATATTTGCAAATACCGTAAGGAATGCTGGCAGAACTGATCTTAAAATATTTTGTTGATCCATGGTGGCAAAACCAACAGAGATGTTTGTTTGTAACGGACTTATTGCAATTGTTGAACAAACTAACAAAGCTGCAAGCGGGAAAAGCAAAAGATGTGCCAGAAATGGCAAATGTGCGATGTGCGTATTTTGATCTGAAAACCAGTTCATAATTCGGCCTAATACACCGCCCATAACTGGCAAATATACCAGTGCAACTATTAGAGAAGCAGAAAGTACAAAAATCAGTGTTACTGGAAGCATTCCCATGAACTGACCAGGAACTCCTGGCCAGAAGAGCATTGGTAAAAATGCGCAAAGCGTGGTAGCGGTAGAGGAAACAATAGGCCAAAACATCCGGTTAGCTGCATCAACGTAAGATTGCATCGGGCCAACGCCTTGTTGTTGACGCTTGTCTGCGTACTCAACCACTACGATAGCTCCGTCAACCAGCATCCCAACGGACAGTATCAAGCCAAACATTACAATGTTCGAAATTGAAATCCCCATGATTGCCAGAAGTACAAAACAAAGGAGGAAAGAGGTTGGAATTGCAAAACCTACTAGTAGGGAAGCCCGTGGGCCTAGTGCCGCGAGTGATACCAGCATGACTAGCGCTATTGCGGTAAAAACTGAATTTTGAAGCTGTTTGACCATAGAGTCCACAACACGGCTTTGGTCATTTGATGTGCCAACCTGAACCGCTGCCTTTAGGCCGTCAGGCCATGCACTGGAGCGTTGCGTTACCAAGGTTTTTACTGCAGTGGCAGTATCAATTAGATTGAAGCCCTTCCTTTTGACAACCTGTAAGGCTACAGTATCTATCCCATCAAATCTTGCTGTTGAGAGCTTATCCTCGAATGTCAAATTAATGGTGGCCAAGTCGCCAAGTGTTACGATGCGGTCACCGTTTATTTTTACGGGTAAAGAGTATATATCGCTTATTTCATCAAATGAAGATGGAATTTTAACCGCGAAAGTTCCTTGATCTGTTTTGACCTCTCCAGCAGCAATTAATTGGTTGTTGTCTTGTACGACTGATACCAACTCGCTGGCAGTAACGTTGTAAGCTTCAAGGCGTAAAGGATCGATAATAACCTCGACCATTTCGTCGCGACTACCAACGATACTGGCCTCGAGAACGGCCTCCAACGACTCAATCTCATCCTGCAGTTCTTTGGCAACGCGGGAGATAGTACGTTCGGGTAAAGGGCCAGTGAGATTAACTATTATGATTGGAAATTCAGAAAAGTTGAACTCATCTAAAGTATACTGTTCGTAACCAGATGGAAAATCTGCTTTGGCGCTATCCATTGCATCTCGAACGTCGGCCATAACTTTCGTTTTGTCCCAGCCAAACCTAAACTCCAACACGATATTGGCATAACCCTCTGCTGCTGTAGCCGTTATTTTCTCGAGTCCATCTAGATCTGATAGTTGGCTTTCCATTGGTTGTACTAGAAGCGTTTCGCTGTCGGATGCTGAAATGCCAGGAAATGGCACAGATATCACCAAAGTTGGAATTTCAATATCTGGTTCGCCTTCTTTGGGTAAGCTGATATAAGCAACCGAACCCACAGCAATCGATAAAACGATAAAAGCGAGAACCATACGAGCTCGCGAAGCTGCCCAGTTCACTATACTGGTCATTTGGTTTGCTCTGTATAAGTGGGAATAACGGTAACGCCTGCCGTTACAAACTCTTGTCCGACAACGATCACGTTGACTTCATCTGGCAGCCCAGTCAGCCAGACGCCCTGTGTCGTGTCTCGCATTACAGTCACTGGAATGAAGCTGACTTTATTAGACGCTGACAATGTGCGCAGGCCGATCTGACCTTCTTGATTTAATGTTAGGGCAGAAGATGGCAGTAGATGTGCTTGAGCGCCTGCGGCCGAGATTATAATTTCAGCAGTTTGCCCATCACGAATTTCGAGGTTAGAATTGGGTACCTCAATTTCAACTAAAAAGGTACGTGTTTCAGGATCTGATGAACGACTCAGAAAAGTAACTACACCATTTACTGTCCCTCCACCGGCTGCGAGTTCAGCTTTAGCAGGTGCGCCGATGGCTATGCGATTGACCTCTGTTTCCGGAGCATAGGCAATTAGCTTTATTGGATTTAATTGTATTATCGTTGCGCACAAAGAACCTTGTTGTAACAAACTGCCTAATTCAGCCGTGTCACTCTCTAAAAGACCTGCAAACGGTGCATCAATTACCAGCCTTTCAAATTCAATTTCGGCTGCAGTGATGGCAGCAGCAGCACTTTCAATCGAGGCTGCGGCAGACTCTATACCCGATTTTGCACCGATAACACCTGAGCGTGCCGCTTCAAGTGCTGCCTGAGCAGCTGCATTGACTGCTTGAGCGTTTTTAAGGCGGGTGTCTGAAGCAAAACCACCCTCGCTGAGGCTAGTTGCGATTTTCAATTTTACCAAGGCTTCCTCTAAGCGAGCTTTTGCTTCTGCTACACGTGCTTGCTTTTCGGGAATGCGACTTTCTGCCTCCACTTTACGCGCTTTTGCCTCTGCAAGGCGAGCGTGTGCCTCACTAACCGCCGATGAACGAGCTCCGGCGGCAAGTTGGCAAAGTATTTGATCTTTCTCAACAAAAGTACCCTTACGTAGGGGCGGAGATAACACAGTGGAACTCGTTTCGGACCTAACATTGACTTGTCGAAATGCCTGCGTTTGGCCACGTAAAATAACAGCACTATCTATTTCGCGGGCAATTGAACGCAGCGCGACAACCCCAATAATTTCAGCGTCGTCTTTTAGAGTGGAGCCTGTGGCATTATTTGGTGCTGGTGTTGTAGTAATATACGCTGGATCACTTCGAATTTTGTCTATGTATGCAACAGTGTTTTCGCGTTCAATAACCCAAAAATAAAGTGCAGCCGCCGCAACAATGGCAAGTATAAACGACACAATACGCATCTAGGTTGATTCCTGATAAAAAGTAGTGTCGCTCGGAGCAACACGTAAATTCCATTACTATATCTACGTTTTAAAAGCTATAATTAGATCACTTTTTTCGAGGTTAAACTGCAATGGTTCATAAAAGAGCTGATTTCTATTGCTTTGTTGCTCTTGGCTTGATCGTATCAGCGCTATAAGAGGAATTTGAAGAAAGTGTGAGTCTGTTTAAAACTGCTTAAAATTGGGAGCGCTAGCGTGAGCAACACCGACAGCTTTATTGAAGAAGTTACTGAAGAGGTACGTCGTGATAAGCTCTACGGCTACTTAAAACGCTACGGTTGGATTGCAGGTCTAATAATTGTCTTAGTTGTTGGTGGCGCTGGATTAAATGAATATCGTCATGCACAAGCATTGTCTAAGGCTCAGGCCCTTGGTGATGCAATGCTTGCAAGCCTCGGTATTGATGATGATGTGGGAAGGGCTGAGGCTATTGCCTTCGTTAAGGCCGATACGCCACAGGGTGCTGCAGTTCTTTCATTTTTAACTGCAGGTGTACAAACTGAAGCTGAGGAAATTAGTGCAGCGATCGAGACGCTAAATACGATTTCTAATAACCCTGATGTTCCAAACATTTATCGTCAGGTTGCAACTTTTAAGTCTCTTATCTTGCAAACTGACATGGTAGATGCAGAAAAGCGCCGCAATGAATTTGAAGCTCTAGCCGTACCGGGGCTTCCAATAAGAATGCTCGCTGAAGAACAACTTGCTTTGATCGATGTTGAAACTGGCAGTACCGGATCTGCTATTGAGAGATTTCGGAGGATAATGACAGATGCTGAATCTGACCCGGGCTTGCAACGGCGCGCCCTGCAGGCAATCATTGCTTTAGGAGGCTCCTTAACTGTTGAAGGGGCTGAACAAAAGGCAGAAGAGTAGGGGCTTTTATGTCTGATACGCGAATTATTCTCGATGTGCGCTTTCTTGCGACGCTGGTTAGGTGCTTACGTTCTGTCCCTTTTCTTGGACTACTTTTTGCGATCACGCTCCTCTCAGCTTGTGCTGAGCGCGAAGTTATTTTGCCGGGTACTAGAGAGGCTATTTCAACTTCCTCGATGCTGGGTGATTCAAAATCTATTGATACAAATTCTGATAGAAATTTCAGTCTTGATATCCGACTTCCTATTCAAATTGCCAACTCAGAAGCCGCGCAAAACCGTGGAAGCAGGATATTTCGAACTGACAACCCGAAATTATCAACAAATTTAAATCCAATTTGGAGTGTAAATATTGGAGAAGGCGATAGCCGTAGACAAAGGATAGTTGCTGATCCTGTTGTTTCGGGCGGACGTATCTTTACTTTGGATGCCCTTACGCTTGTATCGGCGGTATCAACTAGTGGAGTATTGATCTGGCAGCAGAATATATTGCCCGCTGGTGCGGATGAGAAAGACGCAACTGGTGGGGGTTTGGCTGTAGAGGGTAGCGTGGTATACGCTGCAAGTGGTTTCGGCACTATTACGGCATTAAATGCATCTACAGGGGCAAAAATTTGGACCCAAGATGTTGAAGGAGTAGGAATAGGAGCACCTACGGTTGTTGGTGATTTAGTTTACGTAATAGCTGGTGATACGATCGGCTGGGCGCTCAATAAGAAAAATGGACGTATTCAGTGGCAGCTTATTGCTTCAGTGAGTGGTTCTAATGTTTTGGGCGCTCCAGCACCTATTATTGCTGATGACTTGATGGTTTTTGCCTTTGGATCTGGCGAAATACAGGCAGTTTTTCGCCGCGGTGGATTAAGGCGGTGGGATGCATCAGTTTTAGGTGAGCGAAAAGGACGTGCGCTTGCAAAAATTGGTGACATTACTGGTCAACCTATTGAGGCTAATGGCATAATTTATGCTGGCAACCAATCTGGCAGGTTAGTTGCTGTGAATGCTGGCAACGGTGCTCGCATTTGGAGCGTAAGCGAAGGCGTTATAGATCGTATCGTACCCGTAGGTGGCAGCTTGTTCTTAATAAATGATCGCAACGAACTCTTGCGCCTCAATGCGCTTGATGGAAATCGCATTTGGGGTGTGCCACTGCCTAATTTTATTAAAAACCGCCCAAAAAAAATGGCTTCAGTGTTTGTTAATCATGGGCCAATTCTTGCGGGTGGACGGATTTTAGTAGCATCCTCTGACGGTGTAATCCGCAGCTATGATCCCACGTCAGGCACACTTTTGGGTTTAACAGATATTACGGGTGGAGCTTCTACAAACCCAGTGGTTGCAGGGCAAACACTTTATATTGTTTCTAGCTCTGGAGAATTAGTTGCCTTTCGGTAAACAGTATGGGCCGTTTCTTTTCTTTCAGTTTTGATATATATGGTCTATGTGCCGTATCTAATTTAATTTTCGGTAATGAAAATGTCTATGACACTTGCCATTGTTGGGCGGCCTAATGTAGGAAAATCTACTTTGTTTAACCGCTTAGTTGGTAAACGGCTCGCGTTGGTCGATGATCAACCAGGTGTTACCCGTGATTTACGGGAAGGCGCAGCTAGACTAGCAGATTTAAAATTCACTGTCATTGATACAGCCGGCTTAGAAGAAGCTACGGATGAAAGTTTGCAGGGCCGAATGCGCCGTTTGACAGAGCGGGCAGTCGACATGGCAGATGTGTGCTTATTCATGATTGACGCGCGAACAGGAATAACGCCAGCTGATCAAGTTTTTGCTGAAATTCTGCGTAAACGTGCAGATCATGTTTTGTTAGCCGCAAACAAAGCTGAAGGGGCAGCGGCTGACGCTGGCATAATTGAAGCTTACTCACTAGGCTTGGGAGAACCAATTCGTTTGTCTGCTGAGCATGGTGAAGGATTGAATGATCTTTATGCTGAGCTGCAACCCTTGGCTGACAGATTGGCTGATACAGCAATAGATGATACACCTGAAATTAATGTTGCTATAGATGAGATTGAAGAAATTAATAGACTGAGCCCCACCAAATTAAGGCCCTTACAGGTCGCGGTGGTTGGACGACCAAATTCCGGTAAGTCAACTTTAATTAATCAGATTGTTGAAGATGACCGTCTTTTGACTGGCCCTGAGGCTGGTATCACTCGGGATGCAATTTCTTTGCGGACGACTTGGGACGAAACCCCCATGCGTATTTTTGATACTGCTGGGATGCGGAAAAAGGCGAAGGTACAGGAAAAGTTAGAAAAGCTTAGTGTTGGTGATGGACTGCGCGCAGTAAAATTTGCCGAAGTTGTAGTTGTTTTACTCGATGCGGCAATACCTTTTGAACAGCAAGATCTGCGTATTGCGGATTTAGCAGAGCGCGAGGGCCGTGCTGTTGTGATTGCTGTAAACAAATGGGACATAGAAGAAAACAAACAGGTCAAGCTACATGACTTGAAAGAGAGTTTTGAGCGTCTTTTACCACAATTGCGAGGGGCTCCATTGGTAACTGTCTCAGCTAAAACGGGCCGTGGCTTGGATCGTTTGCATGTTGCGATTCTGCGTGCTTATGAGATTTGGAATCGACGAGTTGTAACTGCGCAATTAAATCGTTGGCTCACGGGTATGATTGAAGCGCACCCACCGCCAGCACCACAAGGCAAAAGAGTTAAACTTCGCTACATGACGCAAGCCAAAACTCGACCGCCAGGCTTTGTTGTTATGTGTTCTCATCCTGATAAGGTACCAGAAAGCTATAAGAGATACCTAGTTAATGGACTACGACTAGACTTTGATATGCCTGGAGCCCCAATACGATTGTTTATGAGAGGACAAAATGATGCCAATCCTTTTAAAGGGCGCAAAAAGGCAGCACCTTCAAAATTGCGTAAGCATACGGATGGTAGAAGAATTTAGATATTTTTAGGAGTAAAAATATAATCATAACATCTAAGATTTATTTTATACTATACTCGGATTCCTTGAACATGCGACTTTAGTATTGACGAACTGAGAGAATGGGATTCAGCTGTTTATATGATCCGTCCTAACTTTCTCATTGCTGCAGATCGCCTTGAACTCTTGTCCTGTGTGAAGGGCTAACATGAAGATCACGGGGTTGCGCGGCGTGCGAATGCACTTTTGTTGCTGGATGATGGGATGTCATGTGCCCAAATCGCAAAGGTTTTGTTTCTGGACGACGACACGGTGCGCAGCTGGCACAAGCAATATCTGGCTGAAGACTGGGAGTCCTTCGCCTACGATGGGTAGAAAAGGCCGGCAATCACAGATAACGATTGCTCAAGAGGCGGCTTTATGCGAATGGCTTGAGGAACGGTTCTGCCGTTCACCGTCGCAGATCAGAGCCTATATGGGCGCAAAATTTAACATCCACTATTCTCATTCTGGCTGCATAAAGCTTTTGGCCCGCCTGGGGTTCGAGTATCCAAGCCAAAGGCGCTGCCCCGTGTGGCTAACGTTGAAAAGCAGGCCGCATTCATCGCATTTTATGAAAACCTACTGAATAACTTGCCTGCTGACGAGGCCGTCTACTTCTCGGATGCCGTTCATCCGGAATATCAAAGCAAACCCCGCCATGGTTGGGCCC
>Ga0209405_1001502_pt1 | contig 16722 bp, 9 predicted proteins | sample COGITO_mtgs_1105_6_FD_184803 | JGI IMG/M metagenome (GOLD analysis project Ga0209405, IMG submission 184803) | Pelagic marine microbial communities from North Sea - COGITO_mtgs_110516 (SPAdes) (version 2) | ecosystem: Environmental > Aquatic > Marine > Epipelagic ...
CCGATCAGGCCCTGGGCAAGCCTCCGGTACTGCTGTCCCTCGCCCAGTTTTTAAAACCCTATGGACTGCGCATAGGTATTTTCCTGTTGGCTCTGGTGTTTACCGCAGCGGTAACCCTGTCTATTGGTCAGGGCCTCAGACTGTTGATCGATCAGGGCTTTGCCCAGCAGTCCCAGCAGCATCTCAACACCGCCATCATATTTATTTTGCTGGCCTCAGGGTTGATGGCTGTGGGCACCTATATTCGCTTTTATTTAATTTCCTGGTTGGGCGAGCGAGTGAGTGCAGATATACGCACCGCCGTCTTTAACCATGTGGTCAGTCTGCACCCGGCATTTTTTGAGACCAACCGCAGTGGCGATATTATGTCGCGGCTGACATCAGACACCACCTTGCTGCAATCCATTATTGGCTCCTCGGTGTCCATAGCTCTGCGCAGTGTGATCAGCTTTACCGGCGCATTGATTATGCTACTAATCACCAATTTAAAACTGTCATTAATTATCTTGCTGGCGGTGCCGCTGGTGTTAATGCCGATTCTTATTTTTGGTCGCAAAGTACGTGCCCTATCGCGCGAGAGCCAGGATAGCATTGCCGATGTGGGTTCCTATGCCGGTGAGGTTATTCAGCATATTAAAACTGTGCAGAGTTTTACCCAGGAAGTGCAGGAGAAGACTGCCTTTTCCGCTGAAGTAGAGCGTGCCTTTGCGGTGGCCAAACGCCGGGTTAGTCAGCGGGCAATATTAATTGCTGTGGTTATTATGCTGGTGTTCAGCGCGCTCTCGGTAATGCTCTGGGTGGGCGGCTCCGATGTGATTAATGGCACCATGAGCGGCGGTGAATTGGGGGCATTTATTTTCTACGCCATCTTAATGGCTACAGGGGTTGCCTCATTGTCAGAGGTCTACGGAGAATTGCAGAGAGCCGCCGGCGCCACCGAGCGATTGATGGAATTGCTGCACGCCAAAAGTGATATTTTAATTGCTGATAATCCGGCTGCCAAAGCCATGGATTTAGCGCCGGTTTTAGAATTTAAAAATCTGACTTTCTGTTATCCCTCGCGGCCAGAACAGCCTGCATTAAAAGATTTTTCCCTGGGTATTGAAGAGGGCAAAATTGTTGCATTGGTGGGCCCGTCCGGCGCCGGTAAATCCACATTATTTGATTTAATTCAGCGCTTTTATGACCCACAAAAAGGCGGTATCTTTTTTGGCGGCTGTAATATTCAGGATCTGCATCCCACAGATCTGCGCCAGCAGATAGCCGTGGTTCAACAGCAGCCAACCCTGTTTACGGGCGATGTAATGTATAACATTCGCTATGGCAAGCCAGAGGCCAGTGACGAACAGGTAATAGCTGCAGCCAAAGCAGCCCATGCCGATGAATTTATTCGCCGTCTTCCCGGCGGCTATCAGAGTGATCTGGGAGAGCAGGGCGTGCGTCTTTCCGGCGGTCAACGCCAGCGCATTGCCATTGCCCGGGCACTGCTCAAAGACCCCCGTGTTCTGTTGCTGGATGAAGCCACCAGCGCCCTGGATGCAGAGAGTGAACAAAGGGTGCAACTGGCTTTGGATAAACTAATGAGAGGGCGTACCACAGTAATTATCGCCCATCGTCTGGCCACTATTCTGCACGCAGATTTAATTGTAGTGATGGATCAGGGTCAGCCTATAGCTGCGGGCAGTCATCAGGATTTATTGTCTTCAAGCGAACTCTACAGCCGGCTGGCCAAGCTGCAGTTTTCAACGGATAAACAACAATAGCTCTGCTCAACGCCGTTTTACCTGAAAATTAATTTTAACTATTTTCTTGCATAAGTGAATAATGCTTACTATTATTCAAACATGGATAGCTTAAAGGATTTAAGCCAAGGCCCAAGAAAAGGGCCAAACACTCAGGCAGAAACAGCGCCTTGGGCTTCTTTTGACCGTTTTATTCTTGTCGTTTTAACTTCTCTGCTAGCCGCCTGCGGCTCCTCGTCCGAGAGTCCGGATGCAGTCAACCATGGCAATCACGCGCCACAGATTGACACTGATAATAGAGTACAAACTCCCGAGCACTCAGGCTCAGTCAGTTCTGTTGTTGCAACCGACAGGGACGGCGATCAGCTGGCCTGGTCTATCGATGGCGGCCTGGATGCCGAGCTGTTTACCATCAACGCCATCGGCGAGTTATCATTTGTTACAGCTCCAGATTTTGAAAACCCAATCGATACGAATGTAGATAATATTTATGAAGTATCAGTTAGCGCCTCAGATGGCCGCGCCAGCGACTCTGAACTGCTCAGTATTGAGGTGCTGGATCGCCTAGAGGGACGAGTGGGTGGCGATCCATTGGCAGGCGCCAGGGTATTTCTGGATATCAATGCTAATACCCAATTAGACCTCAACGAACCCCAGGCCATTACCGGCGAGTCTGGCTACTTTGTGTTTTTAGAAGAGCTGCCCTCAGATATCAGCGCCACACAGGTTATCTCTCTGGGTGGTGCCAATAAAAATACCGGTTTATCAATGTCTCATTTAGGTTTGGTTTCCGAGCTTCCACAGCAGGGGGGTATGGCTACTATGGTAACTCCGCTGACCACAGTGCTATCCCAGATCACCTTTGCTCCAGAGCGCGATGCTTTTTTGCAGATGATGGGCCTTAGCCATAACGCAGCACAAATTTACACTGTGGACGCCTGGGCAAGATCCCTGTCTGGCGACGGCGGGTCTCAGGATACCCAGCGGCTCAATGAACAGATTTCACTATTAATCATGTCGCTCGATAGTCTATTTGATTCAGAGGCGCCCATAGATCCGCTGTTATTCTCCCAGGTGTTTACTCAGCAGTTGATAGCCAATCTTGCCATCGGCAGAACATCGCTGGTTCAGGCGGCACCCATTAAAAAAATGCTCTACCAGAGCCATAACAGGTTGCTGTTAGAACGAGACTTTGGCGACCAGATAGATCCGCAGATATTTGAGGTAATAGCTCAGTCTGTAGCCGCTGTCAGTCAAATCTTTGCCAGCCCGGATATTAATCCAGCCAGTGATTTTTCTATCGCGCTCAAACGTGCTGCTCTTGCCGAACTACGCCGTTTAATTAGAGAGCTTATTAAAGGGCAGATCAGCATACAGAGTTTTGTGCAGCAGAGTTCTATCGACAGTTTATTTGCCAATATTCAGGCCGAGGGTTTTCCGGATACCGATGGCGATGGCCTGGTAGATATTCTCGACGACGACTCCGATAACGACGGTGTACTGGATACTTTTGATGCCTTTCCCACAGTCTTCAGCGAGAGTCTGGATACAGATACAGATGGCATAGGTGATAACGCCGATACCGATGATGATGGCGATGGTGTACCAGATTCTCAGGATGCCTTTCCTTCCAATCCCGCCGAGTCACTGGATACAGATGGCGATGGCCTGGGCAATAATACGGATACAGATGATGATGGCGACGGCGTTGATGACCAGGCTGACCACTTTCCACTCAGCGGCGATGAAACCATTGATACAGATAACGACGGCATAGGCAATAATGCAGATACCGATGACGATGGTGACGATGTAGCGGACACTGCAGATATATTCCCGCTGGATGCCAGCGAGGCTCTGGATACAGATCAAGATGGCATAGGCAACAATGCAGATACAGATGATGATGGCGACCAGATCGCAGATGCAGACGACAGGTTTCCCCTGGATGCCAGTGAATTTATAGATACTGATGCAGATGGTCTTGGCAACAACAGTGATCCCGATGACGATAATGATGGGGTTGCAGATGTCACCGACCAGTTTCCCCTGGATGCGACCGAGACCATTGATACTGATTATGATGGCATAGGTAATAACGCAGATACCGACGATGACGGCGATGGTATTGCCGACAGCAGCGATGCCTTCCCATTAAATAGCACAGAGTCGGTAGACACAGATGGCGACGGCATTGGCAACAGTGCAGACCTGGATGATGATGCTGATGGCACTGCAGATAGTCTCGACGCCTTCCCGCTGGATAATACTGAAGTTAGCGACACAGATAACGATGGTATAGGCAACAACGCAGATACCGATGACGATGGCGACGGTGTTGCAGACAGCGCCGATGCCTTTCCCCTGGATGCCGGTGAAACCCTGGATACAGATAGCGACGGTATTGGTAATAACACAGATACAGATGACGATAGTGACGGTGTTGCCGACAGCAATGATAGCTTCCCTCTGGATAGTTCAGAGTCCGGCGACAGCGATGGCGACGGCATAGGCAATAATACAGATGCCGACGACGATGGCGATGGCGTTGCCGACAGCAGCGATGCCTTCCCATTAAATAGCACAGAGTCTGCAGATACAGATGGCGACGGCATCGGCAACAATGCAGACACAGACGATGACGGCGATGGGGTTACCGACGGCAATGATAGCTTCCCTCTGGATGCTTCAGAGTCCGAGGATAGCGATAACGATGGCATAGGCAATAACGCAGATACCGATGACGATGGCGACGGTGTTGCAGACAGCGCCGATGCCTTCCCCCTGGATGCCAGTGAAACCCTTGATACCGACGGCGACCAGCCGGGTAACAATGTGGATGCAGACGACGATGGTGATGGTATTGAAGACAGCCTTGATCTGTTTCCCACAGACGCTAGCGAATCTCTGGACACAGATAACGATGGCACAGGCAATAATGCCGACAGCGATGATGATGGCGATGGTATTGCCGACAGCAGCGATGCCTTCCCCCTGGATGCCAGCGAAACATTAGATACTGATAACGACGGCATAGGCAATAATGCCGATAGCGATGATGATGGTGATGGCGCCATAGATAGCAGCGATGCCTTCCCGTTAAATAGCGCCGAGACAGCGGATACAGACGGCGATGGTATTGGCAATAATGCAGATACAGATGATGACAATGATCTGGTTCTGGACGCCGCCGATGCATTTCCCCTTGACCCCACAGAGACCTCGGATCTGGATGGCGATGGCGTAGGCGACAACAGAGATCAGGATGATGATGGTGACGGCGTAACAGATATCGCCGACCACTTCCCGCGAGATAGCACTGAGTCCCTGGACACCGATGGCGATGGTACCGGCAATAATACAGATACCGACGATGATGGCGATGGCACCCAGGACAGTGCCGATGCCTTCCCCCTGGACAGCAGCGAAACTCTAGACACTGACTCCGACGGAGTGGGTAATAATCGTGATCTGGACGATGATAACGATGGCTCTCTTGATCTCGAAGACGCCTTTCCCCTAGACCCAACGCTGTGCACAGACACCGACGGTGATGGCATAGGCAATATGGACGACAGCGACGACGATGGTGATGGCGTTGCCGATACCCTAGACGCATTCCCATTGGATGCCAGTGAAACCATAGATACAGACGGCGATGGCATAGGCAACAACGCAGATACCGATGACGATGGTCTGGTCGATAGCGCCGATGCCTTCCCCCTGGATGCCAGCGAGACTCTGGATACCGATGGCGACGGCGTTGGCAATAATCAGGACAGTGACGACGACGGTGATGGAGTGGCAGATGGCGAGGATAGCTATCCCTTAAACAGCACCGAATGGTTAGACACAGATGGCGATGGTGTTGGCAACAATAGCGACGGAGATGACGATGGCGATGCCGTAGTCGACAGTGACGATGCCTTCCCCCTGGATGCCTCGGAAACAGCAGATACAGATGGCGACGGCATAGGCAATAATGCCGATAGCGATGACGATGGTGATGGCACTGAAGACAGCGCCGATGCCTTCCCGCTGGATAGTTCAGAGACCCTCGACACCGACGCCGATGGCACAGGTAATAATAGCGATAGCGACGACGACAATGACGGCGTCGCCGACAGCACCGACGCCTTCCCCCTGGACGCCAGCGAAACTCTGGATACAGATGCCGATGGCACAGGCAATAATGCAGATACCGACGATGATGGCGATGGCACAGAGGACAGCGCAGATGACTTTCCCCTGGACGCCTCAGAGACAGTGGACACCGACAGCGATGGCATAGGCAATAATGCCGACAGCGACGATGATGGTGATGGTGTCGCCGACAGCACAGATGCCTTCCCGCTGGATAGTTCAGAGACACTGGACACCGATGCCGACGGCATAGGCAATAACACAGATACAGACGATGATGGCGACGGGGTAGCTGACAGTGAAGACGCCTATCCGCTGGACGCCAGCCGCAGCGCGGAAGACAAATTTGATACAGATTCATGGGCCAATACTGTTTGGGGGGCAGAGTCAGAGGAAGAGGTGAGTATTTGGAATACTGATCTATGGGGAGCAAAGGAATGGAAATAACCAATGTTACGCAAGGAGCAATACCATGTTAAAACTAATAATCGCCACAGCCCTGGTAACGCTGAGCTCAATAGTCGATGCTGGAGACCTGACAATTCCCAATAGTTTTTCTGCGGGAAATACCACCAGCGCCTCAGCTGTAAATCAAAACTTCACGGTGATTGAGACCGCCGTCAATGATAACGACGCCCGACTCGATGCCATTGAAGCCGGATCAACCAAGGTAGTTTTTCAGGGCTTTTCCGCCGACTCCGAGGCCGGTGACCAGGGCCTGCGCCGATTGCAGGCAGCCTGCGATGCGACATTCTCCGGCGCCAAAGTCTGCAGTTCTGAAGAGTACGCCAACTCTAGCTACAACGCAGCGGCAGCCAACCTCTCAGGCAGCGCCTGGCTACTGGCCAGCACCCTCAGTGCCAGCAACTCCAAGATTCGCGACAGCATCACCGGCCAGGCTTACGGCTCGGGCAAGCTAAGCTGCAACGGCTACAACGGCGGCTCTCAGGGCCTGGTAGTGAGTGCCGAGGGCGCCATGGGCACAGATAGCTGCGCAAATTCCAACCCGGTGGCATGCTGCATATAGCGGCTAGCGGACAACTTATTAGCAACAGCAGGTAGGGAGTGAAGTAGTAAGTAGTGGTAAGTAGTAAAAAGCAGTAAAGGGAGAGTAATCACTAGTTTGGGGTTGTTTCCTGGTTGATTGACTGGGTCGGGACATTGGCAACAAGCCATTGCCCGGCCTGGTTTATCAATTTTTATCGCTGATAATTTTGTGATCTTTTAGGTGCCTGTACTCGTAAACAGAGTAATATACCAAGCTGTAATGGCGTCGCCCAAAAACAATAAAAACAGCATAAAAAGAGCCAGTTATGAAACAGATAGTCAGCCTTCTCAGCCTCCTGCTTTGCACCGCTATTGTGTCTTCCTGCAGCCTGTTTGGCACCACAGATCCCGTGGTACAGCGGCTCTCAGAGCACAGACTCAGCACCTCAACAGGAATCACCCAGGGGCAATCGTTTAGCGCGCCGTCCGCAGTGGTGTCCTGGTTTGATATTCCCTATGCCCAGCCGCCAGTTGGCGACTTGCGCTGGAGAGCCCCCCGCGAGTTACAGGCCCCAGAGCAGATTATCGTCGAGCGCGACGACACCTCCTGCGTGCAAAAAGCCAGTCGTTACGCCGGCGTTAGCGGCGAAGGTATGGTCGGCAGTGAAGACTGCCTGTATCTGGATATCAAGGCCCCGGCCGACTTCGCCAGTCGCAACTACCCAGTCATGCTGTGGATTCACGGCGGCGGCAATACCTCCGGCCTTAAAGACTATTACCAATATGACAAACTGGTAGCCCGCAAAGATGTGGTGGTGGTGGCAGTTAACTATCGCCTGGGTGCCCTGGGCTGGTTTACCCACCCCGCCATTCAGGACCTGCAGCAGGGGCTGGATAAAACCAGCAACTTTGGGCTTTTGGATATTATTGAATCCCTAAAATGGGTACAGCAAAATATCGCTCGCTTTGGCGGTGACCCAAGCAATGTCACCATCTTTGGTGAGTCCGCCGGTGGTCACAATGTACTGGCCCTGCTGGCCTCGCCACAGGCCCAGGGGCTTTTCCACAAAGCCATTTCCCAGTCAGGCTACACTCAGGAAGTATCAGCCCGGGATGCCTATAACAAAAATGGCGCCAATAGCCTGATTGCCCGGGGCAGCTGGCAAATCACCAATAAACTGGTCGACAGACCCCAGTCGGAATACAGCCCTCAACAGTTGCGCAGTGTATTAAAAGGCATAGACGCCATTGAGTTTATGAGCCTCTATCAGACCGGTGATCTCGACTTCGATAGCATGCCCCTGGCCACTGTCGACGGTCTGGTAATCCCGGAAGAGGGCATACTGGGAGCCCTGGCCAATCCGCAATATGCCAAAAATATTCCGGTAATTGCCGGTGCCACCAAAGACGAGGTATCACTGTGGCTGGCACTGCACCGCTACTTTATGGACACCAGCTATATTCTCAGCAAGTTTCTGCCGCCCCGGGTTACCGTAAAAGACCAGGATCTCTACGATCTCTGGGTGCGCACCAGATCCCATGCCTGGAAAATCAAAGGCGTGGACCAGCCACTGGCGGCCATGGAGTCCGCAGGCTACACAGACCTCTATGCCTATCAGTTCGACTGGGACCATCAAGAAAGCTCAATGCTAATCGACTTTCCCAATCTGTTTGGCGCTGCCCATGGCACAGATATCGCCTTTGTGACTGGCAACTTTACCTACGGCCCCATCTCGGCCTATGTGTACCCGGAAACCGAGGCCCGAGATCAAATGGAGAGCACAGTGATGACCGCCTGGAGCAACCTCGCCAAGAGCGCCAGACCGGATATTGAGAAACCACTGCAGTGGCAAAAGTTCACCACCGCCAATCCCCAGTTTCTGCGCCTGGATAAAGACGATGCCCTGCGCATGGATCTCGAGCAAGACAACGTAGACTCCTTGCTGAACAAAATGGCTTCCAGCTCTGAGCCCTCTGATTTAGAGCGCTGCTATATCGCCTGGGAAACCTTTACCAACGTGGGCAATGCAGACCCAGAGGCCTACAGAAGCTGGAACAATGGCCTCTGTGCCAATGTGGATATGCCAGCAGAACAGCGGGCCATAGCAGTCAGGCTGTTGCAAGAGCATGGCTCAGTTGACGTGATGTAAAACCAGCTCTAATCAAAAAGTCCCCAATAAAATAACCTTAAATAAGAGCAGGGCTCAGACCTATGGCAGTTATCACAAACCTTTTTAATGCAATGCAACTGCCAGCTGGCTGGTGGAAAAAGCTTGTTCTATTCGGTCTGGCCGGGTTTTTTATCAATGTGGGTGTCGACCATTTTGTAAACCCAGATTTCTACCTCAATATTATGCCGCCCTCATTTCCCCTGCATGCAGAGGCGGTCTATATCAGCGGCGTTTTTGAAATTCTGGGTGGTGTCTGCGTCCTGATCCCCCAGCTGCGCAAAATTGCTGGCTGGGGTTTAGTGGCCTTATTAGTGGCGGTATATCCCGCCAATATCTATATGGCCATCAGTCCACAGGCGTTTCCAGATATTCCAGTAGCACTGCTCTATGTGCGTCTGGCCTTCCAGTTTGTGTTTTTCTACTGGGCCTACTCGGTCACCCGGCCATCCTATAATCCAGGCCCTCAGGCCAGCTAAAGCAACGCTGTGTCAAGGCCCTGGCTTTCCCTGGGGCCATAGACCAATTGGTCATTGTTATAGGTTTACAGTCTTGGCTGCAGGGGATTATTCTGCCCACCAAAGCCGACCACTGAGTCGTCTCTGATGACCGACTGAACCTGAGGAAAACACCCAATGTCTGTTTATAAAGCGCCGCAAAAAGAGTTCTCGTTTCTATTTCAAGAGCTGGTTAATTATGAAGAGCACTGCCAAATGCCCGGCTACCAGGATGTGGGTAGCGATATGGTTGAGGCCATTATTCCCGAAGCCGCCAAATTTTTTGAGCAGGAAGTGGCCCCCAGCAACTGGGAAGCAGACACCCAGCCAGCTCACCTAAAAGATGGTCAGGTCATTACCGCCCCCATGCTGGGCGGCGCCTATCAGCAGATGGTTGAGGCCGGCTGGTGTGGTATCAGCGGTAACCCAAAATATGATGGCGCAGGTTTTCCCGGTGTGGTAGATGTGGCTGTGCAAGAGATGCTGCAGTCCGCCAATATGGGCTTTAGCCTGTTGCCCATGCTAACCCGTGGGGTTATTCATGCATTAAACCTGTATGGCTCCGACCATCAAAAAGACACTTACCTGTCCAATCTAATTTCCGGTGTCTGGTCTGGCACCATGAACCTTACCGAGCCTCAGGCGGGTACAGATCTATCGGCGGTAAAAACCAAAGCCGTTCTCCAGGGCGACCACTTTTTAATTAGCGGCCAGAAAATTTATATCACCTGGGGCGACCACGACCTGGCAGAAAATATTATGCACCTGGTGCTGGCACGTACCCCGGATGCCCCGGCGGGCAATCAGGGCATCTCGCTATTTCTGGTACCCAAATATCTAATTAATGCCGACGGCAGCCCGGGCGAGCGCAACGATGTAAAACCTGTAGGTGTCGAGCACAAACTGGGTATTCACAGCAGCCCAACCTGCACCCTGCAGTTTGGTGACCAGGGCGGGGCAGTGGGTTACTTGGTAGGGCCAGAAAATCAGGGTCTGATGTGCATGTTCAGCATGATGAACAATGCCCGGCTATCTGTAGGTCACCAGGGTATTGGTATTGGCGAGCGCGCCTATCAGCAGGCTGTTGCCTATGCCTCGGAACGAGTGCAGGGCAAGGTTGCAGGTATTGAAGGCAAGGCGCCCATTATTCATCACCCAGATGTAAAGCGTATGCTAATGCAGATGCGCGCGCTAACCGAAGCAGGCCGTGCCTTATCGTTTCACGCTATCGCCAACGAAGACCGCAGTCATCACCACAGCGACGAGCAGGTGCGCGCCAAAAGCGCCAGAGCCGTTGAGTTACTAACCCCGCTGGTAAAAGGTTGGTGTACAGAATCTTCCATGGAGTCCACTTCGCTGGGTGTGCAGGTGCACGGCGGCATGGGCTTTATCGAAGAGACCGGCGCTGCCCAGCATATGCGCGATGCCAGAATTTTGCCGATTTATGAGGGTACCAATGGTATTCAGGCCCTCGACTTTATTGGTCGCAAATGTTTGCGCGACGGTGGTGAAGCAGTCGATGAGCTATTGGCAGAGATGGCCGCCACCCTCAGTGACTGCAAAACTGATTCACTGCAGATAGCTAGCCTAATTAAGTCGCTGGAGATGGCTCTTGAACAGTGCCGCACAGCACTAGCCTATGTTTTGGGTCATGCAGAGCAGTCACCGGCTGTGGCGTACAACTATATGATGCTATTTGGCAACTCAGTATCCTTCTGGCTGCTGACCAAGCTGGCCATTGCAGCGCAGCGAGAATTGGATGCCGGGGCTGATGATCGTTACTACATTCAAAAGATAGCCACAGCGAGATTTTTTGCCACGCAGATTCTGACGCGTAACAATGCTTATTTGGCTTCATTGCAACAGGGTGCAGAAACAATAGTTCAGCTGGGTGCGGAGGACTTTGCAACGCAGTGAAGGGTCTCCCCCAGCCACAACCCAACAGCTACCGAGTCACAAATCCCACTATCATGGCGATGGTCAGAATAAACAGCGCAGTAAAAACAAAGCCGCCAACAATAAACGCCAGCGGATTACCCTGAGCAAAATCCTTCTCACGGTTCTTATCCGTCTGCACACCAATAGCAGCAGCTAAAATACTTTTTACCAGCGAGCCCAGGCCAGGCTTTGCGGGTTTCTGTTCAGAGGTTTTATCGTTCATCAACCCTCGCTATTGATCAATCGTTAAGAATAGGGGTCAGCCAACGCTCCATATCAGGTAGTGAAAACCCTTTGCGTTGGGCCAACGATTCTACCTGATCCTTATCGATTTTACCTGTATTAAAATACCTGGCATCCGGGTGACCAAAGTACCAGCCACTCACCGCTGCAGCCGGGCTCATGGCATAGCTATCGGTCAGCTCAAGGCCAATATGGTTTTCCACATCCAGCAACTTAAACAGCGTGCCTTTCTCGGTGTGATCCGGGCAGGCCGGGTAGCCGGGCGCCGGGCGAATACCGCGGTACTTCTCTTTAATCAGCGCCTCATTATCCAGCGCCTCGTCGGCGGCATAGCCCCAGTACTCGCGGCGCACACGATGGTGCAGATGCTCGGCAAAGGCCTCGGCCAAACGGTCTGCCAGGGCCTTGACCATAATAGAGTTGTAGTCATCGTGCTTAGCTTCGTAGGCGTCAGCCAGCTTATCAGCACCTATACCAGTGGTGACCGCAAAGGCGCCAATATAATCACTGGTACCAAACTCTTTGGGGGCCACAAAGTCGGCCAGCGAGGCCAGCTCTTCACTGGCGCCGGGCTTTTGAATCTGCTGACGAATCTGGTGCAATGTGGCGGCGGTAGAGCCGTCCTCTGCATAGACTTCAATATCATCATGGTTAACCGTATTGGCGGGCCACAGGCCAAACACCGCGCGGGCAGTAAGACGCTTATTATCAATAATATCCTTGAGCAGCTTTTGGGCATCATCAAATAGATTCTGCGCCGCTTCGCCCACCACCTCATCATTAAGAATCTTCGGGTATTTGCCCACCAGATCCCAGGTAATAAAGAATGGCGTCCAGTCAATATAGGGCACCAGAGTTTCCAATGGGTAATCATCCAGCACGGTCACGCCCAGAGTATTGGGAATCTCCGGCTGATAGTCGCGCCAGTTAAGCTGTGGCTTTTGTTTAACCGCATCAGAATAGGCAAACAGCGTTCCCCGCGGGGTTCTATTGGCCGTGCGCAGCCGCACTGCATCGTAGTCCTGCTGTATCTCGGCGATAAACCCATCGCGGCTCTCTTTGCTGATTAGCTTGCTGGCCACACCCACAGCACGAGAGGCATCAGACACATAGATGGCCTGATTATTCGTATAGCCCGGGGCAATTTTAACTGCAGTATGGGCCTTGGAGGTGGTGGCACCGCCAATCATTAGGGGCACGGTAAAGCCCTGGCGCTGCATCTCCTTGCCCAGAGTCACCATCTCATCCAGAGAGGGAGTAATCAGGCCAGACAGACCAATAATATCCACATTGTTCTCTATGGCAGCATCCAAAATCTTTTGCGCAGGCACCATCACGCCCAGGTCAATCACCTCGTAGTTATTGCACTGCAGCACCACGCCGACAATATTTTTGCCAATATCATGGACATCGCCCTTAACCGTGGCCATCAGGATTTTGCCATTGGTGCTGGCGGCCTCATCTTTTTCATCTTCAATAAAGGGCTGCAAATAGGCCACTGCCTGTTTCATAACCCGGGCAGATTTCACCACCTGAGGCAGAAACATTTTGCCCGAGCCAAATAGATCGCCAACAATATTCATGCCGTCCATCAATGCACCTTCAATCACATGCAAGGGGCGGTCGGCCTGCTGGCGGGCTTCTTCGGTGTCTTCTTCGATAAAGGCAGTAATACCTTTAACCAGCGCATGCTCAAGACGGCGGTTTACATTGCCCTCACGCCAGCTTAAGTCTTCAGTCTTGGCCTGAGTCGAGCCATCACCGCGGTATTTATCGGCAATGGCCAGCAGATTTTCTGTGCCCTCGGGCGTGCGGAATAACACCACATCTTCTACCACCTGGCGCAGCTCTTCCGGCAGCTCGTCATACACTGCCAACTGGCCGGCATTAACGATGCCCATGGTCAGGCCTTCGCGAATGGCATGGTAGAGAAACACCGAGTGAATCGCCTCGCGCACCGGATTATTACCCCGGAACGAGAACGACACATTAGAGATACCGCCACTGATCAGCGCATGGGGCAGGTTGGTTTTAATCCAGCTGCAGGCCTCAATAAAGTCGAGACCATAGCGATTGTGCTCTTCAATGCCCGTGGCCACCGCAAATACATTGGGGTCAAAAATAATATCCTCAGCAGGGAAGCCAACCTGATTGACCAAAATATCGTAGCTGCGCTGGGAGATCTGCTTGCGGCGCTCAATATTATCCGCCTGGCCGTCTTCATCAAAGGCCATCACCACAATCGCCGCGCCATGCTTTTTGCACAGGCTGGCCTTTTCAATAAACTCGGCTTCGCCTTCTTTAAGGCTAATACTGTTAACCACCGACTTGCCCTGAATGCACTTAAGACCCGCTTCAATCACCTCCCATTTTGAGGAGTCGACCATAATCGGCACCCGGGAAATATCCGGTTCGCTGGCGATCAGATTTAAAAACTTAACCATGGCAGGCAATGACTCAAGCATGCCTTCGTCCATATTCACATCGATAATCTGCGCGCCATTAATCACCTGCTGGCGGGCAACCTCCAGAGCAGCATCGTAGTTTTCTTCAAGAATTAATCGCTTAAACACTGCCGAGCCGGTGACATTGCAGCGCTCGCCCACATTGATAAACAGCGAATCTTCTTTAATGGTAAAGGGCTCAAGGCCAGATAGACGGCAGGCCGGTGCAATCTCTGGCACCTGACGGGGCGCAATAGTCGCCAACGCATCGGCAATAGCGCGAATATGCTCGGGTGTAGTGCCACAGCAGCCGCCAACAATATTTAGCAGCCCAGCACTGGCAAACTCCGCCACTGTGTCGGCCATATTGGCCGCATCCAGATCATAGCCACCAAACTCATTGGGCAGCCCGGCATTAGGGTGGGCACTGACCATGGTGTTGGCCACATTAGAGATTTCCAGCAGGTGAGGGCGCAGCTCTTTGGGCCCCAGGGCACAGTTCAGACCAATGCTGACCGGCTTGCTGTGGCGTACCGAGTTCCAAAATGCCTCAGGCGTCTGACCCGACAGCGTGCGACCACTGGCATCGGTAATAGTGCCACTGATCATAATAGGTAGCTCAGAGCCCAGCTCTTCAAACACCAGCTGCACCGCAAATAGTGCCGCCTTGGCATTTAATGTATCAAAAATAGTCTCCACCATAATCAAATCCACACCGCCTTCAATCAGGGCATGGGTTGATTCGGTGTAGTTGTCCACCAGCTCATCAAAGGTGACATTGCGCGCGCCCGGGTCATTCACATCCGGCGAAAGGGAAGCAGTGCGGCTGGTGGGCCCCAGAATACCGGCGACAAAGCGCGGGCGCTCTGGGGTTGAGAACTCATCGGCAGCCGCGCGAGCCAGTTTGGCGGAGGCGACATTAATTTCCCGGGCGATAGACTCCATCTGGTAATCCGCCTGGGACACCTGGGTGGAGTTAAAGGTATTGGTCTCAATAATATCAGCACCCGCCTCAAGGTAGGCGCGGTGGATATCGCAGATAATATCCGGCTGAGTCAGGCTCAGCAGGTCATTGTTGCCCTTTAGGTCTGTATGCCAGTCAGCAAATCGCTCACCACGGAAATGGGCTTCCTCCAGGGTATGACGCTGGATCATAGTACCCATGGCGCCATCTAAAACCAGAATACGCTGCTGGGCCGCATGTGTAATTTTATCAACCATAATGCTTGTGTACGCCTTAATTTGTCTGCTGTATCAAAATATTTTGATGGATGAGCATCATACCAAATTTATTTTAAAAAGCGACCTTTAAAAACAAAAGAAGCTTTTGCCTATAACCCCGAATAACGTAAAATACTACCATCATTAGTTGCCAGTCATCCTGAGCTCGTCTCAGGATCTCTCTTACAGATAATTAAGGTTCAGGAACCCGCTATGCTTAATGTCACCATCACAGAATCTGCCCAGGGCTATCTAGCCGGTCTGCTGGAAAAACAAAACTGCGAAGGCATAGGCGTGCGCATGTTTGTCAGCGACCCGGGAACCCCCAAAGCAGAGACCTGCATAGCCTACAGCCGCCCCGGCGAGCACAACGAAGAAGACCTGGTGGTGGAATACGAGGCCTTTAACGCCTACTTTGAGCAGCGCAGCATTCCTTTTTTGGACGAAGCCAAGGTCGATTTTGCCGAAGATAAGTTTGGTGGCCAGCTAACCATTAGAGCCCCCAACTCAAGACTACCCAATGTCACCGACGATAGCCCCATCGAAGATAAGATTAACTATCTGCTGTATAACGATATCAATCCCGGTTTAGCCTCTCATGGTGGTGTGGTTTCACTCTCAGAAATGGCCGATGGTATAGCGGTACTTGAGTTTGGTGGCGGCTGTCAGGGTTGTTCCGCAGTTAGCCTTACCCTTAAAGAGGGCGTAGAAAAAACCCTGATGGAAAAGATCCCCGAGCTGAAAGGCGTTAGGGATATGACCGACCATACAGATACCAGTAACGCCTATATGTGACAGGCCCAAGGCCTGGCATCCTGCCTCTGGCGACACTAATACATCCATGTATGTCGTCCATGTAGGCTCTGCGACAGCATCCCTGCTGTCGACGGTCACAGCGGTTAGCCAGAAACTCAAGCATTCAGAGTTGGACAGAGCCTTTAAGGCTGTGATTAAGAGTATGTGCGATGAGGGCTGAAAGGCCTCGGCTATATGCAGTAATACCCAATATAATTAAAAGAGAAAATATTTATGCCCCACAAAGACGCAGAGCCCCTAACTGGGCGTTCTTTCAGTATGTCCAAAATTATTCTAATTATGCTAGCCAGCTTGCTTGCAGCCTGTGGCGGAGGCGGTGGTGGCAGTGACAGTAGTAGTGACAGTCCCCAGGCACCAGTAGATAACAGTCCCAATGAACCAGAGCAACCAACGGAACCAGAGCAACCAGAAGTCATTACCGTACCCTACGATGATGCCCGAGCCGGCGCTATCGATGGCGTTAATATCTGGCAAATGCCCGATGCCCCGGATGGCTCGCGCCCAGACCAGAGCTGGCTGGCGG
>Ga0209405_1001509_pt1 | contig 16663 bp, 19 predicted proteins | sample COGITO_mtgs_1105_6_FD_184803 | JGI IMG/M metagenome (GOLD analysis project Ga0209405, IMG submission 184803) | Pelagic marine microbial communities from North Sea - COGITO_mtgs_110516 (SPAdes) (version 2) | ecosystem: Environmental > Aquatic > Marine > Epipelagic ...
TTATTGAGGACGGCGTTTATTTTGCGCGAAGCGAATTCCCGTGCGTAGAGCCGGCTGCCTCAGCGCCCTACTTTCGGCAGTACGAATGTTATTACCTTGCTGAGGACCTTGCAGCGAGAGGAATCGAAGCACACGACGATATGCAGGTTGTTGATACGCGCGGGTTTGTCGCCCTCAGCGCCCGACTCGCACGCAGTGTGAGCTGGTATTAGTATGAGCGAGTCTTTAGACAGAGACACAGGGCTAGCCAAGAAAAACGAATTACTCAGGCTTGACGCAGAAGGGTTTCTAAAACGCCTCAGCGATTGGGATGAATCTGTCGCTACCTCAATCGCCGCAAATGAGGACATCTGTCTTCAGGAAACGCACTGGGAAATCATCTATCTGCTTCGCGCTTTTTATCGCACACACAGTATCGCTCCACCTAATCGTGCGTTTGTCAGCCTCGTTAAGCGCGAACTCGGCGCTGAAAAAGGGCAAAGTCGGTATTTGATGGGCATGTTTGGCGGCAGCCCTGCGAAAACGGCAGCGAAGGTCGCAGGACTTCCCAAACCAGAAAATTGCCTTTGAAGCCTCTTACGAGCCAAACCAATCGAGCTTTTCACGGAGTGAAACGACACGGCCGACGATAATAAGTGTGGGCGGCTTGATCTCATCGATAATAATCTGATCGCGTATGGTAGCGAGACTCGCCACACTGACGTTTTGCGCTCGCGTCGTGCCCTGCTCGATTACAGCGACAGGCATCGATGGATCCATGCCGTGTGCCAATAGCTCTTCGCAAATGATATCCAGCCCGCTTAATCCCATGTAAAACGCGAGTGTTTGCTGTTCGCCGGCTAGCATCGCCCAATCGAGGGGAACACCGCCCTCTCTGATATGCCCGGTGAGAAAGCGTACCGACTGTGAATAATCTCTATGGGTCAGAGGGATGCCGGCGTAGGTCGCACACCCCGAGGCTGCGGTAATGCCGGGGACCACTTGAAAGGCGATACCTGCAGACGCAAGCGTTTCGATTTCCTCTCCGCCACGTCCAAAAATAAAAGGGTCTCCGCCTTTCAACCTTAAAACTTTTTTGCCTTCTTGCGCTAAGCGCACGAGCATTTCATTAATCGTTTCTTGAGGGACAGCATGATCTGATTTTTGTTTACCGACAAAAATCTTATCCGCGTCGGGCCTTAGCTTCAGCAAGATCGCCTCGCTCACTAAACGATCGTAGAGCACAACATCAGCTTTGTGCATGAGTCTCAGCGCTTTCAGTGTAAGAAGCTCTGGATCACCTGGCCCAGCGCCAACGAGATAGACCTCTCCGCGAGCACTCGACGGCTTATCTGCGTCGGCTAGAATTCGAGCTTTCGCCTCTGCCTCTTTGCCCGCATAAACGAGCTCTGGGATATCACCCTCCAGGACTTTTTCCCAGAATCGCGTTCTCTCATCAAAGCTGCGTATTTTAGTCTTAACCACCTCTCTTAATTCACGCAATAAGGCAGCCAACCGGTCGATGCGAGCAGGCAGAAGAGTTTCAATAAGTCGTTTTATCGATCTTGCGAGAATCGGTGACGCGCCACCGCTAGAGATCGCAATAAGTATAGGGCTGCGGTCGACTATTGCGGGGACGATAAACGTACAGAGCTCGGGCTGGTCGACGACATTCACAGGAATCGACAGCGCTTGTGCTGCCACGCTTACGGCAGAGTTCACTGCGAGAGAATCGGTTGCGGCAATAACCAGCGTCGCAGCGGCTAGACAGCAAGATTGAAATTCGGTCGGGCAAACAAGCGCTGATTCGCGCGCGCACAGCGCTGCCATCTCGTCGCCTAACTCGGGTGCGACGACATGCAGCTTAGCCCCTGCACGAGCTAGAAGCGTCGCTTTACGCAGCGCGACCTCCCCGCCCCCGACAACAACGCAGCGCTTGCCCTTCACATCGAGAAAAAGCGGGAGTCGCTCCACTAAACGATGCTCTCCACACCCGGAAGATAAGCCGCTAACGCCTTAGGAATAGTTATACTGCCATCTTCCTGTTGGTAATTTTCCATCACCGCCACGAGAGTTCGGCCTACAGCCAAGCCTGAGCCATTGACGGTGTGAACTAATTCGGGTTTGCCCTTAGCGGGATTACGCCAGCGAGCCTGCAAACGACGTGCTTGAAAGTCAGTAAACGAAGAGCAGGAGGAGATTTCGCGATAGGTGTTCTGCGAAGGCAGCCAGACTTCGAGATCGTAGGTCTTCGACGCCGAAAACCCAAGATCGCCGCCACACAAGGCGACCTTCCGATAGGGCAGTTCTAACGCCTGTAATATACCCTCTGCGTGTACCGTTAACGCCTCTAAAGCAGCATCCGACTGAGAAGGCTCGACAATCTGTACCAGCTCTACTTTTTCGAACTGATGCTGACGAATCATGCCTTTAGTGTCACGCCCGTAACTGCCAGCCTCAGAGCGAAAGCAAGGTGTATGGCAGGCAAATTTAAGGGGCAGTTGTGCAGGTTCGAGTATTGTGTCACGTACAATATTCGTCACAGGAACCTCGGCCGTCGGTATTAAGTAGTATTCTTGATCGGCGCGGAGTTTGAATAAATCTTCTTCAAATTTCGGTAACTGCCCAGTGCCCTGCAACGACTCCGCATTGACGATAAAGGGCACGTTAACTTCCGTATAGCCATTTTCGAGCGTGTGTTGATCGAGCATAAACTGCGCGAGCGCTCGATGCAGGCGAGCAGTGCGACCCTGCATCACAACAAAGCGTGAACCGGTTAACTTAGCAGCCGTTTCAAAATCTAACCCTTCCTCTAACGCTTCACCAAGATCAGCATGATCGCGTATCTCAAAATCGAAAGTGCGCGGCATTCCCCATTTACTAATCTCAAGATTGGCATTCTCATCGAGCCCTTCGGGAACTGACGCATCAGGCACGTTGGGGATGCCCATCGCATACGCACCGTATTCTTCTTGGAGAGCGATAAGCGCTGTTTTCTTCGCTTCTAGGTCGGTGTTGATAGCTTCCATCGAAGCAAGAATGTCACTGGCATCCTCACCTTTGGCCTTCGCCTGACCGATTAATTTTGACCGCGATTTGCGCTCGTTCTGCAACGACTCAGTCTCGAGCTGCAACGTCTTGCGCTGTGAGTCAACCGACTCCAAAAGCTCTGTGTCTAAAACAAATTTCTTTTTAGCGAGCTGCGTGGCCAACTCCTCTATTTCGGAGCGGAGGCGCTTCGGATCTAACATCGGATTTTCCTTTAGGGGAAAGAATGAGTAATTTAATTAGGCGAAAATTTTCGCGAGCTGCATGCCAGAGACAGTCCCACCGAGGCACAGGGCTACACTGCCAAGCATATACGCTAAGGCGGTATTGTAATTGCCCTGCTGCAGTAACAGAAGTGTGTCGAGAGAAAATGCAGAAAATGTGGTGAATGCGCCCAGAAAGCCGACGATTACGAGAGGTCGCCAGAGCTCACCATCAACAATCCTATCGCCGATAAGCACTGCCGCAAGGCCAATAAGAAAAGAACCGACAACATTGACCCCCAGAGTCGCCCAGGGAAAGCGATTGCCGATGAGCGCGAGCGCCACAAGACCAAACGAATAGCGCGAGACCGCACCAAGAGCACCGCCTACTGCGACTGCGACGAAAGTATTCACAATCCCTCGGCATAGGTGTTCTCTATCACCTCAATTCCCTCAGGCACTTCAAACACAAAAGCGTCATCGGGAATTTCAGGATTGAGCACTACATTCACGAAACGCCACACGGTGCGTTGGCCATTACGTGCTTCAATAACAATGCTATCTAAGCGGTTCGAGGAGAAGCTCAAGCTAACCCTTCTGTTAATATTGGCGCTGTCGCGTGGTGTCAGAACAAATTCTTCTATGTCTCGCGACTCGCTCACAAGAGCGGTAATCTCATACTCATCTGCAAGCGCATCGGTCTCACCACTGAGAAGCTGGGCTGCCAACTCGGACTCATCCCTATTCCATGGTTCGATGACTACTTGGTCGAGATCTGGCTGATAATTCCATAGCCATACACCATTGGTCACGAGGAGCTCGGGGAACGGCTCCAGCGTCTCCCAGGAAAAGCCGTCTGGTCTTTTTAGCAGCATCCGAATACGCGATTCTTCTAATACTCCGCCATCGGCCTCGATGATAAGCTGCTCGACGTCCGCGCTTAATGACATCATTTCTGCGAGGTTCGCGCTGAGCTCGTTGGCAGGGGAAACCTCGGCCGCATGTGCGTAAACGAGGCCAAACAAGAGGAGTATCTGAGCCGCAAAAAATCGCTTAGCAGCAGCAAAAAAAGGACAAAGAGAGGCAGGCATCATCGCTATATACCCCTAGTGCCGAGGCGCAGGAGGCGCTAAAACTTCGCGCTGTCCATTGCTCCCCATCGAAGAGACTACGCCGGAGGCTTCCATCGTTTCGATCATGCGCGCCGCGCGATTGTAACCAATGCGAAGTTTGCGCTGAACCGATGAAATAGACGCCTTGCGCGTCTCTGTTACAAAAGCCACCGCCTCGTCATACAAGGAGTCGTCTTCATCGGAAGACTCACCACCCCCACCGCCCATAGCTCCCATATCGAGGTCGTCGTTTCCAGCGGTGATAGAGTCGATATACACAGGCTTTGCGCGTGATTTCCAATCGGCGACTACACGATGCACTTCGTCATCACTGACAAAGGCCCCGTGCACGCGCGTTGGCACTCCTCCACCAGGCGGTAAAAACAGCATGTCGCCGTGTCCTAGCAGCTGCTCTGCGCCACCCTCACCCAAAATAGTGCGGGAATCGACTTTCGATTGCACCATAAACGAGAGACGCGTTGGAATGTTGGCTTTAATCAATCCGGTTAGAACATCTACCGAGGGTCGCTGGGTCGCAAGCAATAAGTGAATACCGGCGGCGCGCGCCTTTTGCGCGATTCGCGCAATGAGTTCCTCAACTTTTTTGCCTACCACCATCATCATATCGGCGAGCTCATCGACTATGACGACGATACTAGGCAGTGCCTCGAGCTCACTTGCAGACTGCTCCTCATCCAACAACATGGGGTCGTGTCGCCAGAGTGGATCGAGTATCGGTGTTCCCGCTTTCTTAGCGTCAACCACCTTCTTGTTGTAGCCGGCGAGGTTACGAACGCCGAGTGCTGACATTAATTTATAGCGGCGCTCCATTTCCGCCACGCTCCAGCGCAAGCCATTAGCTGCGTCTTTCATGTCGGTAATAACCGGCGTAAGTAGATGCGGTATCCCATCGTAAACCGACAGTTCGAGCATTTTCGGGTCTATCATGATCACGCGGACTTGGTCTGGGGTCGACTTAAATAATAGGCTTAGAATCATCGCATTGATGCCCACAGACTTGCCCGAACCTGTAGTACCCGCAACGAGTAAATGCGGCATTTTAGCAAGGTCAACGATCACTGGCTTACCACCGATGTCGTGGCCAAGCGCCATGCTAAGAGGCGAGCTCGCTTTGTCGAATTCGGGCGTAGACAGCACCTGACTGAGTTGGATAACTTCGCGTTTCTCATTTGGGATTTCGATACCGATAACCGTTTTACCCGGAATAACCTCAACTACGCGCACAGAAACGATAGCGAGTGAGCGCGCAAGGTCTTTAACGAGATTGCTTATTCGGCTCACTTTAATGCCGGGCGCTGGCTGCACTTCGAAGCGCGTAATGACCGGCCCAGGATTTACCGCTGTCACTTCGATGTCTATGCCAAAGTCCTTGAGTTTGCTCTCGAGCAAGCGCGACATCAGCTCTAACGACTCTTTTGAGAAGCCCGAGTCATTGGTCTCTTGCCACGCGTCTAGCAAACCAATCTGAGGCAACTCGCCGGCGCCAATGTCAGCAAACAACGTGCCCTGCCTTTCTTGTTCAACCCGCTTGCTGCGCTCAACGGGTTTGGGCGGATCGATCTTAATCGTCGGTGGGACTCGCTTCTTCTGCTTTTCGACATGAATGTCGATGGCCTTTTTGCGAACGGTCAGCCGCTCCTTAGTCTCTGCAGACTCCTTACGAGCTTTGGCCCAGGCGCGTATACGTTCGGCCGAGGATGCACAGCCGGACAGCGTCCACTCACCAAGCCTGTCTATTACACCAAGCCATGAAATATCGACTGTCACGGTCAGACCGAAAAGGAATAAGGCGAAAAGCAGGAGTGTCGCCCCAAGGTTAGCCAAAACCGGGACGGTTAGATCGAGCACGAGTGTGCCTAAGATTCCGCCTGCGGAAGGTAGCGCGCCAGCCACTTTTATATGAAGCGCCGCCAGACCACATGCAGACAGCAATAAAAGACCGAAGCCAGCAAATTTAAGCGCAACCAATGGCCACACAATGGCTCGCGATTGCTCCTCCGCAGCTCCGCGGAGCGCGAGGGCCACTTTATAGAGTAAAAATAGTGGCAGCGTATAGGACAGTAGGCCCAACACCTGCAAAAGGACATCTGATATCCATGCGCCCGACGTACCTACGGCATTGGCAACGTCGGCATCCGCACCGCCCCCGTTGGTCCAGCTAGGATCACTGGGCGAATAGCTCAGCAGCGCGATAAGCAGAAAAAGTGCCACCAGCGAGTAGCCGATAAGCAGCCCCTCTCGCACCACACGCGCAAGAAGGCTGGCCACGGCAGGATTCTCGGAAGATTGGATTTCAGCTTTACTTGAAGTCTTCAAATCAATTACTTGTCTATTTTGTTAAGTTTCAATAATTTATGAGGGCAAACTAACCTAAAGTGTAGCCTAATTGCCGCGGCACGACTAGCTAAAGCTCACGGCCTGTAAGGTTTAACGGTTACGTGGCTGCAAAATTGAGTAGAATATGCCCCCTACGACCGCAACCGATATAAATTTACCCATAAGGTAACTCCATGACAGACGTTATTCACCACGAGCTCATCATCTTAGGCTCCGGCCCCGCCGGCTATACAGCCGCTATTTACGCAGCACGCGCGAACTTAAAGCCCGTTGTCATCACTGGCATGGTTCAGGGCGGCCAGCTCACCACAACGACCGATGTAGACAATTGGCCGGGCGACGTTGAGGGCCTCCAAGGCCCCGCGCTTATGACGCGAATGCTCGAGCATGCGGAACGCTTCGACACAGAGGTTGTTTTTGATCACATAAACGAAGTTGATCTCAGCAAACGCCCATTTACCCTAAAAGGCGACGGCGCGACCTATACCTGTTCGGCGCTCATCATAGCAACAGGTGCCTCTGCACAATATTTGGGCCTACCTTCTGAAGAAGCCTTTATGGGCAAAGGCGTGAGCGCCTGCGCGACCTGCGACGGCTTTTTCTATCGCGACAAGCCGGTCGCTGTCATCGGCGGCGGCAACACGGCAGTCGAAGAGGCGCTCTATCTCGCTAACATTTGCTCGCATGTCACGCTCGTCCATCGTCGCGACTCACTGCGCGCCGAGAAAATTCTGCAGCAAAAATTATTCGACCGAGAAGCCGAGGGCAAAGTGACTATCGCTTGGAATTCGACACTCGATGAAGTGCTTGGCGACGAAACGGGCGTGACGGGTGTTCGGCTGCGCCCTATGGATGGCGGTGAAACCCGTGATCTCGACGTCGATGGCGTTTTTATCGCAATTGGCCACATCCCCAATTCCGACATATTTGCAGGCCAACTCGAGATGCGTAACGGCTATGTCGTGGTCAACACAGGTATCGCAGGAAATGCGACTCAAACCAGCGTCCCTGGCGTTTTTGCCGCAGGCGATATTGCCGATCAAGTCTATCGACAAGCGGTTACAAGTGCAGGATTTGGCTGCATGGCAGCGCTCGACGCCGAGCGTTTTCTAGACGACTAGAATGAAACAATTGCCCTGGCTAGAAGACTCCGGCGGCGTGTTTCCGCCGGCCTCGGAGGCATTCAAAGAGCCTAATGGTCTCTTGTGTGCCGGCGGAGATCTTGTGCCGGAGATTCTTCTTAGCGCATACAGTCAGGGGATTTTCCCGTGGTTTGATGACGACCAGCCAATTCTTTGGTGGTCGCCCGACCCAAGAATGGTTATTGAGCTCGACGCGTTCGAGCCTTCTCGAAGCCTTCGCAAATTACTCCGGCGCGGCGGTTTTACCTTCAGCCTAGACACCTCCTTTGCACAGGTTATCCAAAGCTGCGCAGCACCCCGAAACGACGATGCGGGCACTTGGATAACCGGCGAAATGCAGAACGCTTATACCGCCTTACACGACCTCGGGTTTGCCCATTCGGTTGAGGTTTGGCAAGACGGAGTGCTCGTTGGCGGTCTCTATGGCGTGGCGATTGGCAAACAGTTTTTCGGCGAGTCTATGTTCTCAAAAGTGAGTAATGCATCGAAAGCGGCGCTTTCAACGCTAGCAAAGCAGCTACGGCGCTGGGACTTTGCCCTCGTCGATTGCCAAATCGCAAACCCGCATCTCGAATCGCTCGGCGCAGTGGAGATTGCGCGAAGCGATTTCCTGAACCGTATTGCCGCGGCGTGTTCGCGGCCACATGCGCAGTGTCGGTGGACACTGGACGCGGACCTTGTAAAACCATGAGTGATGCTGAGCAAAGACCAGATCCGCGTAAGTCGCTGCGCTTGTTTCGAACAATCCCACACCCGTGTAGCTATCTCGACAATGAAGAAGCGTCCACGGTTTTCGTAGACCCCGAGGTAATTCCCTCGATCGACCTTCTCAGTGAATTGAGCGAGATAGGCTTCAGACGCAGCGGCCCGCACGTCTACAGACCCGATTGCGGGAGTTGCAATGCCTGCGTGTCAGTAAGGATACCCACTGGCGCTTTTAGTCCCAATCGCCGCTTCAAGCGAGTGCTCACCCGCAACCAAGACGTGACGATCACAACCACGCTGTCTATAGCGACCAACCCCGACGCGCGCGCGCTTTACGAACGCTACGTGAACACTCGCCACCAAGACGGCGATATGTATCCCGCCTCACAGGAGCAATTCGATTCTTTCATTGTTAGCCCAAATGAGTCGACGCGCTTCTTCTTGTTTACTGTCGGCACAAAATTAATTGCCGTCACGGTGTGCGATGAGCTGAGACAGGGGTTGTCGGCGGTTTACACATTCTTCGATCCTGATGAGTCCAAGCGGTCACCGGGCACCTTTGCAATCTTGTCGCTAATTGCACATGCCAGTCAAAAGCAATTGCCCTACGTGTTCTTGGGGTATTGGGTGAAGGACTGTCGCAAAATGGAATACAAATTAGACTTTCGCCCAATCGAATTATTGCAGGACAAGCGCTGGATTCGCATTAATTAATCGACGAGACATGGGTGACGCTAGCGTTCAACGTTGAAATCGGGCACAATGCGCCGCTAATTAAGACTAGAGGTTTGCCAATGGCAAAGGAAGATCAAATCGAAATGGAAGGCGAGGTCGTCGACACGCTTCCAAATACCATGTTCCGCGTTAAACTGGAAAATGGGCATATTGTCACTGCACACATATCTGGAAAGATGCGCAAGAATTACATCCGCATTCTCACCGGCGATCAGGTCAGAGTCGAGCTAACCCCTTACGACCTTACCAAAGGCCGCATCACTTACCGCGCCCGCTAGAGCCGCAGCAAGTGGCGCGCTTTAACGCCGCTAGCTTTTAGCTAGCGAGCCGTTTGCCGACTTCTTAGAACTCTTCTGGTTGGAACTCTTTTGGTTGGAACTCTTTTGAGGCGTCTCTCGTGCTTGCGCCTCGATCACAATATCGTCTTCTGCAGCACTCACGATTACCTTGCCGCCATTGGCGAGTTTGCCGAATAAAATATCTTCGGCAATGCCTTTCTTCAATTTATCTTGAATCAAGCGTGCCATCGGGCGCGCGCCCATAGACTCGCTGTAGCCATGAGTCACAAACCATTCGACCGCACTGTCATCTAACTGAAGTTGCACATTTTTCTGATCGAGCTGAACCTGAAGCTCCACAATAAATTTATCCACGACTGTCCTTATTGTCTCAACAGTCAGGCTGCCAAACTGGATAATGCTGTCCAAACGGTTACGGAATTCCGGGCTGAATGCTTTTTTAATCATTTCCATCCCGTCGCTCGAATGATCTTGTTCGCTGAATCCAATCGACGCCCGTGACATCTCCTGCGCACCCGCATTGGTCGTCATGATTAAGATGACATTACGGAAATCTGCATGCCGGCCATTGTTGTCAGTCAGCGTGCCATGATCCATTACTTGTAAGAGCAGGTTAAACACATCGGGATGCGCTTTCTCGATCTCGTCGAGCAGCACCACGCAGTGGGGATTCTTGCTAACTGCTTCGGTAAGAAGCCCACCCTGATCGAATCCTACATACCCCGGAGGCGCACCGATCAGGCGAGAGACCGTATGACGCTCCATATATTCTGACATATCAAAACGCAGAAGTTCGATACCCATTATTTTTGCTAGCTGTTTACTCACCTCGGTCTTTCCAACCCCGGTCGGGCCGGCGAATAAGAACGACCCAATCGGCTTGCCCTCGGCGCCAAGCCCTGCACGCGACAATTTAATCGCCGTAGACAAGGCCCCAATCGCTGGATCTTGACCGAAGACAACCATCTTGAGATTGCCTTCCAACGTGCGCAAAGCCTCCATGTCTGTCGTTGAAACCTGCTTGGGGGGAATCTTTGCAATCGCCGCTACCACCCTCTCCATGTCAACCGGTTGCAAGAGCTTTTTGCGCTTACTCGGTGGCTGCAATCGCTGGTAGGCGCCCGCCTCGTCAATCACGTCGATAGCCTTATCTGGCATAAACCGATCGTTAATGTATTTGCTAGCGAGCTCCGACGCTGCGAGAAGAGATTTGTCGGTGTAGCGCAGCTCATGATGCGACTCGAAACGCGACTTGAGCCCTTTCAAAATTTTGTAGGTGGTTTCGACATCCGGTTCGTCGACATCGATCTTCTGAAAACGGCGCGAGAGCGCGCGGTCTTTTTCGAAAATGCCTCGATACTCTTGATAAGTTGTCGAGCCAACACAGCGCATATTGCCACTGGTCAGCGCAGGCTTCAGCAGGTTAGATGCATCCATCACCCCGCCGGAGGCTGCTCCTGCGCCAATAATCATGTGTATTTCATCGATAAATAACACCGCGTTTTTATCGCGGGTTAACTCATTGAGCAACGCCTTAAACCGCTTTTCAAAGTCGCCTCGGTATTTTGTCCCAGCAAGTAGCGCACCGAGGTCGAGGGAGTAAATCACGCTTTCCGCTAGCACGTCAGGTACCTCGCCATCGACAATAAGCTTAGCCAAGCCCTCTGCGACCGCGGTTTTACCTACACCTGACTCACCGACGAGCAAGGGGTTATTCTTGCGCCTGCGCGAGAGCACCTGCACCACGCGGGTTACCTCTTCCTCACGGCCAATCAATGGATCGATGCGCCCTGCCTCAGCCTCGGCATTAAGATTGGTCGCATAGCTGGCCAGTGCACTCTTACCGCCCTCAGCCGCTGCAGCACCCTCCTCTGCCTCGGCCGCAGGCTCGTCGGAATCGCCCGACTCCTCCCCATGCTTGGAAATGCCATGGGTTATGAAATTGACGACATTAATACGGTTGATATCCTGCTGCTCTAAAACGAAGACAGCATGGCTTTCTTGTTCGCTGAATATGGCGACTAGCACATTAGCGCCGCCGACCTCCCTCTTGCCAGAAGACTGAACATGGAATACGGCACGCTGAAGCACTCGTTGAAATCCTAGTGTAGGCTGAGTCTCACGCTCTTCGTCACCCTCGGGCAAAAGCGGCATATTATTGTCGATATATTCAGTCAGCTCTTTTGCCATTTTTTCGAAATTACAGTCGCACGCGACGAGGACTTCTCGTGCTGCTTCGTTGTCTAACAACGCAAGCAGCAGATGCTCCACTGTCATAAATTCATGACGCTTGGCGCGCGCAGTATGAAAGGCTAGGTTGAGCGTTGATTCGAGATCTTTGCTTAGCATGCGATTACTTCCGATGTTGTTCAGTCAATGAATTCGTGTTTCTCTTGCGCGCACGTCGCCTCTCAGGCTTCGTCTTCTTCTACCGCACAGAGCAATGGCTGTTCGCATTCTGCCGAATAGCTATTAACCAGTTCAGCTTTGGTTTCGGCTACATCTTTACTGAAAACCCCGCAGACGCCTTTACCCTCGGTGTGCACTTTGAGCATTACTCTCGTTGCAGTCTCCGGATTCATACCAAAGAACGCGCGAAGCACCTCAACAACAAACTCCATGGGGGTGTAATCGTCATTTAGCAAGACCACTTTATAAAGCGGCGGTCTTTTCAGGGCTGGCTTGTCATTGGCCACGGCAAGACCTGAGTCACCGTCATCCCGATCCTCGCCCTGCGCAGAGATGGGCGCCGCGCCTAATTCTTTTTTGTGTTTATCCATACCTAAAACCTTTTTCAAGCCTCTGTCGCTCTAAACGCTACACAGCCCGTTTTGGTTGCCGCGGAGTCGAGTGTATCACTGACGATGCGTTCGGCTCTTGTATTAGCAAACAACTATGCCGCAACACCTCCCGATGCAACTAAACAGGCTTTCAAACAAATGATAACTCAATCGAAAATCACTGTTGAACTTTTCGTTGATTCAAGGGAATATGAGGCTAAGTCACATTAAGTGACAAAAAATAACAATAAATAATAAGAAGCACGGAGTGGTAATGATGAGTAACGGCCAAGTGAAGTGGTTCAATAATGCAAAAGGTTTTGGCTTTATCCTTCCTGAAGATGGCGGTGCCGATCTGTTCGCCCACTATTCATCAATAGGCATGGAAGGCTATAAAACGCTTAAAGCTGGCCAAAACGTAACATTCGATTTAGTCACCGGCCCCAAGGGTCCACATGCCGCAAACATTATGCTTGCCGAAGGCGAGATACCGGCAGAGCCGCCCGAAGGCGCAGAACACGGTGCAACAGCCGCCAATGCTGACGCCCCCATGACCGAGATGGCTGAGGCACCCGCGCAAGCGGCGAATTAGGTTTCGATAGCTAGACCAGGCTATCTCGCCCCCTCCATCTAACCGTCGGCACGTAGGAATTAGATTGCCTAGTATTATCCTGCTTAATAAGCCCTTTGGTATCCTCTCGCAATTCAGCGGCGATGATCCATCAATCACCCTGACCCCTTATATCAATACGCCCAATGTCTATCCGGCGGGGAGACTCGACAGGGACAGCGAGGGCCTGCTGCTACTAACTGACGATGGCAGGTTGCAGCATAAGATTAGCGACCCTCGGTTCGACAAAGAAAAGACGTATTGGGCTCAGGTTGAGGGCGAAATAACCGAGGAGGCATTGCGGGCGCTACGCAATGGACTCAGCCTTAAAGACGGTACCACCAAACCCGCTAAAGCACGTCTGCTTCAGGAACCTACTCTCTGGGCGCGCACGCCTCCGATTAGAGAACGCAAGGCGATTCCCACAAGCTGGGTAGAGATAATCATTACCGAAGGCCGGAATCGGCAAGTGCGTCGAATGACCGCTGCGACTGGCTTCCCGACACTCAGGCTCGTGCGCATGAAAATAGGCGATTGGGAATTAGGCGAACTCAAGCCTGGCGAGAGCAAGCAGCTCATCGTTTAGTGCGTAGAATCAGGTTTTTTGCCAGCGTGCTATTGCAGCTTCATCAGAATCGCGACTCTCGATCCAATTTTCTCCTTCACTTGTTGCCTGCTTTTTCCAGAACGGCGCACGCGACTTTAAATAGTCCATCATAAATTGCGCTGCCTCAAAGGCAGCGTGGCGATGAGCGCTTGCGGCCGCGACCAAGACAATCTGCTCCTGCGCTGTCATGGCACCCACTCTGTGAACAATGCGCGTGGCGAGCAATGGCCAACGCTGCCTCGCCTGTTGCTCAATATCAGCGAGCGCCTTCTCAGTCATGCCCGGATAATGCTCGAGCGTTAGGCTCGCGACAGACGCACTATCCTCGGTTTGATGAAACTCGCGCACCAACCCCGTGAACGTGACCACCGCGCCAGCATCGCCCGCCTCGGCCAAGACTTCGTCATATTCTCGCTGTAGCGAAAAGTCTTCCGCTTGAACGCGCACACTCATCTTAACCTCCCGTCATCGGAGGAAAAACTGCGACTTCGTCGCTTGCCTTGAGTCTTACTGGGGTATTCACCACGCTCTGATTAACAGCGATCAGCAATCGCTCAAAAAGGGCTGGATCAAGCGCAGCAAGTGGTCCGGCTTTCAGCACGCTTAATAAAGCCTTGGTATCTGCGCTATCTGGCAATTCGATCGAATCGCTACTTGAACCTCGCGTCTCGCGTACACTCGCGAAATACTGCACCGAAATTAGCATAGTCAATCCGCCTCACGAACATAGTGACCACTTCGGCCACCCTGCTTCTCATTGAGCTGTATCTCTCCAATAACCATGTCTTTGTCCACGGCCTTACACATATCGTAAATAGTCAGGCAAGCAACCGACACTGCCGTGAGCGCCTCCATTTCAACGCCCGTTTGGCCCTGCACCTTGCAGGTGGCCGTAATAAGTACAGACGTGGATTCGACAACCAACTCTAAAGCAACGGAGGTCAGCATTAGCGGGTGGCAAAGGGGGATCAACTGAGAACACTGTTTAGCGCCTTGAATACCGGCTATGCGTGCAATCGCAATAACATCGCCCTTTTTGTGCCCACCGGCTCTAATAAGATCTGCAGTGGAGGCCGCCATCGTTATACGCCCTTGTGCGACGGCGATGCGGTGTGTGCTGTCTTTGTCGCCAACATCAACCATACGCGCATTGCCCTGCGCATCTAAGTGAGTGAGCGGCTGTTCCGAGACCACATTGGCTTCTTTCATACTGCTTGTCCAAATAACCTGAATACGCGAGATGATAGCTAGGATCCAGCTGAATAGCCAAACTAGACACGCATGGCACTCGGACAGATGGCGCTATCCGTCATGCCACCGTCCAGCATGACCTTACCGGACATAGCGCTATCGAGCCCAAGTCGATAGCATACGCCCTAACCCACCACAATTACCCTTGGGCCACTGCCCTTAACCACGAGACTACAACAGTGCCAAACACCCTCTCCACTGCCACAACCCATTTCAATCGCCTGTCTACCGAACTGCCGCACCTAACTGTCGCAGTCGTTGTCGAGCAAAAGGGGAAATTCCTGGTCGTGGAAGAAGAAGACGAGGGTCAGATCGTTTACAATCAACCCGCGGGACACGTAGAAAATAACGAGACTGTTGCCGAAGCCGCCTTACGCGAAACACTTGAGGAGACGGCTTGGGAGGTTAAATTAGACAGCGTTATTGGTATTTATCACTATACCGCGCCTAATAACGGCATAAGATACGTGCGGGTTTGTTTTGCCGCCAGCCCGATTCGCCTAACCGAATTCGCGCTCGATCCCGATATTCGGGGAGCGCACTGGCTCACACAGCAGGATTTGAGCAAGCTGACCTTACGCAGTCCCCTTGTTGGCAAAGTAATCGAAGACTATCAGGCGGGGATTCGCTTTCCGCTATCTTTAATCCAGGCCTAGACCTTTTATTCATAAGAGAAAATCCGGTGCTACCGAACAATACTCCTCTAGCAATAAGCAGCGCTTTACCCTCAGGCAACGCGTTATCGACCAATGCTCAACAACGAGTGATTGTTGGTATGTCTGGCGGCGTCGACTCGTCGGTTGCTGCGCATCTTCTTATCGAAGCAGGTTACCAAGTCGAAGGCCTGTTCATGAAGAATTGGGACGAAGATGACGGCACAGAATACTGCACGGCGAAAGAGGATTTAGTGGATGCGCAATCGGTGTGCGACAAGTTAGGGATAAAACTGCTTACAGCCAATTTTGCCGCTGAGTACTGGGACAATGTTTTTGAGCACTTTCTGCTCGAATACAAAGCAGGCCGAACGCCAAACCCAGACGTGCTCTGCAATAGAGAGATTAAGTTCAAAGCGTTTCTCGATTACGCTACAGATTTAGGCGCCGACAAAATCGCGACAGGTCACTATGTTCGCTCGGTTGCGTCCGGCGGCGATACTCAGCTTCTAAAGGGCTTAGATAATAATAAAGATCAGAGCTACTTCCTCTGTGAGGTGAACGGCCAAAGCCTTGCCCGCTCACTTTTTCCAGTAGGCGAACTCGACAAAAGTGAAGTTCGCTCGATCGCCGAAAAGCTGGGCCTGAGCACCCATGATAAAAAAGACAGCACCGGAATCTGTTTCATTGGCGAGCGCAAGTTTAAAGACTTTCTAGAACACTATCTGCCCGCCCAGCCCGGTGTTATTCAGACTGAGCAAGGCGTCACTATTGGCGAACATGCGGGTTTGATGTTTTACACCATTGGCCAGCGACAAGGGCTGCACATTGGCGGCCTAAAAGATTTCGAAGAGGCTCCTTGGTTCGTCGCCGGAAAAGATCTCGACAATAATATTCTTGTCGCTGTCCAAGGTGTCGATAACCCCCTGCTGTTTGCGCAGACACTGCAGACTGCTCCCGCAAACTGGATAAACGGCAAGGCGCCCGAACTACCTTTCCGCTGCGAGGCGAAGATTCGGTATCGCCAAAAAGATCAACCGTGCACACTCATTGACAATGGAGAGGGCTTGCTCGTTGAGTTTGACGAGCCACAGCGGGCAGTGACACCGGGGCAGTATTTGGTCATTTATTCAGGTGAACACTGCCTAGGCGGCGCTATTATCGAGCGCGCACTCTGATCG
>Ga0209405_1001514_pt1 | contig 16628 bp, 16 predicted proteins | sample COGITO_mtgs_1105_6_FD_184803 | JGI IMG/M metagenome (GOLD analysis project Ga0209405, IMG submission 184803) | Pelagic marine microbial communities from North Sea - COGITO_mtgs_110516 (SPAdes) (version 2) | ecosystem: Environmental > Aquatic > Marine > Epipelagic ...
ATTCGTTCGCACCTCGAGAGAAAGTGATGGCGGCGTCAGTTGGGCGTTCTGCATATTTCGCAGCGATGGAATCCACAACAGATTTTGCATGGGTTTGCAAAGCCTCGCCAATGTCGATTTGTTTTCCGGTAATTTGATAAAGCATTTTGTCTCCTTCAAAAGCAGCCTCAGATTTGACAGAGCCGATAATATGAACATCGCGCTCTAGTTTTCAGAGGAGGCCAACATCTCGCCGCCATAAGCATCCATCAGCTCCGCTCCAAATTCCTCGGCACCTTCGCTCCTGAGGGCTGAGATATGAGCGACGGCGTCATCACGTACCTTGCGGCTTGGGTAAACCGTCACGATGGCAAAGCGGTCCAGCTCAGCATCCATGAGCATTGAATGCTTCGCGCCCAAAGCCAGCAGGCCCGGAAAGTATTTTCGCACCATCAACTCCGTTACGTGCTGCAGGGTCTCGGTCTCGCCTGTTATCCGCCAAGTGGTGATTGAAACAAAGCTCATTTGATCGTCCTCCACAAAATAAAATCATAGCACAGTTCGACACGCAGGTCGCCTCGCCAAGATATCGCCATTCTGCAGAGTAATCATGGGCTGCTTTGAAAACAGCGAGCAATAAAGGCTCACGCACTAAATCACTCCGCGATACGGCGTTTGTCTGACAGCATCCAATTACATAAGTTTAATATCCTCTGATCATATTCTGCATGGCTTCGTTCTCGAGTAGCAATGTATCAAGCCGTGATTTCACAATATCACCTATTGTTATCATCCCTACAAGCCCGCCACTTTCCATTACTGGCATGTGCCGAAACCTCCCTTCGGTCATGCGCTTAAGGACTTCGACGCCTTGGTCAGTTAGGCTACAGGTTTCAACAGTCTTGGTCATGAATTGATTGACCTGTTCCTCTAGGCAATTGGCGCCGCGTGTTGCGAGTGCGCGTATGGTGTCTCGCTCTGAGAAAATACCCACCAGAGTGTCATTTTTGCCCAATACTACAACGGATCCAATACGTTCGGAGGACAGAAGCCTAACCGCGTCATTTAGAATTGAACCGCTTAAAACCGAAAATAGTTTCCCATGAGTTTTTGTTTTCAAGATTTGGCTAACTTGCATCGTCGCGTTCCCCCCAAGATAGTTCTCACTATTTACTGGATTGAAAATGAGTTGAAGTATGATTTACATACTCGTTATTGCCACACATCGATCGTTTCACCTCTCGCCCGCATAGCATCGAATTTCTCTTGCAGATAATGCTGGAAGTTTTTTTCCAGATATTGTTGCGTCACAATATATTCGAGACTGGACATGTAATGGAACGGTTTCAGATATCCGGGCATGCGGAAAATCTCTTTAACTTCGCGGTTTGGTCTTACTTCGTAAATTAAAGTTGTAGGTGTAAAAAATATATCATTTTTGATCACCCAATTCCGTTCCTCGTAACTCATTCCATCTAATCCGACGACTTCTCGAGATCCCCAAAGATCGAGCTGAACAATCAAAAAATTGTCTCTAAGGTTTTTTAAAATCTTTTCGTTTTGAAAATTCACACGGTGGAGTTCACGGCAATAGGCACAGCCAGCTTGCTCAATTAACACCATCAAATATTTACCGGATTCGCTCGCTTCGATTGCATCATCGTTAAATTCAAGAAAGCTCTGATGAAACCAATCTTGTTTATATAGGCCATTGTCGCCAATTTTTTCCTGTGACAAGGCAATTGTTGGCAGCATTATCATATAGAGAATTAGCTTGAGCATCTTGGTCTCCACGCAAAACCAATCAAATTATATCATACCATAAACACCAAGTTTTTTAAAGAACATTCAGTTTTTGAATAATTTGTAAAATAAAATACATACATTTTAGTTAGGTACGTCGATCCCTGCATCTGTGTGCGGCACGGTTTAGCTTGAAATTGATGCGTGAGTAGAGGCGGCGTTCCTGCAGGCCCCTCACAGCCATCAAAACCCGACACTCAGCCCCTGTTGCGCCTGTAGCGGACCAGAAGTGGCTGTGAGGGGAGCTTGGCGGTGGAGCAAGCCTCCGCTGCGCGCTTTTCGTTCCAATTAGGGGGGAGAGGTGGAGCGAGTGGAGCAAATATACCAAAACAAATACAACATATATAACCCATTGTTTTACATGTATATTATGGTGTAATTGGGAAACGGTGTTTTACACCGCGGTGGCGTTGCGTAAGTTACATGGAAACTGCTCCACTCGCTCCACCGCTCTACTTTGGCGCCCAGCCAATGCCACGTTCGTGCAGAAGATCTTCCACGTTACGGAGTGAGAGCGGAAACCGAACGTACAGCATCACAGCCAAGCGGATGATCTCAGGGCTCGTTTTAAAGTACCTGAATGGAGAGTGTTTTGTCATACGGAGAGGCTACGAAACAGCCCGCCCCGTCTCAAGTTAGATTTGTCTGACAGTACCAGGCTACGGCGTCGTAATGAGCAGAGCTCGACCTCCGGCCTAATAGTTCCAAACTGTACCGTCTTTTAGGCGCACGATTGGGTGTGAGCCTGGGACGTATTCATATTTCGTTGCTTCATGCTCGTCAAAATCCACACCCAGACCCGGCGCATCGCTAACAAAGAACATTCCGCCCTGAATCCTGTGCTCTGAAGGGAACATGGCGTCGCATTCTGGTGTTCCAAGCACGAGATATTCTTGGATCCCAAAGTTGGGAGCCCAAGTATTCAAATGCGCCTGAGCTGCCATTGATATTGGGGAATGGCTTGGAGCGCCATGAAAGCCAGTCTTGACGTGGTGCATGCCTGCCAGATCGACGATCCGTTTAACAGGGGTAATCCCGCCAGCATAGGTGACTGCGATACGGATAAAATCAATCAACTCGTTTTCGATCAACTTATTGCAATCCCAGATCGAATTGAAGACTTCTCCAATTGCTATGGGTGTTGTAGAATGGTGCCGAATGAGGCGTAGCGCGTCTTGATTTTCGGCTGGAGTAGGGTCCTCCAACCAATAAAGACCAACGGGTTCAACTGCCTTTGCGAATTCGGCGGCTTCTCGAGGCAGCAATCTGTGATGAACATCGTGTAGAATTTTTAGATCTGGTCCAAAACACTCGCGGACTTCCGCCAAGGCGTTTGGCATATACCGCATATATTTGTCGGTGTCCCAGATTTCAGTTTTGGGTCGAATGCCCCCAAAGTCAGTGATAAAATCGCCTTTGCCTCCCTTTGCGGCGGGGACGGCATAACTGGCCGTGGGCATTCCTGGAATTCCACATTGAACGCGAACGGCTTGATAGCCTTGTTCGATGTAATGTGTCACGGACTCCATTAGATCAGATAGGTCCGTACCGGTTGCATGCGCATAAACCATCGCACCATCGCGACTTTTTCCACCGAAAAGCTGATAGAGCGGCATCCCGGCCAGCTTACCTTTAATGTCCCAGAGGGCCATATCGATGGCACCGAATGCGGCCATCGCAATAGGGCCACCCCTGAAGTAGGCACCTCGATAAAAAAATTGCCATATATCTTCGCTGGTGCGCGGGTCCATCCCGATCAGGTTTGGAATAAGGTAATCTTGCAAATAGGCCGCTGCTAAAGTTTCGCGATTGTTCAACGTAGCGTCACCGAGGCCGTAGATGCCTTGGTCTGTCATTATTTTTAGGGTCACATAATTTTTCCCTGGGCCGCCGACATAGACCTTCGCTCCTGTTATTTTCAAAACCCACCTCCGATCAATGTCATCAAATTACACTCTATCAGTCTACGACAGCGTGTTTCCAATGGCCTTGCAGTAAACGCCAATGAAACGCAGGGAACTTTACGACTTCTTCCGCCAGCCACAAAGACAGAACCCAAAATGCCGAAAGGTCCCAGTAAAGTACAAATAGCGCTGTCAAAGGTACACGAAATGCCCATTGTGACCAAATGAATATATGCATGACATAGATTGTGTCGCCACTTGCCCGCAGGACATTGCCACAGATTGCATTGGTTGCGCGCAGCGGTTGGCTCAGGATCAGAAGCGGCAAAAAGCCAAAAATGATCGCGCGCGTTTCAGCCTCTAATTTTGGATAAATTTCGTCGACTGACAAACACATAACCAAAAAAATGGCGGACACAATTCCCGCTGCCACGAACGCATACCTCCAAGCCATGTTGAGAAAGCTTGCCAATACAGTAGCCTTGGTCCGATTTCCCAATAGTTGGGCGACGATGATCCCGGTTGCTTGTGTCCATTGCATGCTGATTTGCCCTGCCAACATGTTCCAAGGCACAATCAGGGTCAGAGCTGCAAACGCAGGAAGGGTCATCTTTGCGTAAATTAAGACACAGACGTGCGATGCAAAAATTGCGCTAACGAAGGTTGCACCAATTGGGAATGAAAACGTAATTAGATTGGTCAAAGTTTGCAAGAAAGTTCCATTGTGCCACTCCACAACCCTGCGCAGATGCCCCTCAATCCGGACAAGCTGGGCCACCAAGTAAATCGTTTGGGCAATAATCGCCAAGGCACTGCCCAGCGCTGCGCCAGCCACGCCCAGCTCCGGGGCCCCCCAAACGCCAAAAATCAGGGCATAGCTGCTGACAATATTTATGGGGACGGAGATACAATACCCGATCAAGGGAATTTTCGCACGCCCACAGCCGTTGAAATATGATACCACGGGCTGACTTACGGATTGTCCAAGAATAAAAATTGTAAAAATGCTGAGGTATGCCCATGCCTCAGAGGCCACATGATCGTTGGATGCAAGGCTTGCGATTGCGAATTTCCCAAATATCGCAATGAGTATCACCCCCATCAGGCCCAGAAACATGCCAATCGTGGTTCCGGTAAAAAGGACTGACTTTTGAAATACACCGTTGTCGGCGCCAAAAGCCTGTGCCGATCGAATTTGCATTGCATGGGAAAAGGCAAAAATGAAACCGAGAACTATGCCGCCAACAGCTGCGGCGACGCCCATCGCTGCAATCGCGATTTCGCCTAATGGGGCAACCAAGAGTCCATCAACGACAACTGTTCCATGAAGAAACACGGCTTTCAGGATCATCGGCCATGCCAAATGAAAAACGGCCGCAGCGCCAGGTGTCGTCAATGTGTCGCTAGACCGGCTCAAAATAATTCGCGTTGGTCGCTGATATACGCGCGATGGTTTCATCCAGCCGCGACAGATGCCGAATGCCAGCTTCGATCGCTTTCAGCGGATCGTTCGATTTAACAGCCGACCCAATTGCCGTGTGATCGTCCACCAGCTCAGGCATATGATCTTCTCTGACCAATCCCAACAGGCAGAGGCGATCGACTTTGGGTTTTTCAGCTAGAATAATATCGAAAGCAAAATCTGCCTTCGCAATTTCGCAAAGCGTTTTATGGAAAGCGTAGTCCAATGCGCCAAAGCTGTCGAAATCGCCCACCGCCATTGTGTGAACCTGCTTCTCTAGCTCAGCGTCTAACTTTGCCGCGCCAATTTCGTCGCAATAACCGGCCGCACAGCGCAGAACTTCCTTCTCAACGGCTGATCGCACAAAACGCGACTTCTCAATTTCCCGCATGGAAAATCGACGCACTTCGGTTGCTCGTTGTGGTCGGATCAACAACAAGTCTTGATTTGCCAAACGGCTGAACGCATCTCGAACAGGTTGGCGAGACACACCGAATTGAGAGGCGATGTCAGCCTCTGAAATTCGGTCACCAGGCTTTAAACGTAACGACGAAATTTCCGCATGCAGATGATCATAAATATCATCCACAATCGTGCGACGTTGGCCTATCCGCGCAAGTTGTGCCATGTCTATACCTCCAGCGGGTGCGTGCGCCGCTTATTAAGTCTGGGTTCAGCAATTACAATACTAATTTCAAAAATCAAGACTAGAATACTAGAATAATTACTAGTATTCCAGTTGGAGGTGATGCGAATCAAGACCCTGCCAAACCTGGGAAATTTCACTCACATCGCACTTTGGGAGGGACCATGTCCGGCGTTAAATTAAATGGAATCGTCAAAGCCTACGGTGCTGTTCAGGTCGTTCATGGCATCGATTTAAGCATAGCAGAAAAGGAATTTGTCGTTCTTGTTGGCCCGTCCGGTTGTGGAAAGTCAACGACGCTTCGCATGATTGCCGGTCTAGAGGAGATTTCTGACGGCGAAGTATCCATTCACGAAAAAGTCGTGAACTGGATCGCTCCAAAGGATCGCGATGTGGCTATGGTTTTCCAAAACTATGCGCTTTACCCACACCTCAACGTTGCTGACAACATGGCGTTCGGTCTGCGCATCCGCAAAATGCCAAAAGCAGAAATTGAAAAGCAAATTTCTGAAGTCGCAGAAATCTTGGAACTAACAGAGTATTTGCATCGCAAGCCCGCGGAACTTTCCGGAGGGCAACGACAGCGCGTTGCAATGGGTCGCGCAATTGTACGCCATCCGAAGGTATTCTTGTTTGATGAACCTCTGTCCAACCTTGATGCCAAGTTGCGTACCCAAATGCGTGCTGAAATTCGACGTTTGCACAATCGTCTTGGCGTAACCTCGATCTATGTGACCCACGATCAAGTCGAAGCAATGACTTTGGCGGATCGCATTGTCGTCATGAATGATGGTAAGATTGAACAAGTCGGCACACCGATGGAGCTGTTCATGAACCCAGCTAACACATTCGTGGCCGGTTTCCTTGGGTCTCCACCGATGAATCAGCTCAATGGAATTCTAAACGAAAACGGCGCCGAGATTGACGGTGTCCAAATTAAACTGAATGCAGCGATAGCTGATAACGTCGGGCGCAAGGTTGTTGTAGGGATCCGCCCCGAAGATGTGACTTTGCAAGCTGGCGCGGACACCTCGGTTCTGCCTATAGAGCTTGATCTGGTAGAACCGCTTGGTTCTGAGGCTTTGTTGCACGCAAAGTGCGAAGGCACCAATCTTGTTTTCAAGACTGACACCAACGGATCAATTGACCACCTGTCGGGTATCAAACAAGTGCATGTACCAGCAGAGCGGGTCAAAATTTTTGACGCTGAAAGCGGCCAGGCGATCAGTCTATGAACAGCCTGTCAGAAAATAGTCTCCCAGCCGCGCCAAAGAGAACGCTCGGGCAGCGATTTACGTGGCTTGTCGATCATTTCAAAAGGGAATGGCAGATATACGCAATGCTTCTCCCCGTCATAATCTGGTTTGTAGTGTTCTTGTACAAACCGATGTACGGCCTGCAGGTTGCGTTCAAAGATTACTCGATTTTCCGCGGTGTTGCGGGAAGCCCTTGGATAGGTTTTGAACATTTTCAAACATTGATATACAGCGATCAATTTGGAAGAGCGTTGAAAAATACGTTTATGATTAGCATGTTAAGTCTTTGCTTTGGATTTCCTGTGCCAATCTTCCTCGCATTGATGTTTAATGAAATCACGCATCATGTGTTCAAGAGAACCGCGCAAACTATTGTTTATTTGCCACATTTTATATCTACCGTAATTATTGCCGGTATTGTCATAACGGCATTCTCACCCAGTGCCGGTATTGTGAATATGATACTGGCATGGTTTGGTATTGAACCAATATATTTCTTAATAAAGCCGGAATGGTTCAGGCCTATCTTTATTGGATCGGGTATTTGGCAGGAAGCAGGCTTTTCTTCCATTGTTTTCTTAGCTGCAATCGCTGGGGTGAACCCGTCACTCTACGAATCTGCTGTAATTGACGGCGCCAGCCGGTGGCAAATGATGTGGAAAATTACGCTGCCGTCGATCCTTCCGACGATCATCATTATGCTCATCATTCGAATTGGGAACCTGTTGGAAGTTGGTTTTGAATTGATCATTCTGCTTTATCAGCCTGCCACGTTTGAAACGGCTGATGTGATCAACACCTTCATATATCGCCAAGGTATTCAGGGCGCGCAATACGATCTGGCAGCTGCCGCTGGATTATTCAACGCGGTCGTCGCCTTCATTCTGGTCATGACCGCGAACACGATCGCACGTCGATACTCAAATACGTCGCTATGGTAGGGAGGAGGAAACAATGGCAAATATGAACCTCTATTCACGCGGCGACAAAGTTTTTGTGCGCCTTAACATGGTGCTGATCACAGTTTTCGCACTGTCGACACTTTATCCTTTTATCTACATCGCGGCCGTTTCATTTAGCAACGGATCAGCGGCCTCAGCAGGCACCGTCTTTTGGCGCCCGCTTGGGCTAACAATATCTGCATATGACTATGTTATGTCTGAACCCTTGTTCTGGTCGTCGTACAAAAACACGTTCATTTATACATTTGGCGGAACTTTCGTGAGCATGCTGATTATTGTTCCCGGCGCATACGCGTTGTCAAAGCCGCAGCTCTTGGGCCGCCGCTACTTCAATCTGTTTGTTGCATTTACCATGTGGTTTAACGCTGGTTTGATTCCGTTCTTCTTGAATATGCGTGATCTCGGCTTGATGGACAGTTATTTTGGCCTGATCATCGCCTTTGCCTGTAACGCATTCAATATCATCCTTTTGCGCAACTTTTTTGAGGCGATTCCAAAGTCCTTTGAAGAGGCTGCACGCATGGACGGCGCCAATGAATTCCAGGTGCTTTGGAAGGTTTACTTGCCGTTGTCCAAGCCGGCTCTCGCGACGATCATACTCTTTTGCATGGTCGCGCGTTGGAATGGGTTCTTCTGGGCTATGGTGTTGTTGAAGGACGAGCAAAAAATCCCGGTTCAGGTCTATCTGCGCCAGGTGATCGCGACCCTATCTGATGATGAAGAATTCGGCCAATCCCTTCTAAATCAAGCCTATTCGGTCGAAACGGTGACTGCTGCAATCATGGTTTGTTCCATAATACCGGTTCTGATTTTTTATCCGTTTATTCAGAAATACTTCAACAAAGGCATAATGCTTGGTGGGGTTAAAGAATAAACATGACGCGGTCCAATTGACTTAAACAATAACGCATAACGGGAGGAAAACATATATGCGCAAATCGACCATATTGGCAGCAGCTTTGCTGTCGACATCAATGACAGCGCCTGCGTTTGCAGACGGTCACTTGAGAATTGTAGACGAGCCTGTGGAATTCACAGTTCACCTGCACAACAAACGCTACCACTACGACAGCAATTGGCCTGTTGAACAAAAAGCTCGTCAGGACACAGGTGTTCACCTAATCGGCGCGACTTTCGGTACAAACACTCCAAGTTCGCAGGAAGCACACAACCTGATGCTTGCGTCAGGCGACATTCCACACATCGTGGGTGGCGACAAAATCAAGGATATGGTAAATGAGTACGGCCCACAGGGCGCGTTCGTTCCACTGAACGAGTTAATTGCAGAGCACGCTCCAAACATCAAAGCGTTCTTTGACAAGTATCCAGAAAAAATGGCTGCAGTATCATCATTTGACGGAAACCTTTATTATATCCCGTATCTGCCAGATGGAAAATACGGTCGCGCTTACTGGATGCGCCGGGATTGGCTGGATGCAGTTGGTATGGACGTTCCATCTGATGTCAATGAGCTTTACGAGGTTCTGACAGCATTCCGCAACCAAGATCCGAACGGCAACGGGCTGAAGGACGAAGTTCCATTCTTCGCACGTCAATGGCCTGAAGTCTTGCGTCTGGTTACTTTGTGGGACGGACGTTCGTCGGGTTCTGATACGTACCATGACTTTTTGATCGATAACGGTCGCATCGCGCACGGCTATGCTGGCGACGGTTACCGCGAAGGCATCAAGAACATCCACAAGTGGTACAATGAGGGCCTGATCGACGCCGAAGTCTTCACGCGTGGTTCTTCTGCACGCGAGTTCCTGCTTAGTGAAAACCTTGGTGGTATGACCCACGACTGGTTTGCATCAACCTCCGGTTATAACCCGAAGCTAAAGGACAAGATCCCTGGCTTTGCGTTGGAAGTTATCGTTCCGCCAGCGTCCATCTCAGGTAAGCGTATCGCCGAACACCGTCGTATTCCGGTGAAGCCGGATGGATGGGCGATTTCGCACACCAACCCTGATCCAGTAACAACCATTAAGTACTTCGACTACTATTTCACTGAAGAAGGTCGTCGCGCTGCTAACTTCGGTATCGAAGGCACGCACTACGACATGGCGGACGGTGAGCCGATCTTTAAGAAAGAGTTCATGGAAGCCGGTCCTGTTAACAGCCAACTTTATCAGGTTGGTGCACAGGTTCAGCGTGGTTACTTCCAAGACTTCGGTTACGAAATCCAGTGGACAAATCCATCAGCAGTTAAGGGCATCGAACTGTACGATGCTGGCGACTACCTGATCGATCAGTTCCTCGGCGTTGCATTCAACGAAGAAGAGCAGGGCGTCTATGACAAAAACTGGAGCCAGATCCGTACCTACATGCTCGAAAAGCAGCAGGCTTGGATTCTTGGTGGCGGCATCGAAGCTGAGTGGGACGACTACATGGCGACCCTCGACAAAATGGGCTTTAACGACGTTCTAGCGGCGATGCAATCTGCATATGACCGTCAGTATGGCGGCTAAAAATAAGGTTTGGGGCGTCTGTCATGGGCGCCCCTACTTCCCTTCGACATTCAATTTTTCTGGAAACTAAACGATGCCGACAACTGCACTTCCGTCGCTAGATGAACCCAACGCGGGGCGCTTGACAATTCAATACTGCCCGGCAAACGATGAAAAAGTTGTAGAAAATCCTCCACGTTTTATGTGGATTCCTGTTATCGATGAGGAGGCTACATATGTGCTTCGAATCTCAAGCGATCCAGATTTTCCCTCAAAAACAACGCATATTTTTGCGGACTTGCCATTAAATTTTTTTACACCTGATAACGTTTTGACCCCTGGTGAGTACCATTGGTCCTACGCGACATGTGATGACAGTGGACAGCCTTCAAGTTCCTGGAGCCGCACCCGCAGTTTTCGCATTGCTGAAGACGCGGCCGAAACTCCCCTGCCTTTGCGCGATGGTCGCCTTGATCATGTTTCAATGAGCCACCCGCGTCTGTGGATGACCCAACAGCGTTTGGGTGATTTCATCAAGTCAGTCGAGGCTGATCCGACCCATTGCACTTGGTCAACGTTTTATGAAAAATCTGTCTTACCGTGGATGAACAAGGAAATATCCAGCGAACCGGCTGGATACCCCAACCACACGCGAACCGCCCCGATTTGGCGCCAAACTTACATCGATTTGCAGGAGGTTTGGTATGCGATCCGCCATCTTGCGATAGGTGGTAAAGTCACCAACAATTCAGACATGAGCGCCCGCGCAAAAGATTGGCTTTTGGAAGTCGCTTCTTGGGACGCTATGGGGGTTACGTCTCGCGCCTATACGGATGAATGGGCCTATCGTGTCTGCAATGCGTTGGCATGGGGATATGACTGGTTGTATGACGATATGACCGTAGAGGAGCGCGCGATTGTTAGGGCATCCCTTTTGGACCGCACGCGTGACATTGCGGACCACGCAATCTTGAACGCAAAAATTCATTTGTTCCCATACGACAGCCACGCTGTGCGTTCGATATCACTCACACTCGTTCCAGCTTGCATCGCTCTTCTGGGTGACGATGAAGATGATGAAGCCAGGGAGTGGCTGAATTATTCTATCGAATTTCTGTCCACTGTTTACACACCCTGGGGTGATACAGATGGTGGTTGGGCGGAAGGCACGCATTACTGGATGATGGGTATCGCCTATCTGATTGATGCGGCCAACCGACTGAAGTCTTATACTGAGATCGACCTCTATAAACGCCCGTTCTTTAAAAACACGGGAGACTTTCCTCTTTATTGCAAGCCACCCAACACGCGCCGCGCAACCATGGGCGATGACAGCACGATGGGGGACTTGCCGTGTATCAAAACTGGCTTGAACCTGCGTCAATTTGCGGGCGCAACTGGAAATGGCGCCTACCAATGGTATTGCGAAGAAAACTTGCGTACCAATCCTGGGACCGAAATGGCGTTCTACAATTGGGGCTGGTGGGATACAAATTTTGATGAACTTGTGTTCCAAACAGACTTTCCAGTGGTTGCGGCGACCCCCCCTGAAAGCGGTTTGCGGCATTTCAAGGGGATCGGCTGGGTTGGCGTTCAACACGCGATGGGCGATCCCGACAACCACATCCATTTTGTGTTCAAATCATCGTCATTTGGTTCCATAAGTCACAGCCATGGAGACCAAAATTCATTCTGCATGTCTGCCTTTGGCGAAGATCTTGCGATCCAATCTGGGCATTATGTGGCATTTAATTCCAGCATGCACCGCAACTGGCGTCGTCAAACGCGATCTAAAAATGCCATCCTGATTAACGGAAAAGGTCAATACGCTGAAAAAGATAAATCTAAAGCCATGGCAGCGACTGGACGGATCATTTCAGCGCAGGAACAAGCAGATCATATTTTTATTCATGGGGATGCGACCTCGGCCTATCAAAGCCTGTCGCCGGAAGTCACCAGCGCGGAACGCGAGATCTATTTTGTTCGCAATTCGTATTTTATCATCGTCGATAAAATCGATGCTGAGAAGCCGGTCACCATCGATTGGCTGCTTCATGCAAACAACCGGTTTGAACTGGGAAAATCATCATTTCGAAACGCAGGCGAACGTGCTGGTTTTTACGGTCAGGTCGTTTGGTCGGAAGCTGGGAAACCCGAAATCATGCAAGAAACTGGATTTCCGGGAGTGGAGCCGACGGAATACGAGGGTTTGCCGGTCAGCACATTTTTGACCGCACGCTATCCAGCATCAACGCGACACCGGATTGCAACCTTGTTGGTGCCATATAAGTTGGATGCCCCCAAAAGGGTTTTTCACTTTATGGATGATCAAGGTTACGACGCCGATCTGTATTTTACAGATGCGGATGAACACACATTCAAGGTTGTTATGAAAAAGCTGGCCAACACATAAAATTCATTGGGCAATTCGCCCAAGACTGAACAAAGGAAGGAACAACATGAAACTCGCAGGGAAAACGGCCATTGTTACAGGGGCAGGTCGCGATATCGGTGCCGCCGTGGCCAAGAAGCTGGCGTCTGAGGGCGCGAACGTTGCAATAAACTACTTTGCCAGTTCCGCCGCCGCCGATGATACCGTTGCGGCGATCAAATCCGCGGGTGGAAATGCTTTTGCCTTGCAGGGTGATTTGAATAAGCAAGAAGATGTGGACGAATTGGTTGCAAAGACTGTGGCTGATTTTGGCAGTGTGGATATTTTGGTCAACAACGCCGGTGGTCTGATTGCCCGCAAAAAAATCGCTGAGATGGAGCTTTCCCATTGGGAAGCTGTCATGACACTGAATCTCACAAGCACCTTCATGATGACCAAGGCATGTCTTGCCCATATGAAATCCGGCGCAATTGTGAATCTGGCCAGTCAGGCTGGACGTGACGGTGGTGGGCCTGGCGCGGTTGCTTATGCAACATCAAAGGGCGCGGTTATGACGATGACGCGCGGGCTCGCCAAAGAACTTGGACCAGATATTCGTGTGAACGCGCTGTGCCCTGGCATGATCGACACGGATTTCCACAACATTCACACGCCAGACGCAGGTCGTCGTGGGTTTGAGGCAAATGCGCCGCTGAAACGCCAAGGTCATGTCGATGACGCGGCAAACCTTGTCCTGTTTCTTGCCTGTGACGATAGCGCGTTTATTACGGGTACAAACATGGATCTCAACGGCGGTATGCTGTTCTCATAAAAGTGGAGGCCGTAATGTCGGATTTTCCAATCATTGCGACAGGCGACAACGTCACGCGGCAGATCTTATCGGATCATGAACAGCTTATGGTGGTTGCTTTTCGGTTTGGGGCTGAAGGTGCCATTGGTGCGCTTCACAACCACCCGCATGTTCAATCAACTTATGTCGAAAGCGGTCGATTTCGGTTCACTCTGGGTGATGAAACGCGTGAGGTCGGTCCGGGCGACAGCTTTGTAATCCCATCTGATCAAACTCACGGATGTGTGTGTCTAGAACCGGGTACTCTCGTGGATTGTTTCACACCGCGTCGCGACGATTTCCTTTAGGATCAGGTAACCCAAATGCGTGTTCTTTGCATCGGCGAGTGTATGGCTGAAATGGTCCCAACGGGCGGATCGCAAGACTATCGGTTAGGGTTCGCGGGCGATACGTTCAATACCGCATGGTATCTGGCGCGCTCGGCGCCCCGTGTTCAGGTGTCTTATCTGACTGTCGTCGGCGATGATGCTATTTCGGCTCAAATGATCAAGTTCACGCGTGACAGTGGGATTGACGACGGGTTAATTCGGACGTCACCAGATAAAACAGTTGGCCTTTATATGATATCACTGGATAAAGGCGAACGCAGTTTCTCTTATTGGCGTAGCGGCTCTGCGGCGCGCGCTCTGGCTGATGATATCGACCATTTGCGCAAAGCCATGGCGGATGCTGACGTCATTTATTTTTCCGGCATCACCTTGGCGATATTGCCCGATGCTGGCCGATCCACATTGATTTACGCTGTGAAAGAAGCGCGTGCGGCGGGAAAAGAAATTGCGTTCGACCCGAATTTACGCCCGAGACTTTGGGCCTCAATGGATGCAATGCGGGATGCTATAATGGAAGGCGCAGCCGTCTGCGACATCGCGCTTCCCTCTTATGAAGACGAAGCGCATTGGTTTGATGATCCTACACCCCAAGCAACTGCGCGCCGCTATATGGATGCTGGAGCCGACACTGTCATTGTCAAAAACGGATCGGGCGCGGTTATTGTTGTTGAGGATGTAACATGGAGTGAGAGTCCCGTTGATCCGGTCACAGACCTTGTTGACACAACGGCAGCCGGTGACAGTTTCAATGCCGGTTTTCTTGCAGGATACGCAAAAGGGGCACCGACGCAGAGCAGTGTCGCATTCGCTTGCAATCTCGCGCGCGCGGTTGTTCAGCAACGTGGCGCGCTTGTGCCGATCGAAGCAGATGAACTAACCTTAGATGAAAAAACGTAAGGTCTTCATGCAATGCCAAACCCTGCCAAACCTGAAACTGTCAAAATTTCATCCGAAACGATTTCTCAATTGCGCGGGGCGAGCACAGCCTCGATTGCCACGCTGCTTTACAAGCAAGGCTATTATAACGCCTTTATCCAAGGGGTGGTTGCGCTGGGTGAAAGAACGCCGAACATGGTCGGTCCTGCGTACACTTTGCGCCACATCCCATCCCGACCAGACACAGATCCGATCGAAGCCTTTCGCGAACCAGAGCATCCGCAGCGGGTCGCAGTAGAAGAATGCCCTGCGGGTGCGGTGCTCGTAATGGATTGTCGCCAAGACGCTTCCGCGGCCTCCGCAGGATCAATCTTGTTAACACGGTGCCAAGTCCGCGGCGTAGAAGGTATTGTATCAGACGGTGGAATTCGCGACGCGAAAGGTGCCGCTGCCTTGCTCATGCCCGTTTTCGCGGCAAAACCGTCCGCCCCAACAAACCTGACCAAACATCACGCGATAGACATCGGCCTGCCGATTTCCTGTGGTGGCGTTGCGGTCTATCCCGGCGACATCTTGGTTGGTGACGGCGATGGCGTCATCGTGATCCCACGACATTTAGCAACCCAAGTCGCAAATGACACCATCGAAATGGAACGCTTTGAAACCTTCGTTTTGGAAGAAGTTCGCGACGGAGCTTCTATCCGAGGCATATACCCTCCCACAGATCCAGAAACCTTGGTTCGTTTTGAAACATGGAAAACACGACGCAATCGGGATGGATAACACGCGTGCTGCTGCAAAGATTTAAGGTCGCTTCATTTCACCGAGGGGGCTTTTGCTAATCCGTCATTCTGGCATCGCAATATGACCAAATACGCTGTGCTGTCGCAATTTCAGATCGACCGGGGAGTCGCGATGTGTGGATTCCCACCTGCAAAACGGGCCAACCCAATTCGTTTGGTTATGAATCCTAGGGTTTCCTACAGGCTCACAAGGAGCCTCGTACACGCATGATGACGTAGGTTCACTTAAATGCATCAGCCCCAAGGTTAAGCCGCTATCTGCGGTTCAACAATCTCGTGCTTCTCGTTCCCACTTTAGCAGTGCTTCATCCCAACTAGGAACGATGTTACTTTCGTAGCTCAGCAATTTGCCAATAGCTATTGATGGAAAAGCTCTCATAGCTTTCATATGTTTTGGCGATTTGAGGTATGCCAGCATGTGTGCCTTTGTTTTCCAAACAGTAAGCGTATGTTGATAGCCATTCCTGCTTTTGTTCTCACACAGCAATATACCTTCCGCCTTTTGTGCCTCTCTAAACGCAGGGTTTGTAAGAATCCAAAACTTCATAGAGGCGTATAGCTGGTGCTGCCAGACGAATGAGAACTCGCATCGGATTGCTGGTGCAGCCTGAACCTATGCGCTCAATAGTTGGCGCCACTCAGCAAGAGCAGCGGTTCGATTGAGCTTGAAATTGTCTCGTGAGTAGAAGTGGCGCTCATGCAGCCACATACAGCCAACCTAACCCCGCGCCCAGCCTGCGTAGCGCCTTAAACAAGCCACAGTGGCACCAGCAGGCAAATAGCCACGTAACCGCATGCCAAACCAAACCGTTTTCAGCGATGCGCAGGTGGGCAGGCGCGAAGCAAAAATAGCGGATATGGTCAACCAAAGGGGGTACAAAATCACAGCCAGGTGGATGATCTCTGGGCTCGTTTTGAA
>Ga0209405_1001519_pt1 | contig 16590 bp, 9 predicted proteins | sample COGITO_mtgs_1105_6_FD_184803 | JGI IMG/M metagenome (GOLD analysis project Ga0209405, IMG submission 184803) | Pelagic marine microbial communities from North Sea - COGITO_mtgs_110516 (SPAdes) (version 2) | ecosystem: Environmental > Aquatic > Marine > Epipelagic ...
CTTTATCTAAATGATAATACCTGTATTCTAATAACTTTCTTGCAACAGATTGATCTTTTGTAGCCATGTAAAAAGGAATACAATATGCCTCTGTATCCCAATAGGTACTTCCTCCATATTTTTCTCCTGTAAAACCTTTTGGACCGATATTTAAAGTAACATCAGTTCCTAAATAGGTTTGATTTAGTTGAAAAATATTAAAACGAATTCCTTGTTGCGCTTTCACATCACCTTCTATAGTAATGTCAGACATTTTCCAGATTTGTGCCCAAGATTGCTTTTGCAATTCTAATAAAGCATCAAAACCAAAACTTACGGCTTTGTCTAAAGCTTCTTTTGCAGCAGCAACTAATTCGTCTTTTTTATGATTTCTATCCACCACATAACCACCAAATTTATGAATGGTAAATGTTTGATTTTGTTTAATTTCTTGTTGATATGTAAAAGAAGTGTATTTCTCTAATTGTTTATTATTACATTCTGTAATAACCTCTTTATTATCTACAAATAATCTAGATTCCATAAACGTACACGTGTAAAAATGTGTTTTCATGGTTCTTGCCTGAATGTAAGATTGTTGGTTGTTTTGAGAAACCTCTAAAACATCCCAGAATTGGTCATCCCAATTGGTATCTTCATTTGTAATTCCTGCATCTATATAAGGAATATAGGTAATTTTTGCATCAGAATTTAAAGGAGTTAAATTGTAATTAATGGCGCCAATGGCATCTAAATCTAAACTTAAAAAACGTTTGGTATCAACTTTAATTTTGATTCCGTTTTCTAAAACAGCTTCAAAACTTCTAGACAACCAACCTTCTTTCATGTTAAGCTCTCGTTTAAACTTTGAAACTTCTTTACAGGTATTTAAATCTAGTTTTTTATCGTTAATTAAAACGTTAATTCCTATCCAATTTGGTGCATTTAAAACTTTTGCAAAATACTCTGGATAACCATTTTTCCACCATCCAACACGTGTTTTATCAGGATAATAAACACCTCCAATATAACTTCCTTGAAACGTATCTCCAGTATATTGTTCTTCAAAATTAGCACGCTGTCCCATGACACCATTCCCAATACTAAATAAACTTTCTGAAGATTTTACCGTTTCAGCATCAAATCCTTCTTCTAGGATAGACCATTCATTTGGTTTTATATATTCTTGATTCATTTTATGCTTTTTGAGAGAAAAGAATAGAGAGGAAAAAATTAAGAACTATTTCATCTTTTCTCGTATCTATCTTTTCATTTTTTTTTAATCTATTTTAATAAATCTTTAATAAAGTCGTTACTAATTTCTGTAAAATCATTAAAGTTCAATTGCGCTTCAAAAAGTACTTTTTCATCTCCAATACCTATACTAATCATTTTAGCAGCATTTGCAGCTTCTACACCTGCAACTGCATCTTCAAAAACGATACAACCATTAGGATTAACTCCTAATTGCCTTGCAGCAAGCAGAAATACTTCTGGATCTGGTTTTGCTTTTGTAACATTATTACCATCTACAATTGTATCAAAATAATGCAATAAACCCACTTTTCCTAAAATAGGTTGTGCATTTTTACTTGCTGATCCTAAAGCAATTGGAATATTATTATTTTTCAAAAATTCTAAGACTCTAGGAACATCTGGAAGAATTTCAGATGCCTCCATATTTTTGATATACTCTAAATAATCAACATTTTTTTCGACCATCCAAGTATCAAATTCTTTTTGTGTTGCTTCTCTATTACCAATTTCTAACAAAATTTCTAAACAACGTTTTCTACTAACGCCTTTAAATAATTCGTTTTGTTCTTTGGTAAATTCGAAACCTAAATGATTCGCTAATTTTTTCCAAGCTAAGTAATGATATTTAGCAGTGTCAACTATAACACCATCCAAATCAAAAATAAATCCTTTTTTCATTCTAATTTTTTAATTCTCTCCTTGAAAACTAATTGCGTTCTTATTGGTGATTAGTAAATTACAAAAACCTGCAATTATTAAACTAATTCCTGCAACAGTCATTGCATTTATCGCTTCTTCACCTAATAAACCTGATACATAATTGATTCCTCCCAACGCAGCAATAATTTGTGGAATTACTATAAACATATTAAAAATACCCATAATTACTCCCATTTTCTTTGGGTCTACAGAACTTGATAACATTGCATATGGCATTGACAAAATACTACCCCAAGCAAAACCTATCAATACAAAACAGTATTTTAAGTTTTCTGGTGAAGCATAGCTCATAAATAAAAACCCAATACCGCCAATAATCAAAGAAAATAGGTGTACATATTTTCTATTGATGTTTCTTTTTGAGGTGTACAGCGTTAATAATAAAGCAAATACCATAGACGATAAACCATAAATACCCATAGCAGAACCTACTGAATTAGAAGATTCTTGAAACTTAGTATTTGCAATTTTAAATGCTTCTGCTTGAATTGAGTCTGCCATATTAAAAGCAGATTCTAGCGGAGCTGGAGTATTAAAAACATGTTCTGTTAAGGCAGGATTTGCTAAACTCCACATTGTAAAGAATGCAAACCAAGAAAAGAACTGAATAACACCCAATTTTTTCATTGTTGTTGGCATACTTCCAATATTTTCTATAATGTCTGGAATAAAATTGTTTCTCTTTGCTTTTTCTCGATCAAATTCTTCCATGTCTTCTGGTGGATATTCATCTGTTGTAAAAACAGTATAAAGAATACTTGCTAAAAACACAAAAGCGCCAATTGCAAATGCTACTTTAACAGACATTGGTACTACACCAGATGCTGCTTCATTACTAACACCAAGTTTAGAAACCATCCAAGGTAAATTACTTGCAATCCAAGTACCAATACCTATAATTAATGTTTGAACTACAAAACCATAAGATCTTTGAGATTGAGGTAATTTATCAGCAACTAAAGCTCTAAATGGCTCCATAGAGATGTTTATAGAAGCATCTAGAATCCAAAGAAAACCAGCTGCAACCCATAATATAGGTGAATGAGGAATAAAAAACAGCGCTAATGAACTTAAGATAGCACCTACTAAAAAATAAGGTTTTCTTCTTCCCCATTTTGTGCTCCAAGTTCTGTCACTCATATAACCAATAATTGGTTGTACTAGTAAACCTGTTAAAGGTGCTGCAATCCATAGTAAAGGAATCTCTTCCTTACCTGCTCCTAAAGTTTGAAAAATTCTTGACATAAATCCACCCTGTAAGGCAAATCCGAATTGTATCCCTAGAAACCCGAAACTCATGTTCCAAATTTGCCAGAAGCTTAACTTACACTTTTCCATTATCGAATATTATAAATGAATATTACGATAAGTGTTTAGACTTATCAATTAATAAATTTTGTGGAATATATTTTATTGAAAAATCGATTAATAATACAAAGATATTTTTATTTTCTCTTATTGATTGAAATTAAATATAATTTTTACGACGACGGTTTCGTAGATTCTCGCAGTTTTAAATCACTAGAAATTACAATCTTTCTTGGGCTATAGATTTCAGATTCTTTTTCTATTCTTTCAATTAAAAGCTCTGCAGCCTGCTTACCCATGGTAAAACCATGTTGTGCTACTGTTGTAATTGAAGGTGATGAATATCTAGAAATCAAACCATCAGTAAAACCAATGATAGAAATATCTTCAGGTACTTTTAAACCTCTTTTTTTAGCGACTATTATTGCTTTAGCTGCATAAATTTCGTTTACACCAAAAACACCGTCAATATCTTGATTAAAAACCTCTTCTATTTGTCCTATTATATCCTTTTTTTCATCAATTTCTATGATTAAATTTTTGTCAGTTTTAATATAATTTTCTATCAGCGCTTTTTCATAACCTTGTCTTCTTAAGGCACCTACATTAACATGGTTTGGGGTTGTAATTAAGGCGATCTTTTTTCTACCATTCTCTAACAAATGTTTAGTTGCTTTATACCCAGCTCCTGCATCATCAACCACAACTTTATCACAGAATATTTCATCAACCACTCTATCAAACAAGACCAAAGGAATCTCTTCTGAAACCAACTCTTTAAAGTGATCAAAATCTTTGTTTTCAAGCGTTTCATTGGCTACAGATACAATAATTCCATCTACACTTCCATTAGATAAAACCTTTAAATTTTCCACTTCTTTCTTATACGATTCATTAGAAAAACAAACCATAATATGATACCCTTTTTCACTTGCTCCTTCCTCTATTCCTTTTATTACAGTAGAAAAGAAATGGTGTACAATTTTAGGTAAAATTACTCCGATTACTTTTGTTTTTTGATTACGAAGCTGAAGCGCTAGACTATTAGGTTTGTAATTATAATGTTTTGCATAAGCTTGAATCCTTTCTTTAGTTTCAATACTAATCTCATGACTATCCTTTAATGCCTTAGATACTGTAGATGTAGAAACACCTAATTCTTTAGAAATTGTTTTTATGGTAATTTTTTGTCTCATTTAGTTATAAAAATGTAAATTTTAGTATTATTTATGATTAATACGATGATTTTACAAAAAAAAGTTGTTAACACGAAAACGGTTTCGTTAAAATTATAATATCTAAAGTGATTAGTAATGGGCTACATTTACTATGTGGAATATAAATTTATTGTTAATACAAAAGTAAATTTACAATTATTATTTAACAACTTAATACATGAAAAAATTTAAATTATTGTTAATTGGTCTTCTTTTAAGTTCATCATTTACGATGTTTGCACAACAAACGGTTAAAGGTGTAGTAAAAGAAAAAGCAACAGGAGAACCCTTACCTGGTGTGAGCGTAATGGTTAAAGGCACAATAAAAGGTACTGAAACCGATTTTGATGGAAACTTTAGTGTTGAAAAAGTAAAAACTGGCGATGTGTTAGTTTTTAGATACTTAGGTTATTCTAATAAAGAAATTACAATTGGATCTAACTTTAACTTAGCAGTTGAATTAGATGAATCTGCAGAGCAGCTTGAAGAAATAGTTGTTGTGGGTTATGGATCTGTAAGAAAAGAAGATTTAACGGGTACAACAGATCTTTTAACAAGTAAAGACTTTAACAAAGGTCCTATTGTATCTGCACAATCACTTATTAGTGGTAAAGTTGCAGGTGTAAATGTAATTGCGGGATCTGGTGCTCCTGGTGATGGCCAATCTATTAATATTCGTGGTACAGGTTCTTTATCATTAACAAGCCAACCACTATATGTAATAGATGGTATTCCTTTAGATAATGGTGGTGTTGGCGGTTCAAGAAACCCCTTAAACTTTATCAATCCAAATGACATTGAAACATTTGTAGTTTTAAAAGATGCATCTTCTACTGCCATTTATGGCTCTAGAGCAGCAAATGGAGTAATATTAATTACGACTAAAAAAGGAAAAGATAAAGAGTTTAAATTCAATATTAGTTCACAAACTACGGCATATACTTTAAGAGATAAAGTGGATGTTTTGTCTGCAGATCAATTTACAAGCTTAATAAATGATATTGGTACGACAAATCAAATTGGGTTATTAGGAAACTCTAATACAGATTGGCAAGAAGAAATTTATACTACTGCAATTGGTCAAGATCATAACTTTAGTGCACTGGGCAACCTTTATGGTGTGCCAATGAGAGCTTCTTTAGGATATTCTGAACATGGTGGAATTTTAAACGGAGATAACTTACAACGTACTACAGGTTCTGTTAGTTTATCACCAACTTTATTTGATAAGCATTTAAAAGTTGAATTAAATGCAAAAGGAATGTATACAGAAAACAAATTTGCTGATAGAGGTGCAATAGGAGGAGCTGTATCTTTTGATCCAACACAAGCTGCTTATGATGATAACTCACAATATGGAGGTTACTTTGCTTGGCTAGATGCTGGTACAGGAAATCAAAATAACTTAGCGCCAACAAATCCTTTAGCGCTATTAAACCTAATAGATGATACTGCTGAAGTTAGACGTTTTGTAGGAAATGTAAAATTTGATTATAAAATACATGGTTTCGAAGACTTTACCGCTTCTGTTAACCTAGGTTATGACACTTCTAATAGTCATGGTCGAAAAGTTACTTCTGCATCAATTCCAACTTCAGATGCAACATTTAATGGATCTTTAACAAGTTATGTTCAAAATTCTGACAACAAAGTTTTTGATGCTTATTTAACGTATCAGAAAACATTTAATAAAGCACACAATTTAACGGTTGTTGGAGGGCATGCTTATCAGTCATTTGAATATGACAATTATAGTTATGATAGTGAGGCTGAAGAAGATGGTAACACTTATGAATTTATTGATAAATCTAAAAACGTATTATTATCTTATTTTGGAAGAGCAAATTACGATTACAATGGTAAATACTATTTAACAGCAACGGTAAGAGCGGATGCTTCATCTAAATTAAATCCTGATGATCGTTGGGGAATATTCCCTTCATTTGCAGCTGCATGGAGTATTCATAAAGAAGCTTTCATGGAAGACTCCTTCTTTAATGAGTTAAAATTAAGAGTTGGTTATGGAGAAATAGGAAACATTAATGGATTAGGTGATTATCAGTTTTTAACAAGATACCAAGGGAGTACAGATACTGCAAATTATCAATTTGGTAATGCTTTTTACCAAACATTTAGACCAGAACCTATTAATAAAGATTTGCGATGGGAAGTAGGTAAAACGTTTAATATTGGAGTGGATTTTGCTTTATTTAGCGGTAGGATTTCTGGTTCTGTAAATGCTTATATGAAACAAACAAATGACCTAATTGCAAGTTCAATTGTAGATCCATTTACAAATTTCGGAAATAGAATAAATGCAAATATAGGTAATATGGAAAATAGAGGTATTGAATTTAACATAAATGCATCTCCTATTAAAACTGAAAATTTAGAATGGTCTGTTAATTATAACATATCTTTAAATGATAACAAAATTACTAAATTATCTGTAGATCAACCTCAAGGTGGTATCTCTACAGGTGTTGGTAATAATGTACAAGTGCATAGAGAAGATGAAACAGCAAATAGTTTTTATGTTTTTCAACAAGTTTATGATACTTCAGGAATGCCTATAGAAGGCGTATTTGTAGATAGAAATAGTGATAATATTATTAATGACGATGATAAATACATTAATGAGGATCCTTTTGGTGATGTATTAATGGGTTTTAACTCAAATATTAGTTATAAAAATTGGGATTTATCAGTACAAACTAGAGCTAGTTTTGGAAACTACATGTATAATGATACTGCCGCTAATAAAGGTGTTCAAGTAAATGCTACTAATAATAATATTTTATCAAACTTACATTCAGACTATTATAATAGTGGTTTTACAATTATTAGTGATAAAACTGCTTTAAGTGATCATTTTGTTCAAGATGCTTCTTTCTTTAAAATAGACAATATAGCAATTGGCTATACTTTAGATAAGTTAGAAAATACAACGTTTCGTTTCTACGGATCACTACAGAATGTTTTAACAATAACAGATTATGATGGTTTAGATCCAGAAATCAGTTTAGGTATCGATAATAATTTTTACCCAAGACCTAGATCATTTGTTTTAGGTATAAATATTAACTTTTAATTAAAAAGAAAAAAATGCAACAAAAATTTAAATATTTAATTGTAATCATGTTATTCTCTTTAGGAGCTATATCATGTCACGAAGATTTGAATCAATCTCCGATTGATCCAGATAGTTTTACAGAAGAAGATGTGTTTTCAAACTCGGCAGAAGCACAAGGAGCGCTTGCTAAATTATATGCTAGTTTAGCTTTAACAGGACAGCAAGGTCCTGCAGGACAAGCAGATATACAGGATATTGATGAAGGTTTTTCACAATATTCAAGAATGTTATTTAACTTAAATGAATTAACAACAGACCACGCAGTAGTAGGCTGGGGAGATGCCGGTTTACCTGATTTACATGGTTTATATTGGTCTGGCAGTAATGACTTTTCTGAAGCAATGTATTATAGATTAGCGCAAGAAGTATCTTTTTGTAATTCTTTTATAACTAACGCAGCTAAATTAACAGACGAAGAAATTGCTAGCTATATAGCAGAAGCTCGTTTTTTAAGAGCATTTACCTATTATAATTTATTAGATTTATATGGTAATGTTCCTCTAGTAACTTCTGTAACTACAGAATTACCATCACAAGCAACAAGAACAGATTTATTTAATTTTATAGAAACTGAATTATTAGAAATTCAAGATCAATTAAAATCTAGTGGTGCTAATGAATATGGTAGAGTAGATAAAGTTGCTGCTTGGGCATTATTATCTAAATTATATTTAAATGCAGAAGTTTGGACTGGTACTCCTAAGTACAATGAATCAGTTACATTTTCTAATAATGTATTGTCATCTAGTTATTCAATAAACACAACAGATGCCAATGGAAACGGAAGTGCTTATGATGAGTTATTTTTAGCTGACAATAACACAAATGGTGCGCAATACGAGTTTATTTTTGCTTTAAACTTTGATGGTCTTAGATCTCAAACTTATGGTGGTTCTACATTTTTAGTTCATGCTGCAATAGGTGGAAATATGAATGCTACTGATTTTGGAGTTAATGGCGGCTGGGGAGGCTTAAGAACCACAAAAAACTTAGTTAATAAATTTAATGTAGATGTAACAAAACTTAATAATAGTTTAGGAACAATTTCTAATTGGGGATTAGTAGGAGATGCTACACTTAATTCATGGGATGGACCAGATATGGAAATGTATGAAACTGGTAATAATACCTATGCATTATATGCTGATTTAACTAGTGGAGAAATGAAGTTTAGGTTTGATGAAGATTGGGGTAATAATTATGGTGATGATAATACAGATGGTACATTAGAGCCTGGTGGTTCAAATATTCCAATAACAGCATCAGGAACTTATTTTATAACTTTAGATTTAAATACATTAACCTATACAGTTACTCCTTTTGTTGGAGATAGTAGAGGTATGTTTCATAAAGACGGTCAAACATTAGAAATAGAAGAAATTCCATCTTTTGAAAATGGTTATGCTGTTACTAAGTTTAAAAACATTGATTCTAATGGAAATCAAGGATCTGATGCTGCTGGTGATTTTGTAGATACAGATTTACCATTAATTAGATTAGCCGAAATTTATTTAAACTATGCAGAAGCTACACTTAGAGGCGGTGCTGGAGACTTAGGTTTAGCAGTTACTAAAATAAATGAATTAAGAGAAAGAGCTTTTGGAAATTCTAATGGAAACATTAGTAGCGGAGACTTAACTTTAGACTATGTGCTAGAAGAAAGATCTCGTGAATTATACTGGGAAGGTCAAAGAAGAACAGATCTAATAAGATATGATTATTTTACATCAGATACTTATTTATGGCCTTTTAAAGGAGATTCTAAAGACGGTGTTGGTACTGAAAGTTTTAGAAATATATTTCCATTACCAAATAATATTATAACAACTAATCCTAATTTAATTCAAAATCCAGGATACTAATAAATAAAGACATGAGAAAAATAATAAATTCGTTATTCACTCTAATTGTTATATCAATTAGTTTTACCAGTTGTGAAGATCTTAGTGATAGAATAGTACTAAATGCTAATGTAGAAGCTTCTACAGAACTTATCATTCAAGAAAATACTCCAATTGTGCTTTTAGAAGCCAATCAAACTGAAATAGCTTTAAACACCAGTTGGGCAGAACCTGATTTTGGTTTTGATGCAGCACCTACATACAAGTTACTTTTAGCTACAGGAGATTTTAGTAGCGCAGTAACACTAGACATTGGAGATAATTTAGAAAAAACTTTTACTACTGTAGAATTAAACTCAATTGCATTAGGTTTAGGTGCAGAGGCAGATACTGCTTCAGATTTATCTCTAAAGCTACAAGGTTTTGTTGGTGGACAATTACTTATTGATTCTAGTTCAAAAACTATTAATGTAACCCCGTATTCAAGTATTTTAGATTTAACTACAAGATGGGGTGTAGTTGGTTCAGCAGCTAATGATTGGGGTGCAACTCCAGATTTACCTTTCTTTACAACAAGTACAGCAGGAGTTTTAGTTGCTTATGTTAATTTAATTGATGGTGAAATTAAGTTTAGAGAAGATAGTCTTTGGACCAACAATTATGGTGATACAGGAGCAGACGGAACATTAGATGCAGGTGGGGATAATATTAGTGTAACTGCTGGACCCTATAAGATTCTAATGAATTTAAATGATTTAACATATACTATGGAAAGTTTTTCTATTGGTATTGTTGGCTCTGCTTATAATGATTGGGGAGCAACTCCAGATTTCGCACTTACTTATGATTCTTATTCAGATCAATTTAGAGGAATTGTAAAATTATTGGATGGCGAAATGAAATTAAGAATGAATAATGAATGGACTACAGACTACGGAGATACTGGTGCAGATGGTGTTCTAGATTTAGGAGGAGATAATATTGCTACCTCAGCAGGTAGGTATATTATTACTGTAAACTTAAATGATTTTTCATATTCTTTACAGCCAATTGATCATATTTGGGGACTTGTAGGTTCTGCTTATAATGATTGGGGAGCAACTCCAGATGCATTATTTACAAGAGATTGGTCTCAACCTAATGATAATATTTGGGTGTTAAATAAAGTTACACTTTTAGATGGTGAATATAAATTTAGATCTAATGAAGCATGGGCTCTTAATTATGGAGATACTGGCGCAGACGGTACTTTAGATGATGGAGGAGATAATATAATTTCCACTGCAGGAACGTATTCTTTTGTTTTAGATTTTACAGATCCTGATATCCCAACATATACAATAAACTAAATTTGGTATCAACTTTTCAAAGGTTACTTTCATTAAGTAGCCTTTGTTTTTAAAACACTTTATTCTTGAAAAAATTTACTTTTTTATTTCTTCTATTTATAACTTCAATAGGTTTTAGCCAAGTTACAATTACTCCAAATCCTTTTGACATAGCAGCATCTATAACAATAAGTTTAGATGCAAGTAGTTCTGCTACAGATTGCAACGGACTCAATAATCCTACAAAAGTTTATATGCACTCTGGCGTTGGTACAGATGCAGATGCTTTTAATACAAGTGTAGTTGGTAATTGGGGGTTAGACGATGGTGTTGGTGAAATGACACTAAACTCATCTAACAATCTTTGGGAAATTACTTTTGTTCCAAAAACATATTATAATTTAACAGATGTACAAGCTACTAGTGTTACTGCAATGGGAATTGTTTTTAGAAATGCAACTGGTTCTCAAGAATTGAAAGACAATGGTTGTAAAGATTTTATTTTTAATGTTGGTTCATTTCAAATAACATTAAATTCACCTTCAACAACAACAGTTTTAAACTCAGGAGAAAGTTTATCAATAAATGCTTCCGCTTCATTAACGGCTAGTTTTGTTTTAAAAGCAAATGGTATAACCGTAAATCAAAACTCTGGATTAACGTATACCTACTCTACTATCGTTGCACAAAACACAATTTTTTTATTAGAAGCTACAAATAACGGAGAAACAAAAAGCACCACTTTCCAAGCAGTTGTAAAACCAACTGTTACAGAAGCTGCTGTTCCTTCTGGAATGAAAGATGGAATTAACTTAAACCAATCAGATACTACAAAAGCTACATTAGTTTTTTATGCACCAGAAAAAGAGTTTGTTCATTTAATTGGTAACTTTAATAACTGGGAGATAAACGATACTTATCTTCTTAAAAAAGATAGTTCTAATGATCGTTTTTGGATAGAACTTACAGGTTTAACTGCGCAAACAGATTATACATATCAATATATAATTGATGCAGATTTAAGAGTTGCAGACCCTTATTCTACAGTAATTTTAAGTGAGTATAATGACCAATATATAAACGCTACAACATACCCTAATTTACCTAATTATCCTTCAGGAAAAACAAATCATGCAGTAACACTCTTAAGAACTGGTGATACAGCATATACTTGGCAAACAACAAACTTTCAAAAACCAGCAAAAACAGATTTGGTTATTTATGAAATATTAATTAGAGATTTTGATGTACTTCATAGTTATGATGCTGTAAAAGATAGATTAGATTATTTGCAAGGTTTAGGCATAAACGCCATTGAATTTATGCCAGTTATGGAATTTGATGGTAATGAATCTTGGGGTTATAATCCTTCTTTTCATATGGCTTTAGATAAATATTATGGTAATACTAAAGCTTTTAAGCAGTTAGTTGATGAATGCCATAGAAGAGGAATGGCTGTTATTATTGATGTTGCTTTTAATCATGCAAGTGGGCAAAACCCTTATTATAGAATGTGGAATACAGACAATGGCGGTTATGGCGGACAAGCAAGTACAGACAGTCCTTTTTTCAACCCAATTGCAAGACACTCTTACAGTGTTTTTAACGACTTTAATCACTCTAAACAAGCAACTCAAGATTACGTAAAAAGAGTTTCTCAATATTGGATTGATGAATATAAAATTGATGGTTTTAGATGGGATTTAACAAAAGGTTTTACACAAAACTGCACCGGTAGCGATTCTTGCACAAACGCATACCAACAAGATAGAGTTACTGTTTTAAAAGAATATGCAGATTACCAATGGAATATTGATCCTAATTTTTATGTAATATTTGAGCACTTAGGCGGAAATACCGAAGAAACTGAATGGGTAAATTACCGTTTAAGTGAAGGGAAAGGAATTATGCTATGGGGAAATCATAATTCTCAATACAATCAAGCAACTATGGGCTATGGTGCTAGTTCTGATTTTTCTTGGATTTCGTATAAAAACAGAGGTTGGTCTGTACCTGCAAATGTAAGTTATATGGAAAGTCATGATGAAGAACGCTTAATGTATAAAAATTTACAATTTGGAAATTCTAGCGGAAGCTATAATGTTAAAAATTTAGCAACTGCTTTAGATAGACAAAAAATTGGAGGGGCTTTTTATTTTACTATTCCTGGCCCTAAAATGATATGGCAATTTGGAGAATTAGGTTATGATATTTCTATAGATCAAAACGGAAGAATAGGTAACAAACCAATTCTATGGAATTATTTTGACAATCAAGAGAGGAAAAATCTTTATAATACTTGGTCTAAAATTATTGAATTAAAATTGAAATATGATATTTTTGAAACTGAAGATTTTTCTTTAGATGTTGCAAATACAAATGGATTAAAAAAAATTCACTTAACAAATCCATCTGCTACAGATATTCAAAATATTGTTGTTATTGGAAATTTTGGAGTTACAACTCAAAGTATTAATCCGCTTTTTCAAAAAGCAGGAACTTGGTATGATTTATTAAATGAAAATTCTACCATAAATGTTACGAACACAACAGCTTTAATATCTTTAGCGCCTGGAGAATTTAAAATCTATGCAGATAATTCAGCAACACTTTCTACTGAAGATGTTGCTTTAGAAAAAAACAGTTTACAACTATATCCAAACCCAACTTCTAGTTCTTTTTCATTATCAAAAGAAATACAAGAAGTTAGTGTTTTTGATATTACAGGAAAGCAAGTAAAAAAGTTTACAAAAAACGGTATTAAAAAAAATGCGTATTTTGTAACTAATTTAAAAACAGGTATTTACTTTGTTAGAATTAAAGAAAACTCAAACAAAATAACAACCAAAAAATTAATTATTAACTGATCTAAAAATAAATACAATGAAAAAAAATTATTTTTTAACGTTTCTATGTGTAACATTTTTATCACTAGTAAATAGTGGTAATGTTTTTGGACAATCAGGAAACAGTCATGATCCAACACTCGAACTATCCTACACACCAGCAGGTTACACAGCTGCAACAACAATGAGACAAGACAATGGATATACAACTTTTTCAAAAAGTAATGTAAATAATAATGGTGGTGGCACTGACCTTTTTGTAAATTTCACATTTGATACAAGTGGTAAGAGTGTGTACATATCATATACAACAGACGGATCTCCACCTGGACAAGAAACAGGGACTTCAACAACTGTTGTTGCTGGTTTTAATAATTATACAGAGCCAAATAGGACTTGGTTAGGAACAATACCTACTCAAACAGCAGGGACTACTGTAAATTACGTATTCTATGCTTCAGATGGAACTATAGGTGCAGCTTGGGCTAGATTTTCTGCAACTGGTTACACTAATACTTTAGGAGATGCATATACAGCCTATAGTTACACTGTAAAAGACTCAAATCTTGCTGGTGGTGGTGATTGGTCTAGCACAGGAACTTGGAATAGTGGTTCAGTTCCTAATTCTGCATCAACATCAGTAGAAATTATTGGAACAAATGCTGTTTCTTTAAATCAAAATACAGATGTTTTAGATTTAGATTTAATTTCTGGAAGTATTTTAAACCTTTCTGCCACTAAAGGAGTTACTGTAAATGGAAATTTAACTAATAATGGAACTCTTAGTGCTAGCGCAGGAAGTTCATTAATAGTTACAGGTGCATCATCAGGAAACATTACATACAATAGAAATTTAGGAACTACCAATTGGTATATGGTTTCTTCTCCAGTTACGGGACAGGGAATTGTTGATTTTTATACTACGGAATCACCTGCTTTAGGGTCTGGAACTGGAAATGCACAAAACGTAGCCATAGCTCCTTATGATAATTCGCAAGCCCTAGCTGCTGATAGATGGAATTATTATACAGAAGGACAAGTTGATGGAGCTGATGGAGATGATACTACAGATACTTTTACTTCTGGAACGGGTTATACTGTGAAATTAGGTGCATCTAGCGATATTGTTTTCACAGGTACAATGCCTGTTGATAATTTTACAACACTAAGTCTTACAGACAACAGTCTTGGAAGTGGAAACGCTTTTAATTTAATGGGAAATCCATATCCTTCCTATATTGCTTCAGATGAGACAGCCAATGCTACCAATAATATCCTAGCAATTAATACATCACTATTAACAGAGGAAACTATTTGGATTTGGGATCAATCTTTAAGTGGAGGAACTGGTGCTTATACGCAGTATAACAATACTTCTGGACTTCATATAGCTCCCGGACAAGCATTCTTTGTTAGTGCTAATGGAGCTTCTTCTACCTTTGCTATTAATGAAAACATGCAAAGTCATCAAGGAACAGATAACTTTCAGAGAACTGAAACTACAAGACCAGAAATCAATTTGGTAATGACAGATGGTTCTATAACTAGAGACGCAGATATTTTCTATATAGACGGAACAACTACTGGTTTTGATAATGGTTATGACAGTTCAATTTTTGGTGGAGTATCTCATTCTTTTGCTGTTTTTACAGAAACTATTGCTAATGGCAATGGTAAGAGATTAGGAATTCAATCTTTACCAAATTCAGATTTAGAGTCAATGGTAATTCCTGTTGGAGTTATTGCTGATGCTGTTGAAATTACTTTTTCTGCAGTAGCTTTAAATTTACCAACGGGTATCAAAGTATTCTTAGAAGATAGAACAACCAATACATTTACACGTTTAGACGAAGCAAATAGCGAATATAAAATTACGTTATCAGAAGCTTTAAACGGAATTGGAAGATTTTATTTACATACAAAAGCTTCTGTATTGGCCTTAAATGATGTTACTTTAGAAAATGTAAGCATCTACAAAACAAATAATTCTACTTTAAGAGTTGTTGGTTTATCACAAGGAAAAACAAATGTTAAGTTGTTTAATATATTAGGAAAGCAAGTTTTAAATACTAGTTTTAAATCTAATGGTGTTTCTGAAATTTCTTTACCAAAATTAGCTACTGGAGTATATATTGTTCAGTTAGAAAATAAAGCTGGTAAATTGAATAAGAAAATAGTTTTAGAATAATTACGATACTTTAAAATAGAAACACATCATGAAAAAAAATATAGAAAACACGCAAGATAAAAATGAAGAAATTACTCGTAAAGACGCTATAAAAAAAATAGGAAATTACGGTAAATATGCAGCATTAACGGCATTAGGAACTTATCTAATTCTTAGTCCACAAAAAGCGCAAGCTGCAAGTCCCGAAGATCCAGGAACTGGATTTTAAATATAAACCAATTGTATTTAAAAAAAACTCAGAAATTAGAACAATAAATATCTTGAGAAATCTTGTATTTATTGTTCTAAAGTCATATTTATAAAGTAAATAAAATTCGTTTAATAATTCCATCAGCAACTGGTATTAAGAATATTGTAATTATTGGAAACTTTGGAGTAACAACTCAAAGCATCACTCCATTTTTCAACAAACTGGTACTAGGTAGAATAGCGAGAAGACATAAGATTAAAAAAAATGTGCAATTTATTTTATGGTATGCAGGAACTCAAGGACACGAAAAAGACTTTTGGCATAACTTTCACCCTAGTTGGTATGATCAATTTGAAAAACAATAATACCAACATTGAAAAACACTGGTAATATTGAGCTGACTAGTATTGTGTTAACTTCTGTTTGAAAATAATATTAAACATATATTTCTAAAGGGAACCGCGCTTTTACTTTCTAATGTTTTTGAAGATATCGGAGAGCAAATGATTGGAGATATCGACTTTATCATTCAACATAAAGAAATAGAAAAGGAAAATCAATTTTATATGACAAAAATGGAGTT
>Ga0209405_1001520_pt1 | contig 16570 bp, 10 predicted proteins | sample COGITO_mtgs_1105_6_FD_184803 | JGI IMG/M metagenome (GOLD analysis project Ga0209405, IMG submission 184803) | Pelagic marine microbial communities from North Sea - COGITO_mtgs_110516 (SPAdes) (version 2) | ecosystem: Environmental > Aquatic > Marine > Epipelagic ...
CTTACAGCTACACAATATCCATATGCTGATATAAAAGAAACAGTTTCTGGTCACGTACTTGAGTTTAATGATACACCAGGTGGCGAACGTATTCTTATTAAACATAATAGTGGCTCTGGTATAGAACTAAGACCAGATGGTACTGTAGTTGTTCTAGCAACAGATAACAAAGTAGAAGTCACTCATGGTGATCAGACTGTTATAGTAGAAGGTAATGGTCAACTTACATATGAAGGTGATCTTACTATTAATGTTAAGGGTGATTTTAAAGTCAATTGTGATAACTATGAAGTTAACACTAAAGGTGATAAGAAAGAAAACATTGAGGGCAATAGCAGATCAAAGGTGTTTGGTAATAAAGGTTCTAATGTATCTGGTAATGACAGTAAAGTAGTTGCCGGAGAATCAGTAAGTACACACCTTGGTAATGTTACTACAGCTATTAAAGGTACTAATAAGCAAGCCACAGAAGGTGATATCATTATCGCTGGTTCATCTAAGATTGAACTTACTGCAGAGACTAGAATAATACAATCATCACCTAAGATGAACATACAAGCACTTGAAGCATATATATGGGCTGATACTGGTACATTCGGTGGTGTAGAAGTAAGACATCATGGTCAAGGAGCACACTTTAGTGAAGGTGTAACAGCACCGACATTTCATGGTGATCTCAGAGGTACATCATTAACATCTCTTGTTGCTGATATATCTAATTCACAAAGCTATGCAGATCCATCAACAGGTGGTGGAGTTGGTTCTCCATCTGGTTTTACTGTATCTAATGTAGCACAGCCTGATGTATACACTGCTGCATCTGGTGTTCTATCAGATGTCCTTACTAAATCAGAAATAGGTGTAAAGACTGTTAAAGTTGATGTAGATAACTTCTTATATAACTCATTAAGAATTAGAAAATTAGATACTGTTGATGTGAGATCAAAGTTAAGGGATCCTTCATATCTTAATGATGTAGACTTTGCTGCTATTCAATTAGGAGCAGGTAGACTTAATGAACAATACACTTCTACAACACCTCCAGGTGGTTATGGTAGAGTAAGAAAAGCTGGCGGTACTGCACAAAGAGGATCATCTAAATTAGGTAATGTGGGTATTGAGAGAGCAACTAAGACATTTATTGTAGATAATAAAAAGAAAATATTCTCGCTTACTGATCAGAAGTTTGGTGAAATAGATTTACTTACAGACGTTACTTCTACTACTATATTAAACAAACCAGTTAGTATGGCAAGATTCATTGGTGCTAATGATGCTGGTTCATTTAAATCATTATCGTTAGCTGATAAGAAACAGATTGCCAAGAACTATCTTATTCAGACTCATATCACTAAATATGCTATGGGTACATCTGGTAAGTTTTCAGCATATAAACTCAAGGCAGTAGAAGGTTTCTATGCCAAGGAACTATATGGTAAAGGTGGTGCCGGTGGGCTTTTAACAGAAACACTTACAGCTGGTGGTTTACTTGATCTAAGAAATAAAGGTCAAGCTGTAGTATATGAACTATATGGTCCAGATGGTAAGATGGATCCAGAAGTAACATTTGATTTAGCTTGTAATATAGCAGAGATTGGTTTATTTGATAAACTTACACTAGACTATGATATATTTAATCCAGATGGTTCTATGAATGTTCAAATCATTATTGAGACACCAATAGTGACTAAGCCAGAATCAGTTACATTTAAAAGATTAGTACAGACTACATTTAATAATGGCTTACAATCAGCGGATAGTTTAGTAGAATTAGAACCAAATCCTTCTAATACTAGCTTTAATCCTCGATAAAACTCTTATAAATAAAAGCAATAGGTTTAAGGATAATTAATGGCTCGCATACTTTCAATAGAGGATAAGGATCTAAATACGTCTAGTGTGGTTACATCTCGTAAGCTCAACTATTTAGATATAGACTTATCATTTGCAAATCGTCCGAGTGGTGATGTGTATAAGAAAAAAGATGCTGCAGCTGTGAAACAAGCAGTAAAGAACATCGTTGCAACTGGTAGACTAGAGAAACCATTTGAATCCGAATTTGGTGCAGACGTAACATCTTTATTCTTTGAACTAGCGGATAATAGAGCATCACGTGCCGTAAAACAAAATATTAGAAATGCTATCTATGTTTATGAGCCACGTGCCGAAGTATTAAACATAGATGTAAATTTACAACCAGATAATAATTCACTTTCTGTAACTATTACCTTTAAGGTAGTCAGTTCGGAAGAAACTGTTACACTCAATACCATCGTTTCGAGGTTAAGATAATATGGCTACAACAATTAAATCAACAGAACTTGACTTCAATACAATCAAGAACAATCTAAAAACAGAACTTGCATCTAAGAGCGAGTTTGCTGACTATAACTTTGAAGCATCTGGTTTATCAAATATTCTTGATGTTCTTGCTGTGAATACACACTATAATGGATTAATTGCTAACTTTGCTTTGAATGAATCATATCTTTCTACAGCTCAGTTAAGAAGTTCATTGGTATCATTAGCAGAAGGTATTGGTTATATTCCAAAATCTAAGACTGCTTCAATGGCTACTGTTACACTATCAACTAACACTGGTGATTTATCAGGTAGACCTTCAACACTAGCTTTGGCTAGTGGTACTAAGTTTACTGCTTCAGTAGATGATGTAACGTATACATTTCAGACTACAGAGACAGTAACCGCTACAGATAATGGTTACGGATACTATTCATACTTAACACCAGATGGTTCAACTAACATTGGAATCAAAGAAGGTATTGCTAAAACAAAAACATTCTTTGTAGGACGAGATAGTGTAGACGATGTGTATGTTATCCCTGATAAAAACATAGATATGGAAACTGCGATTGTTAAAGTATACCAATCAGCAACTGATACAGCATTTACTTCATATATTAATATTGGTAAATCATCTACTATTAATGCCAATACTCGATTATACATTATGAAGGAAGCACCTAATGGATTCTATGAAATAACATTCGGAGATGGTATAACACTAGGTGCGGCACCTGAGGCTGGTAATAAAATTGTTATAGAGTATCTACAAGTAAGTGGTTCTATTGCTAATGGAGCCAGTGCATTTATTGCTAAATCAAAGATTCAAGTATTAGGTTCAGACTATGATGTAAATACAGTTACCTTTACTAATTCTATTGGTGGTGCGGAAGAAGAAACAATGTCTTCCATTCGTAAAAACGCACCATTTCAATATGCTACACAGAACCGTATGGTTACTGCAGTTGATTACTCTACATTGGTTTTATCTAACTTTGGTACACTTATCAAAGACATTCAAGCATTTGGTGGAGAAGACGCCTTAGAACCAGAGTTTGGTGTAGTATTCTTATCCGTTGTTTTTAATTCAGATGTAACAGCAGATACTATTACAACTACAAAGGATGCTATTACTGATCTATCTAAACAGTTATCGGTTGTGGGCTTTGATATTAAGTTTGAAGATCCCGTTACCACATTCATTGAGACAGAGATATTCTTCCAGTTTAACCCTAAACTTGGTTCACTATCTCTAAACAGTGTGCAAGATAATGTACAAACAGAAATTAATAATTACTTTTCTAGTAACATTGGTAAATTTAACCAGACATTCCGTAGATCAAATTTATTGTCTGACGTTGATGAAGTTAGTACATCTGTTCTATCTTCACGTGCTAACATTAAAGTTCAGCGTAGGTTTACTCCTACAACAGATACACTTCAAGATCATACTCTAAGGTATCCAGTTGATATTGCTGAACCAGATGATGTAAACTATATTATTACAACTACACCATTTCAGTTTAATGGTAAAACTTGTATTATTAGAAATAAACTAGGTTCAAATAAACTTCAAGTTGTTGCTCTTGGCGAACAATCAATAGAATCAGATAACATTGGTTCATATAATAACAAATCAGGTGTTATAAGTATTGTTGGATTAAGAATACAATCTGTTATAGGTGGAGATGCATTTATTAAAGTAACTGCAGTTCCAGCTAACCAATCAGCCATCAGTCCACTTAGAAATGATATTCTTGAGTATGATGCTGGTCCATCTTTTGCTACTGGAGTTGTGGTTACAACCACATAGAAATATATGTCACAACGAGATAAAACATTAAAAGATAATAATAGACGTAATCTATTACTGCACGATTGTCATTCTATTCGTGAGGTTCTGCCTGCATATTTTCTTGAAGAGTATCCTAAACTTGTTAGCTTTCTTGAAGCCTACTATGAATGGGAAGATAGCGGTAAGACTCCGTCAAAATTAATACATGACTTATTTCTAAACAGAGATATTACAGCAACAGACATTTCAAATCTTTCTTTCATTGAAGATGAATTACTATTAGGTCAACAATACTTTGAAGGCTTTCAGAATAAAAGATCAGCAGCTAAGTATTCTAACACACTATATAGATCAAAGGGTACACTCTTTTCTATTGAACAATTCTTTAGATCATTCTTTAGTATCTCTCCAGATGTTGTATATACAAAAGAAAACATATTTAATGTTGGAGAGAATACATCACTTATAGGACCAGAGTCACTCAAGTATCTTGTTGATGATAAACTATATCAGAAGTATGCACTATTAGTTAAAGCGCCTATTCCTATTAGTCAATGGAAAGAAGCATATAAGTTATTTGTACACCCAGCCGGTATGTACATTGGTGGAGAAGTTCAGCTTGTAAGTCAGAATGTTAATGATCTTTTAGTTATGCCAGATGTTATAATTGCTGATCAGTTTGATCCAATATACGAAGGTGTTGCTACAGCAGGGCTTGAAGCACAATTAGATATTACTGGTCTGAGACCACGTGGTGTGTTCTTAGATAGTGATACACGTATAAGTCTTAATGGTCAAGTTGAAGATTATGCTACACGTACAATTGAAGAGATTGGCAGAAACTATGATACTATAGAAGAATGGATTGGTACTAACTCACCAACATTCGATGAAGACTCAGCAGTCGGTGATCCATATGCACCAAGAATGTCTACAGAATTAGATACGTTCGACGAAGTTAATTACATTTGGTATGACTCAGACTCAGCCTAACCCTTATAAATAAAGATAATAGATTTGGATAGAGATTAAAATGGCAAGACAAGATATAGCCCGAGGCACAGCCGCTAATGACGGAACCGGTGATACACTACGTGTTGCTGGTCTAAAGATTAACCAAAACTTTGCTGAGCTGTACCAATTGCTCGGTGGTGACTCTGCTGAGTTAAGTGCTGGTGTTTCATTAACAGATCAAGGTGTTCTTTTTGAAGGCACTAACGTTGATGATCACGAAACAACATTAACAGCTGGTAACCCATCTGCTGATATATCATTAGCATTACCTACAGCGGGTACTGAACTAATCTCTAATAGTGCAACACAGACACTAACCAATAAGACATTAACATCAGCTGTTCTTACAACACCAAAGATTAATGATACATCATCTAATCATCAATACATATTTGCTGCAAGTGAATTATCTGCAAATAGAACTGTTACATTACCTTTATTAGGTGGTGGTGATACATTTGTATTTCAAGCACATACACAGACATTAACTAATAAGACATTAACTTCACCTCTTATCAATACTGGTAAGATTGGCGCTAGTATTAATGATACTAATGGCGCAGAGTTAATTAAAGTAACAGCAACTGCTAGTGCAGTAAACCAAGTATTAGTTGCCAATGCTGCAACTGGTAATGCTCCATCTATTACAGCTGACGGAGATGATACTAATGTAAGTCTTATACTTGGATCTAAAGGTACTGGTGCTGTTAATATCAATAACAAAGTTGTGCATCGTGAACACTTTATGACAGGCGACGGTGCTGTAAACTTAACAATTCCTCTTACAATCTTTAATGCTTCATCAGCACTTGCTATTACAATGGCAGATGGAGTTATTACTGGTGAGACTAAATACTTTGTAAATAGAGGAACAGGTACTGCTACAGTAACAATAACAAGCTTAGTAGGTACAGGTAACCCATCAACAGTAGCATTTGCGGCACATGAAGCTGGTTTCATGATGTGGGATGGTGCAAACTGGCACTTAGCCTCTAAAACAGTTGCTTCTTAAGGACATAGACAATGACAGCTATTATAACAGATAAACTCAAAAAACAATTACTACTAAACATCATTGAAGATGTAGATAGTGCAGCTAATAATTACTTTATTGGTATAGGAAGATCAGAGGCTTGGAATGAAACCGATGCTGCTCCTGCTCCTCAGAATAGCTTGCGTGATCAACGTAATTTAGGATTGAGTTTACAATCTGTAAAAGGCATTGCAGATAAATCTTTATGTGTACCAAGGACAGATTGGTCATCTGGTGCAATATATTCTTCTTATAATGATAATATTCAAGGACATCCAGTATCGTCTTACTATGTCTTTACTGATGAGAATCACGTATATATTTGTCTACAGCAAGGTAGAAATGCGGCGGGAACTGGTGTTAACTCCACTGTTAAACCAACAGGGACTAGCGCCAATGCATTTAAAACAGCAGACGGTTATGTATGGAAATTCTTATATTCTATTGGTGCATTAACAGCCAATAAATTCTTATCATCTAACTTCCTTCCTGTTACAAAGATTGTCTCGGTTGATTCTGATTCACCAGCTTCTATTTCTGAACAAAAAGGAATACAAGATGCGGCAATAGGTGGAGAGATTATTGGATATACAGTAACAGCCGGTGGAACTGGATACACTTCAACACCAACAGCTACTATTTCAGGTAACGGAACATCGGCTAAAGCTGATGTCACTATATCTGGTGGAGCTGTATCTAAAGTTGATGCTAGAGACTCAAGTGGATCCCTAGTATTTGGTTCTGGCTATACTTATGCTGAAGTCACATTAACAGGTGGCAGTGGTACTGGTGCAACAGTAAGGCCTATCTTTGGTACTAAAGATGGTATGGGTGCAGATCCGAGAGATGATCTTAGAGCAAGAGCAATTATGTTCAATGCAAAACCAGATGGTACTGAAGCAGGTGACTTTGTTATCGGAAATGATTTCCGTCAAGTTGCTCTTATTAAGAACCCTCTTACATATGCAAGTGCTAAGTTAACAAGTAATACAGGCAATGCATTAAACAAATTAAATCTATCAGCCATCAGTTCATCATTTAGTGCAGATAAAACTATACTAGGAGCTGACTCACTAGCTTTGGCTTATATAGATAAAATAGATTCAGATAATATATATTATCATCAAAATGAGACAACAGGATTTGGTTCGTTCCAAAGCGCAGAAGCAATATCTGAAACAGATGGTTCCGGTGCTGGTGTTGTTGCAACAGATAGTGCGGGTGATTTTAACCCACTAACTGGTGATATTCTCTATATAGATAATAGAGCTGCAGTAACTAGAGTTGCAGAACAAACAGAAGACATTAAAATCGTTATTCAATTATAATCGGTGTAGGAAAACATGGCAATAGATTTTACAAAAAACATTTTTGCGTCAACATATAAAGACGACTTTGCTGATAGTGATAACTATCATAGGATTCTCTTTAATAATGGACGTGCCCTACAAGCCCGTGAATTAACGCAACTGCAAACTATTACTCAGTCTGAGATTTCTCGGATGGGTAGACATTTATTTAGAGAAGGTGCTGCTGTTAATCCAGGTGGTACTACTATTAATAATAAGTATGAGTTTATTAAACTAACTGGCGAATTACCTAGTTCAAGTATTATTGGAACACAGTTTACTTCAGCATCCAACTCTATTATTGTAGAAGTGCTTGAAACCGTAGCAAGAGTATCTGATTTAGAACCAGCTACAATCTATGTTAAGTATGTAAGTACATCAGGTGGAACTAGTGGATCAACTCCTGTTAGAGTATCTGCAAGTGACACATTATCTGGTGGAGATGAAACTCTTACAGTACAATCTACAAATACTGTTGCTAATCCAGCTACAGGTACCGGTACTAGAGTATCCATTCACGCTGGTGATTTCTTTGCTATAGATCGTTTTGTCTTTGCAAGAGAACAGTCAATGATTTTATCTAAATACACTTCTGATCCAGAGGCAGTAATTGGATTTAAAGTAACTCAAGATATTGTTAGTGTTAATGATTTCCCTGCACTATATGATAACTCTGGTGCAACTCCTAATGTATCTGCACCTGGTGCTGATAGATATAGAATTAGACTTGATATAGCAGACAAAGCTAATGTTGCAGCTGATGAAAACTTTGTATATGTTGCTAAAGTTGTTGATGGCATAGTAGTTACACAAGTTGATGGTACAGATTCTTACAATAAGATAGAAGACAGAATGGCCATCAGAACAAGTGAAGAGTCTGGTGACTATATCGCTAAAAGGTTTTCTGTTAGTTTTGATACTAGTGATTCGGATGAAAGTATATTAGACTTTGATATAACACCAGGTATTGCATATGTAGATGGCTATAGAGCTGTTATTAACTCACCACTTAAACTTTCAGTCAGTAAACCAAGAACAACTATTACAGAAAATAATAATGTAACAGCAGCTGCATATGGGCAATATGTTACAGTATCTGCTAATAAAGGCTTACCTAACATTAATACATTTGCTCAAATTAATCTTTATCCTAATACAGCTGGTACTGGTGCATTAATAGGTACTGCTAGAGTAAGAGCTGTAGAGGAAGATGGTTCGAACTATAGAGTATATCTGTTTGATGTACAAATTGCTTCTGGTAAAAACAAAAGAAACACTAAATCACTTGGTACTGGTTCTACTGATTATATGACACTAGTTCTTGAAAACAGCAAAGCAGTATTTAAAGATGAAGGATCTACAAGTCTATTGTTCCCAGTCCCTGGAAATAGACCAAAAGTTATTACAGATATTAGTCTTGTAACACAAAGGTATAGAACAGCAGTTATATCAGGTGGAGCAGGTTCTATTACACTAACAGCTACAGGCGAGACCTTTGCTGATACTAGTGCATGGATTGCAGCACAAGCCGATTCAGATATAGATACAGGGTTTACTGCAAATGGATCTGGTACAACAGCTAGTGCACTAGGTGGTGTTACAGATGGTACATATGAAATTCTTACTTATGTAAATAAGGCTGCAGGGACTGTTAGAACTAAGTCACTTACAGAAGTAACCGAAACAATTACACCAGATGGTTCTGGTAATTTAAACTTTACAAAAGCTGATATTAGTAGTATAGTTAGAGTTACTCTTGCTGACTCAGATGGCGCTGATCTAACAACATCTTATGACTTAGATAATGGTCAACGTGACTTTGCTTATCTAAATGGTAGAATGGTTAAGAAAGCCGGAGTTACTCAAACAGCTGATGTGTTTGTAAGATATAAACACTTTACTCATGGTGCATCTGGTGATTTCTTTGCGGTTAACTCTTATACTGGTCAAACCAACTATGAAGATATTCCATCATATACACAATCTAATGGCACAACAGTATCTCTAAGAAATGTTTTAGACTTCCGTTCAAGTGTTAATAGCTCAGGTAACTTTGGTTCAGGTGCTAAAATTAATGAGATGCCTAAGAATACAGGTCTCATCACATTTGATGCAGAGTATTATCTCGGTAAAAAAGTTCGTGTGACAATAGATAAAAATAGTTTTGTTGATGCTATTAGTGGTGCAGCTAGTGTTAATCCTCAATTACCACCAGCTCCAAACAATTCTCTGGATTTATTCCATGTTGATATGAATCCATATACAGTTAGTGATACTGATATTACTTCAACTACTATCAGAGCTAAAAGATTTACTATGAAAGATATTGGTAAATTGGAAAATAGAATTGATAAAGTTGAAGAGGCTACATCATTAAGCCTTCTTGAATTAGATACAGCATCATTTAATGTTCTTGATGCTACTAGTAATAATAGAACAAAATCTGGTTTCTTTGTAGATAACTTTGCTGATCAATCTAGGTCATATATGTCTGCTGATTATAATGCAGCTATTGATCCAGAAGCTAAGATTATGCGCCCTTGGTTCCAAGAAGATAACCTTAGAATGATCTATGACTCTGATCAATCTAGTAATACAATTCTTAAAGGTGATAGCGTATACCTAAAACATGATAATATAAATTATGTTGATCAACCTCTTGCAACAGAAGCAATGAATATTAACCCATTTGCTGTTATCCTAAATGAAGGTTTTATTGATCTTTCACCATCATCAGATGAGTGGACTGCAGTCGACAGATTACCAGATCGTGTAGAAGACGGTGGAACAAGACTTGTTAATAATGGAGCATTACTCTGGAATACATGGCGATGGAACTGGATTGGACGAAATGATACACCAACCGGAGATTTAGCAACTAGAGATGCAGCACGAACAAGTATATTAGCAGTCAATAGAGTTGTTGCTTCAGAAACAGTTCGTGAATTTGTGAATGATCGTATACTAGATGTTGCATTTATTCCGTTTATGCGGTCTAGGAAAGTTAGTTTCCGCGCTCAAGGTCTTAAACCTAATACTCAAGTTTTTGCTTTCTTCAATAACAAATCAGTTGCTGATTGGGTAAGATCAGAAGCATTTACTAGATTTGCCACTACTACTGATGATTTTGGTAATAGACATAATAGAGCAACTCAACATCCTGATGGCAAGTCAACACTAGTAACTGATGCTACAGGTTCTGTTACTGGTTCATTCTTTATTCCATCCACAGACGCAATTAAGTTTAGAACTGGTGTACGTGAGTTTAAACTACTTGATATTAGTGTACCTAAAGATGAGAATGCAACATCAATTGCAAAAGAACCTTTTTCATCAACAGGTGTATTAGAAACTAGACAGTCAACATTTACAACAACTAGAGTGCTAACTATATCAGCTCCGCCGCCACCTGTTGCTCCACGGAGACGTAGACGCCGTAGGTCAGGTCTAACACCTGATCCTCAGTTGGACCCAAGGAATCAAACCAACAAAGATCCTTTGGCTCAGACATTCTTTATTGATGAAAATGATGGTTTGTTTATAACTAGAGTTGGTGTTAGGTTCCAAACTAAAGATACAACAGTTCCTGTGATGATGCAAATTAGATCAACTGTAAATGGTGTTCCATCATCAGATGAGATTATACCTAATGGAGTTAAGGTTCTTCTACCCGGTTCTATTACAACATCAGCTGATGCTAGTGCAGTAACTTACTTTGAGTTTGATGAACCAGTTTACTTGAACGGCAACATGGAATATTCTATTGTTCTACTTGCTAATTCTATAAATTATAATGTATATGTAGCAAAATCTGGTGATTTAAAACTTAATTCAACAGAACTAAGAGTTACTAAACAGCCTACACTAGGTTCATTGTTTAAATCTCAGAATAGTAGGACTTGGACGGCAGATCAAGAAAGAGATTTAACATTCACTATTGATTGTGCTGAATTTATTTCAGCAACCGGATATGTTACATTACAAAATGCGCCCATTCCACCAATCTTATTGGCTAGTAATTCATTAGATGCTACAAACACAAGTGGCACAGTTAAGGTTCTTGCATTTGGTCACGGGTTTACAGTAGGCGACTCGGTAACAATAGCAAATGCTACAACGTTTGGTGGAATAGCTGCAGCTAATATTAATGGTACAAGAGCAGTCACTAAAGTAGATGGTACAGGCTTTGAGTTTGTGGCAGGTGCATCAGATGTTGCTTCAGCTACTATAGCTGGTGGTGGGGATGCTATTACAATAACAAGAAATATTATGATGGATACAGTAGTTCCTTATGTTGAAACACTTTCACCTCCACAGACTTTAATATCACACTCAGCTAAATTTACATCAGGTAAATCATTTGCTGGATCTGAAACTGCTTATATTCCAGATAGTAGTTATCAAACCATAGCAAATAGAGATAATAATAACTTTACTCAACCTAAGGTGATTGCTTCAAGTGCTAATGAAACTGCTTCTTTATCAGGTAATAAATCGTTAACATATAAAATTGATTTACAGACACAAACTAACTTAGTTGCACCAGTAGTTGATCTTCAACGTGCTTCTATAACAGCTATAAACAATTTAGTTGATCAACAAGTTGCAAGTGGTAGTGGTGGTAATATTCCAATAGAATATATTGCAGAAACAAATCCAACTGGTGGTTCACATCTAACTAAGCATATTACACAACCGGTATCTCTTGATGAGTCAGCTGTTGGTTTAAAAATACTAATTGGTGCAAGTAGACCATCTGCAGCAAGCTTTGATGTTTACTATAGAACAAATGCTTCAGATACAGCAGCGGCAGGTAACTTACTTGACTCAACTTGGATATTAGCTACACTTGAAACTGAAATGCCTTCAGACGAAAATATTAATGTATTCAGAGAGTACAGATACTTAGTAGGCGGTGATGACGGAACTATGGATGCTTTCTCACAATTCCAAGCTAAGATAGTATTAAAATCAACCAATACATCAAGACCTCCAGTCATACAAGACTTGAGAATGATTGCATTGAGTGTATAATGATAAAAGTTAATGGGCACCCAAATTTAGTTAGAGATCCAAATTCGGGTGCTATTTTGAATATAAATAAAGATGAGATTACTTCAGCACGAGCAAGAAAGATAGCCCGTGCTGAAAAAGAATTAGAAGAACAACAACTGAAAGCAGATGTACTAAGTTTAAAAAATGAGATTAGTGACATTAAACAACTGTTGGCTCAAATTGTAGAGAAAATTTAAATGGCAAGAACACACGTAAATGTAACAGATCATATTTTAGATATGAAGAACAAAGTCAACGAAATCTCATATGATGTCGGTGACATAGCTCTTATATCAACATCGGGACAAGATAGTGATGTAGTTCAAGCTATTAACTCACTTGACTCAGATATTGGTGGAATTGCTAATCTTACAACAATAGACAAGTCTAGTATTAAAGCGGCTATCAATGAGCTAGATGCTGAGATTGGTGCAGATACTCTAACAACTAGTGCATCTACAGTAAAAGGTGCTATTAATGAACATGAAGTTCAAATCAATAATACAGATAGTGATATTGGTACTAGAACTAATTTAACTACAGATGCAGATCAAAACCTTGTAGTTGCTATAAATGAAGTAGATACTAATGCGAATACCGCAAATGCAACCGCAAATGCAAATACAGTTAAGCTTGGTACAATCACATCTGGTGCTATGGGCACTTCTGCTGGTACAGTAGGTCCAGCTATAAGCGAACTTCATACCGAAATAACATCCGCTACATCAAATATAGGCGCTTTAAATTCATTAACCACAACAAACAAAAGTAATTTAGTTGCAGCTGTTAGTGAAGTAAACGGCTTACTTATAGATTCGGCTATGATTAAAAATATATTCAGTGCCACTAATACGGGAACTGGTTATGGTGCACTTACATATGGTAACAATGGTGTTTATTCACTGGCCAAAGTAACTAATACTAATATCAGAAGTGCTATATCTGCAGGCGAAGGTATAGACATTGCAAGTGGTGTTATCTCAGGTGAGCTTGCTTCTTATACTAATATAGGTATTGCAAAATTTGACTCAGATGGTTTCACAGTTAATAATGGCGAAGTCTTTATTAAAGCAAATGGTATTTCAGCCACTCAAATTTTAGATGGTGCTGTTACTACTGTTAAAATAGCAGACAATGCGGTCACTACTGCTAAGATTTTAAATGGTAATGTTACTACTGCTAAAATAGTAGACAATGCGGTTACTGCTGGTAAGATTTTAAATGGTAATGTTACTACTGCTAAAATAGCAGACGATGCTGTAACATACGCAAAGTTACAAAACTTAGTAACAGCTAATAGAGTATTAGGATCAACTAGTACTGGATTAATAGGCGAGACACAAGTACAGACTGCAATGATAGCAACTAATGCGGTCACTACTGCTAAGATTTTAAATAGTAATGTTACTACTGCTAAAATAGCAGATGTTGCTGTTACAGCTGCCAAGATAGCAACTAATGCTGTTACAGCTACTAAAATTTCATCAAGTGCAGTAACTACAGATAAGATAGCAGCTGATGCTGTAACATATGCTAAACTACAAAACTTAGTAACAGCTAATAGAGTATTAGGATCAACTTCAACTGGAGTAATAGGTGAGACTCTAATACAAAATGCAATGATTGCTCCAGATGCAGTAACTGGTAGTAAGATACCTGATAATGCTATTAACTCAGAACACTATGCAGCAGGCTCAATTGATCCAGAACATCTTGCAAGTAATGCAGTAACGGAAATTAAGATTGCTAGTAATGCTGTTACTTCTGGTAAGATTGCAGCAGATGCTGTTAATGGGACAAAGATTGCTGATAATGCAATTAACTCTGAGCATTATGCAGCTGGTTCAATTGATAATGAACATATTGCTAATGATGCGGTTGGTGCAGATGAATTAAAAAGTGTTGTTTCTTTAATAATATATAACAGTGCAGGTACAGCATTAAAGACATTGTATGGTGCAGGAAGCTAATTAGATGACGGTTAGAACACCACTCATACTTGATGGGTCGAACAATCTCATAGAGATGACGACAGCTCAGATAAACGCAGTTAAGAATAGGGTTAGATACCTATACGGAGAAAACCCTTCAGTAATTCTATCAAGACAAAACTCTGGAGGTAACCTTGGTGCCATTAGTGATACCAGAAAACAAGCTGGTGCTTCTACAACTGATGTAACAAACTTTGACACTGCAGCAGAGACGCCTAATATATCCACAGTGACAGTAGAATATAGTTGCGTCCACCAGGGACTAGCCTCTGTCGCTTATCCAGCAGATACAGATAATGTTGCCTTTCCTATTTATCAAGACAGTGGCAACATTAAAGCCATGACTAGGGCGGATTTGGAAGACACATTTATCAGACCAGCTTTTGATACAATAACAGGTTCTGTAGGTCAACCAGGAACGTATCGTATTCATACCAATTCATCTCTGTCAGGATATACAGCAATATCAAACACCGCAATATTTAATGATACTAGGGCAAATGTTGGTGCATATTCAGCTGCAGGTATTGGCGAAACACGAGACCAACCAACTACAATTCAGGGTTATTATCTGTTAAAAGCCGATAACATTTCTGAGCCTAGTATGGAGCAGATGTTGTTTATCCGTAACGCAGATGCAAACATTGAGCAATACACTCAAGCTGAGATGGATGCTTGGCTAGAACAATCTATTCAAGCCGAAGCAAGAGTGCATCTAACTTATAACTTCAACGGTAGTGGAGTAAACCTTGGGTCTGGTATGAGTAATACTATTCTTAACGGGTCTGGCAATTATCAAACCCGCTACGTTAATACTAACGATTATCGTACACAAGAATTTCCTAACGGTTCAGCCGTTGTAGCTGCAACCCACAGACTTAAAATGGAGACTACATAAGCATGACAATAGAAAACTTAGAAATACACACAGCTCATTTTATTAACAATGAACGCACAGAGATAGAAGTGTTATTTCTTTCTGAGAAATCTACTAATGATAATTTAGTTATGATTCCATATAGCATTGAAGCTAAAGAAGGTGATGCTGATTATGAGTGGTTAATTAGTAAGATAGATATTGACCAAATTCATGAGAATACGTTTAATAAGTTTCGCAGAGAAAATGAGCAATATCGTGAAAATATCATTGCCACTGGTAAAGAGATGGGTCTCATCTTTGATAACAATGGTGTGAACAGTAATCTATATGAAGCACTTGTAGATACTTTGTTTGAGCCCTTTGTTGAAAAAGACATGAAAGAAAAGCTATTTGTAATGAAACTTAAACTCTTTGAAGTAGAGGCTATTAAGTCTAGTAAAGATAGAGAACTAAAAGCTAAACTAAGAAAGTCAAAAGACTTCTTATCAGCTATTAAGTATGCAACGATGATTGCACTACCCGAAGAATAGATCAAATTTCTTATGAACAAAATGTAAGAAGTGTGCAGCTGCAGTCATGTTCTGCTCATTGTGATCTAGTATAAAATTCCAAGGCATTCCAATATTAGTAAATGGTACATTATATTTCTCTATTATATAAGAGAATATAACCTCGTTGTTTAATACCCAATTCTTAGAGATTTGTTCTGGATAAAGATTATCTTCCAACGAATCTTTAAATGTACATACAGCTTCTACTGATCTCTCAGCAAAATTAAGATTACAAACACAGTCTGAATTCATTACAATAACGGCTGTATTAATACAACTTTGAGTACCATTTATATCGTGTAAGAGTAACATGGCTTTTTTATTATGAGCCTTTGTATACATATCCATGGAATTCCATTCAAAGTTATCATTAAACCTCTCACGTAATTGATCATTATCGATATCTGCAACTTCTATATCAAATGCGCATACTTTGTTTAGATCAAATCTTTCAAAGATGTTTACTGTAGTATTGGGTATTACATCAAAGTCGATATACATTATCTCGTCATATTCATTACGCAGCTTTTCAAACATATTAAGTTTCTCAAACTGTACATCAATATAATCTGTTGAATACGGCTTAAACAGTTCGTAG
>Ga0209405_1001525_pt1 | contig 16503 bp, 14 predicted proteins | sample COGITO_mtgs_1105_6_FD_184803 | JGI IMG/M metagenome (GOLD analysis project Ga0209405, IMG submission 184803) | Pelagic marine microbial communities from North Sea - COGITO_mtgs_110516 (SPAdes) (version 2) | ecosystem: Environmental > Aquatic > Marine > Epipelagic ...
GAAAATCTTAGGGTGGTTATTGCATTGGGGCTCACCTCTTCCCATCTCGAACAGAGAAGTTAAGCCCAATAGCGCCGATGGTACTGCATTTATGTGGGAGAGTAGGTCGCCGCCTTTCTTAATCTTGGAATAGCAAGATTTATAAAACCTCAATTCTTAACGAATTGAGGTTTTTTTATGTAAAAAAAAGTAAAGTTATTCTGTTGATAGCAATTTAGTGAAAGTATGGTTTTCTTAATTATGCTTAGTAATTTGCTATTAAAAAGTTAAAATATTGGATTATTATTGTTGATACAATAATTAATAGTTATTTCTTTTATATATTTGCTTAAATTATGAAACAAATTTCACATAAAATATTGGCAACTGTATTGGCTTTTGTAGTTTTATTTTCTACAATGTCGTTTACTGTAGACATGCATTTTTGTGGAGACACTTTGGTAGCAACTTCTATGTTTCAGAAAGCAACAGGTTGTGGTATGGAAATGGAAAAACCAGCAGCAGAGGGTTGTGCTATTGTAAAAAGCAATTGTTGCAATGACAAACAAATGTTTATTGACGGGCAAGACGAAATGCAGCTATCGATAACTACTATTCCCTTTGAACAACAAGTATTTATCACTTCACTTATATACACGTATATCGAACTTTTTGATGGTTCAGATACTATAGTATCCTTGTACCAAGCATATAAAGAACCACTCGTTAATAGGCAACTCTACAAATTAGCCGAGACGTATTTAATTTAATTTTTAAACAATAGACGCTAGTATCCTTTGGCTTTTTTGCGATATGGATATTTTGTTGTATTCGGTATTTTTTAAACACCTATGTCTAATTGTTTTATAACTTAAGTCAATGCTAAATAAAAGCATCAAATTTTTAATAGAGAATAAACTAATAGCAGTTTTAATGCTGGTTCTTTTTGTAGGATGGGGAACCGTGAATGCACCTTTTAATTTAGATACAGGATTTCTGCCAAATAATCCAGTAGCGGTAGATGCCATACCGGATATAGGTGAAAACCAACAAATTGTATTTACCAATTGGTCTGGACGTTCACCGCAAGATATCGAAGATCAAATTACATACCCATTAACTACGTCTTTATTTGGTATTCCTGGGGTTAAAACAATACGTAGTTCTTCTATGTTTGGATTTTCTAGTATCTATATTATATTTGAAGAAGATATTGAGTTTTACTGGAGCCGCAGTCGTATTCTAGAAAAACTAAATTCTTTGCCAAATGGATTACTTCCAGATGATATTATGCCTTCTTTAGGTCCGGATGCAACTGGATTAGGACAAGTATTTTGGTATACTTTAGAAGGGCGTGATGAAGATGGAAATATCACAGGAGGCTGGGATTTACATGAATTACGACGGATACAAGATTACTATGTAAAATATGCTTTGTCATCTTCTCGCGGAGTTTCTGAAGTTGCTTCCATCGGTGGTTATATTCAAGAATATCAGGTAGATGTTAATCCAGAGTTACTTCGACAATACAACATCGGATTAAAGGACGTTGTAAAAGCAGTAAAGGAGAGTAACAAGGATATTGGTGCACAAACTTTAGAGATTAACCAAGCTGAGTACTTAGTTCGAGGTTTGGGTTATATAAAGTCAATTTCAGATATAGAAAATGCAGTTGTAGTGTCTGAAAATTATCATTCTATCCGTATTAAGGATATTGGGAAAGTTTCATTAGGTCCAGCTGCACGAAGAGGAATATTGGATAAAGAAGGGGCTGAAGTTGTCGGTGGAGTTGTAGTTGCAAGATACGGAGCCAATCCGATGGAGGTGATTACGAACGTAAAGACCAAGATTAAGGAATTAAGTATCGGTTTACCAAATAAGGTTTTATCAGATGGTAGAACCTCTCAAGTTACGATTGTTCCTTTTTATGATCGATCTGAATTGATAAAGGAAACATTAGGAACGCTAAAGGAAGCATTAAATTTAGAGATTTTAATTACCATTTTAGTAATTGTAATTATGGTTTTTAATTTAAAAGCCTCCATTTTAATTTCTAGTTTATTACCAGTCGCGGTGTTAATGGTCTTTATAGCAATGAAATTATTTAATGTAGATGCAAATATTGTTGCATTGTCTGGTATTGCAATAGCTATAGGAACTATGGTAGATGTGGGTATTATACTTTCAGAAAATATTATAAGACATCTCGAGGAAGCTGATAAAAAATTATCAATAAATACAATAGTTTATAATGCAACGGTGGAAGTTTCAGGTGCAATAGTAACAGCTGTAATGACCACTATAATTAGCTTTATTCCTGTTTTTACTATGATAGGGGCAGAAGGAAAATTATTTAGGCCACTTGCTTTTACAAAAACTTTTGCGTTAACTGCTTCTTTAATTATTGCGTTATTTTTAATTCCTCCTTTTGCAGCTTTTTTATTCCGAAAGAAAAGTATTAAAAAAAGTTTGACATTTGCCTTTAATTTAGCTTTAATTTCAATAGGTGTAATTGCTTTTTTATATGGTTATTGGTTGGGCTTGATATTAATAGCATTTGGGGTTACTGGGTTATTGAAAGTTCACAATAAGATAACTAACAAGTTAGCTAATTGGATTAATATTATAGTTTCTATATTAACAATTGTAATACTATTAGTTGAATACTGGAGACCTTTAGGATTAGATAAAAGTATCTTTTTAAATCTTGTTTTTGTAAGTATTATTTGTTTTGGGTTATTAGGTGTTTTTACTTTATTTAAAAGCTATTATACCAGGATTTTAAGATGGTGTTTAGAAAATAAATTATTATTTCTTTCAATACCTACTGCTTTAGTGATTGCGGGTGTTTTCATTATGAAAAATGCAGGGAAGGAGTTTATGCCATCATTAAATGAAGGTTCTTTTTTATTGATGCCCACTTCCATGCCTCACGCAGGTTTAACTGAAAACAAACGAGTTTTACAACAATTAGATATGGCAGTAGCTGGTATTCCAGAGATAAAAACTATTGTTGGTAAAGCAGGTAGAACAACATCCGCTTTAGACCCAGCACCTTTGTCAATGTACGAGAATATTATTCAATATAAATCTGAATATATGCTGGATGAGAATGGAATACGCCAGCGTTACAAAATTAATAGTGACAATGAATATGTATTGAAAAACGGAATGTCATTAAGAGCAGAACAATATGCTGTTTGGAAGTCTTTAAATACAAGGCAACAATTAATAGAAGATGAAGATGGTGTATTTTACCGAAACTGGAGACCAGAAATTAAATCTCCAAACGATATTTGGAAAGAAATTATTAGAGTAACAAAATTACCAGGAGTAACATCTGCTCCAAAATTACAGCCTATTGAAACCCGATTAGTAATGCTACAAACTGGAATGCGGTCTCCTATGGGAATTAAAGTAAAAGGACAAAATTTAAAGCAGATTGAAGCATTTGGAATTCAGTTAGAAGGTGTTTTAAAGGAGGTAGATGGAGTAAAAGTTGATGCTGTATTTGCAGATCGTATCGTCGGAAAACCCTATTTATTGATTGATATTGATAGAGAAAAAATTGCACGATATGGTATCTCAATAAAAGACGTTCAAGATGTTTTAAAAGTTGCTGTGGGTGGTATGGTTTTAACGGAAACTATTGAAGGGCGAGAGCGATATGGAGTGAGAGTGCGTTACCCTCGAGAATTACGAGCTAACCCAGATGATTTAAAACGTATCTATATTCCTGTGAAAAACGGAAATCAAGTACCCTTAAGTGAACTAGCCAATATAAGGTATGAAAAAGGACCACAAGTTATTAAGAGTGAAGATACTTTTTTAGTTGGGCACGTATTGTTTGATAAATTAGATAGTTTTGCAGAAGTAAGCGTGGTTAAAAATGCACAAGCTTTAATTCAAAAAAAAATTGATTCAGGTATATTAATAGTACCAAAAGGGATTAATTACAAATTTGCGGGAACATATGAAAATCAGTTAAGAGCCGAAGATACATTATCTATTGTGGTGCCGTTGGCATTGGTAATTATCTTTTTGATATTGTACTTTCAGTTTCGTTCTGTAGCAACTTCGTTAATGGTGTTTACAGGAATTGCTGTTGCGTTTTCAGGCGGATTTATAATGATTTGGCTATACGGACAAGATTGGTTTTTGAATTTTAATTTTTTAGGAGAAAATGTACGAGATTTATTTCAAATGCATCCTATTAATTTAAGCGTTGCAGTCTGGGTTGGATTTATTGCGCTTTTTGGAATTGCAACCGATGATGGAGTTGTTATGGCAACTTATTTAACGCAAACGTTCGAACGAAATATTCCAGAAAATAAAAAAGAGGTAAGAGCAGCTGTTGTTGAAGCAGGAGAAAAACGTATTCGACCGTGTTTAATGACTACGGCAACGACTATATTGGCTTTACTACCAATTTTAACATCAACAGGCCGCGGAAGTGACATTATGATACCGATGGCGATACCAAGTTTTGGAGGTATGTTAATTGCCTTAATAACACTATTTGTTGTGCCAGTATTATATAGCTGGAAAAAAGAATTTCAACTTAAAAAAGCATCAAAATGAAACTTATAAAATTTGATATAAAAATAATCTTTATTTTTTCACTTTTCACTTTTAATTTTTTAGGAGCACAAGAACTACAATCTTTGATTAGTGAATCGTTGGTGAATAGTCCAAAAATTAAAAAATTTGAATTGCAATACCGTATTGCTTCTGAAAAAGTAAACGAAGTAAATACATTGCCAAACACTGATTTTGGAGTTGGATATTTTGTAAGTGAACCAGAAACAAGAACAGGAGCGCAACGTTTTAAAGTATCTATCAAGCAAAGATTGCCTTGGTTTGGTAGCATTACAGCAAGAGAAAACTATATAAATTCTCTAGCGTTTACAAAATATGAAGATATTACAATTGCAAAAAGAAAACTAATAGTTTCAGTTTCGAAATCGTATTACAAGTTAGCTACAAATACAGCAAAAAAAGCAATTTTAAATAACAATATAAAACTGCTTAAAACATATGAAACATTAGCTTTAAAATCTGTTGAAGTTGGTAAAGCATCTGTTGTAGATGTATTGCTATTGCAAATACGTACAAATGAAATTCAACAATTAATTAGATTTTTAGAACAACAGTATATATCTGAACAAACTAATTTTAATAAACTTTTAAATCGTGATAAGGATACAGCCATTAATACTTTAAATGCTTTGGATATTCCTTCGGTAGATTTTGAAATGAATCCTGAAAAGTTAGTTTTTCATCCAGAATTATTAAAATACGATAAACTATATCAATCTATAGAGAAATCTGAATTGTTAAATCAAAAGGAAAATAAACCTATGATTGGTTTTGGGTTAGATTATGTGAATGTTTCTAATCGAACGGATTTAAATTTCAGTGATAACGGAAAAGACATTTTAATGCCAATGTTATCTATATCGATACCAATATTTAATACTACTTACAAATCAAAAACCAAACAAAACGAATTACAACAACAAGAATTTTTAGTGCAAAAACAAGATCGTTTAAATGCATTAGAAGTACTTTTAGATAATGCAATAAATAACAGAGTTTTCGCAAGAGTTAGTTATGAAACTCAGGTTAAAAATATGAAGCAAGCTAAAAATGCAAAAGAAATTTTAGTAAAAAATTATGAGACTGGAATGATCGATTTTAAAGAGATATTAGATATTCAGGAATTGCAATTGAAGTTTGAAATGAATACAATTGAATCGGTTAATAATTATTTTATACAAACAACAATTATTAACTACTTAGCGCAATAATAATGAAACATATATATACAATAATGGGAATGACATGCGGTGGTTGTAAGGCTTCCGTGGAAAAGCATTTAAACGAAATAGAAGACGTTACCAATGTTTTTGTTGACCTTAAAGAAGGAGAAGCAATTATTACAATGAATACGCATATTGCAACTGCCATGCTTCAAAAGGCATTGCCAGAAAAATTTAAAATATCCAAGAAGGTAGAACACAAAGAGGTTGCAATTGCAGATACTTCTTTTGTCTCTCTAGAAGAAGACAAAAGTAAATTAACACAATTAAAACCATTATTAATCATCATATTTTATATTACAACAGCAAGTATCTTATTAAATTATGAAGAGTGGTTTTTAGGTGAATTTATGTTAGATTTTATGGGCTTATTTTATATTGTTTTTAGCTTCTTTAAAATGTTAGATTTAAATGGGTTTAAAATGTCTTTTGGTATGTATGATCCCATAGCGAAAAAAGTTCCTTTTTATGGTAAAATATACCCCTTCATAGAAACGTTGTTAGGGTTGATGTTTTTAATGCGTTTTGAAATAGACATTGCTTTAATTGTCACATTAATTATTTTAGGAGTAACTACAATAGGAGTAACTAGGGCGCTTTTAGATAAAAAATCAATTCGTTGTGCTTGTTTAGGAACTGCATTAAAATTACCAATGACAGAAGCAACCTTTATAGAAAACGCGATTATGATTTTAATGGCGATACTTATGCTTTTAAATATATTTTAAATTTATAGATTATGAAAAAAATATTTACACTACTTTTTTTGGTTATTTTGTTAGTTGATTGTAAACCTCAAGACAAGGTTGAACAACTAGAAATACAAAACTCGCAAGAAATAAAGCAACAAGTAAAACTAACAAAAAAGAAAGTTTTAAGTCCGCATGCGTTTGCAATGATAATGATTGGAGATGCGCATATTCACATGGATTACTCTTCTCCGGGAGTAAGACAAAGAATTATTTTTGGAGGGCTGTTAGCATATGATACTGTTTGGCAGGCGGGTGCGCACAATGCAACTTGGTTAGAAACAAACAAAGATTTAGTCATAGCAGATAAAACGCTTACTGCCGGAAAATATGGGTTTTTTATAATTCCTTCAAAAGATGAGTGGACTGTGATTTTTAATACCAATTGGGACCAGCATGGAAAAGATGAGTACGATAAAAAGGATGATGTCTTGCGGTTTAAGGTAAAACCAATTATTTCTGAAATAATAACGGAACATTTAGAATACAAAGTAAAAAAGGTTAACAACAATAAAGGTCTTATTTCATTTGCGTGGGAAAAGGTTTCAATTTCTTTTAATTTTACAACACAACAATAAATGGTAAACAGAAAATCAGCATTAAAAATTAGAAAAACTCATCGATATTTGGGATTATTTTTAGGGGTTCAATTCTTACTTTGGACTATAAGTGGTTTGTATTTTAGTTGGACAGATATTGATGAAATTCATGGAGATCAATTCAAAAACTTAGACTATCAACCCAAAACGTTTGATAGTCTCATGAGTCCAACTGCAATTAAAATTCCAGGTGGTTTAAAATCAATTGAATTAAGAGATTTAAACAGTACTCCTCATTATTGGGTGAATAATTCTCAGTTAATAAATGCAAATAACGGAAAATTAAGAAGTGGTATTACAGAAACAGAAGCTTTGTATGTTGCTAAAAATTATATGAAACAAGATTTAGAGGTAGTTGCAATAGATTTAATCAAAGAGACTGGAAAACATCACGAATACAGGAAAAAACTGCTTCCTGCTTATGTAATATCTTATAAGTCATATGAGAATATAAAAGCTTATGTGTCTATTATTGACGGTAAGTTTCAAACAGTAAGGCATCAAGATTGGCGATGGTTTGATTTTTTATGGATGACGCATACTATGGATTATGAAGGCAGAGACAACTTTAATACCATTATTTTAAGAGCTTTTTCACTTTTAGGGTTGATTACAGTTTTTAGTGGATTTTTACTATGGTTTACAACCTCAACAACTATAAGGGGGTTTTTAGAAAAAAAAACAAATAGGAATGAAAAAATATAGATTTTATTTAGGAACGTTAGTCGTTGGTTTATTTTTAGGTTGGTTGTTTTTTGGGAATTTATCTAATGAAAATACAATGCATAAGCATATTGAGATAACTGATAAAAATGAAATATGGTCTTGCGCTATGCATCCTCAAATTATGAGAGCAGAGGCAGGAGATTGCCCTATCTGCGGAATGGATTTAATTCCTTTGGATCCCCCTACGGATGGTTTATCGGCAGATCAATTTAAACTTACTGCAAATGCAATGGCATTAGCAAACATTGAAACATCTATTGTAGGTATTGGTAAAAATGATCTTAATGCGATTAAGTTATCTGGTAAGATTGCCGAAAATGAAACAACGAATGCGGTGCAAGTGAGTTATTTTTCTGGAAGAATAGAAACATTGAATATAAGTTTTATTGGAGAAGAAGTTTTTAAAGGGCAATTATTAGCAACCATATATTCACCAGAATTATACGCAGCACAGCAAGAATTAATTACAGCTTTATCTTTAAAGAGCACGCAGCCAGAAATATATAAAGCAGTGCGTACTAAATTAAAATTATGGAAGCTCTCTGAAATCCAAATCAATCAAATTGAAACTCTTGGAAAAGTTCAACAGTTTTTCCCTATTTATGCAACAGTTTCAGGTACGGTCTCAGAAAAATTAGCAGCCCAAGGAGAAGCTGTTAAAAAAGGACAGCCTTTATTTAAAATAATAAATTTAAATACTGTCTGGGCAAATTTTGATGTATATGAAAATCAAATTAACCGCTTTAAAAAAGGACAAGAAATAACTGTTACTGCAAATGCATTCCCGAATAAAATATATAAGGGTAAAGTAGATTTTATAGGTCCTATTTTAAATTCTAATTCTAGAACAGTAACTTTAAGAGTAGTTCTTACAAATAAGAAAGGCATGTTTAAACCAGGAATGTTTGTAGAAGGTGAAATAAAGACAATAAATTCAAGGACAACAGAAGTAATAACCATTCCTTCTTCAGCTGTTCTATGGACGGGTAAACGTTCTGTTGTATATCTTAAAGTTATCATAAATGAGCCTGTTTTTGAAATACGTGAAATTACTTTAGGTAACAAGAACGGACCTACCTATGAGGTTTTAAGTGGTCTAAATATAGGTGATGAAATAGTAACAAACGGAACATTTACAGTTGATGCAGCAGCCCAATTACAGGGTAAAAGGTCTATGATGAATAACAGTGGATCTACCAATATGACTGAGCATAAAACATATTTAGGTTCGAATACTTCCATCAGTAAAGTAACTAAAAGAAATGGAGAACGACTAGAGGTTTCTAAAGAGTTTCAAAATCAATTAAAAGAAGTTTTTATGGAGTATGTTGCATTGAAAGATGCTTTTGTGAAAGAAAACTCAAAAAGCATAATAGAGCAGTCAAAAAAAATACTGTCTCTTTTATCTATAGCAGATATAAAACTAATAGAAAATAAAGAAGCTGATAAGTATTGGGTATCTTTAGAAAAAGAGTTAACGGTTGGTTTAAATTTAATTTTGAAAACGCCTAAGAATAAAGAGCAAAGAAATTATTTTAAGCAAGTATCCGCTTCTTTAATAAAGGCAATTCAAGTATTTGGTATAAATGAAAAAGTATTTGTGGTTTTTTGCCCAATGGCAGACAGCAATAAAGGAGCGTATTGGTTAAGTATAGAAGAAAAAGTAATAAATCCTTATTTTGGGAATAAAATGCTCTCATGCGGAGAAGTAAAACAAGTAATAGAATAACAATAATTAAATTTTAAAAAAATGAAAAAAGTAATTTTAAGTATGGCTGTAATAGTAGTGTTGGTATTTACAAGTTGTAAAAACGAAGCTAAAAAAGAAACAAAAACTACAACAACGGAGGTATCTGCTGCCGTAGTAAAAACAAATCTAACTTTTGGCGTAAGAGGCAATTGTGGCATGTGTAAAAAGACTATTGAAGATGCAGCGAATAGTGTTGAAGGGGTAGCAAGTGCAATTTGGGATGTAGATCAAAAGAAAATTGATATTTCTTATGATGATAGTAGAATTAACGCGGTAGCAATTCATACAGCAATTGCAGCGTCTGGTTATGATACTGAACAAGTGGCAGGTAATGAAGAAGCTTATGATGGTTTGCCAGGTTGTTGCAAGTATGATCATGCAATGGTGATGAATGTGTCTACTGAGTAATAATAAGATCATTTAATTAAGATATTTAGTATGCTTAAAAAGAGTCCTTTTTAAAGGACTTTTTTTGGTTTTTTTTTTTAAATTATATCTATTCTTTTTTAGAACTATATAAACACGTAATAAGGTTTTTGTATATTTACTCTAATGGATTTATTCTCTTCAGAAATAGTGAAAAACATACTTCCTTGTGATGGAGTTACAAATTATCATGGTATTATTTTAGATACCAATGCCTGTAACTTCTATTTTGAAACTCTAATAAATACGATACATTGGAAAAATGATGAAGCTATTATTTTTGGTAAAAAAATTATTACCAAAAGGAAAGTAGCTTGGTTTGGAACCTCAGAGTTTTCATATAAATATTCTGGGATTACAAAAACTGCAGTCCTTTTTACAAAAGAGCTGTTAGCATTAAAAAAAATAGTAGAAAAGGAAAGTGGAGAAATTTATAATTCTTGTTTATTAAACTTATATCACACGGGTGAAGAAGGAATGGGGTATCACTCCGATGGAGAAAAAATGTTAAAAAAAAACGGAGCAATAGCATCTATTTCTTTAGGCGTAGCGCGTAAGTTCTCATTTAAGCACAAAGAGAATAAACAAAGAATAGATATTGTTTTAGAAAACGGTAGCTTGTTGGTTATGAAAAAAGGAACACAAACTAATTGGTTGCACAGATTACCACCAACTAAAAAAGTAAATTCACCCAGAATTAATTTAACTTTTAGAACCATAGAATTATAATCTTATACTTACTTTTGCCAAAAATATTTTTCATTGGAAACGAACAATCAACAATCTATAAATCTTAATAAATATATAAGCTCATCTGGCGTTTGTTCTCGCAGAGAGGCAGAGAAATTTATTAAAGAAGGTAGGATTACTATTAATGGTAAAAAAACGCAATTAGGAAATAGAGTTGGTAAAAAAGACGTTGTAAAGTTTGATGGACGCCTAGTAGAACCCAAAAATATAACCTTATACATTGCTTTAAATAAACCTGTTGGTATTGTTTCTACAACAGATGATAGGGAACCAAATAATATTGTACAGCATGTAAATTACCCTGAAAGATTGTTCCCAATTGGGCGTTTAGACAAGCCTTCTGAAGGTTTAATATTCTTAACAAACGATGGCGATATTGTAAATAAAATCCTACGTGCTGGTAACAATCACGAAAAAGAATATTTTGTTTCCGTAGATAAATCAATTACAGATGATTTTATTGCAAGTATGGGAAATGGGATTCCTATTTTGGGAACTGTTACTAAAAAATGTAAAATCGAAAAAGTAAGTGATAAAATATTTAAAATTGTTTTAACACAAGGTTTAAATCGTCAGATTAGAAGAATGTGCGAGTACTTAGATTACGAAGTAACAAAGTTAAAGCGCACGAGAATTATGAATGTAGAGCTCGGTTATTTACAATCAGGAGATTGGCGAGAATTAACGGAAGATGAGATGAAAGAGATTAATATTATGATCTCTAGTTCGTCAAAAACGGAAGAAGCTTCTGTCGTTGAAGAAAAATCAAAACAAACAAAACCAAAGAGAAGTAAAGCACCTACAAAAAACGATTTTAATAAAAAAAGTGCCTCTTTTAGAAAATCGTCGCCAAAAAGTAAAAGAAGTAATAGTAGTTTTTCATCTAAAAAGAAACGTTGGTAGTATAAAAATATTTTCAAATTCTTTATTGAAACAACAATACAAGGTTTTAAAGCCTTGTAAAATCAGTGTAATATGGGGAGAATACTCCTTGTAAAATAATAGTATATTTGTCCATAATGAAATTCGATTTAAAAATAACCGATCCCAAGAGTAAAGCCAGAGCTGGTAAAATTACCACAGATCACGGAACTATAGAGACACCTATATTCATGCCAGTTGGAACAGTTGGTACTGTAAAAGGTGTACATCAGACAGAATTAAAAGACCAGATAAACCCTGATATTATTTTAGCCAATACCTACCACTTATTCTTACGTCCGGGTATGGATATTTTAGAAAAAGCAGGTGGTATACATAAGTTCATGAATTGGGATCGAAATATTTTAACAGATTCTGGAGGTTACCAAGTGTATTCTCTATCAGGTAGAAGGAAAATTAATGAAGAGGGCGTAAAGTTTAAGAGTCATATTGATGGTTCTATGCACTTCTTTACTCCAGAAAACGTAATGGAAACTCAGCGTACAATTGGGGCGGATATTATTATGGCTTTCGATGAATGTACTCCTTATCCTTGTGATTATAATTATGCAAAACGTTCTATGCACATGACGCATAGGTGGTTAGATAGATGTATGAATCATTTAGAAAAATTACCTTTTAAATACGGTTTTGAGCAAACATTTTTTCCAATTGTTCAAGGAAGTACCTATAAAGATTTAAGAAAACAATCTGCAGAATACATAGCAAACGCTGGAGCACAAGGAAATGCAATTGGAGGTCTTTCCGTTGGTGAGCCTGCTGAAGAATTGTATGGAATGACAGAAATTGTCTGCGAAATTTTACCAGAAGATAAGCCGCGTTATTTAATGGGTGTTGGTACACCAATTAATATTTTAGAAAATATTGCGTTAGGGGTAGATATGTTTGATTGTGTAATGCCAACAAGAAATGCAAGAAACGGAATGTTGTTTACAGCGCATGGCTCTATTAATATAAAAAATAAAAAGTGGGAAGATGATTTTTCTCCAATAGATGATATGGGAATTACTTGGGTAGATACGATGTACTCTAAAGCTTATTTACGGCATCTTTTTGCAGCAAAAGAAATGTTAGGAAAGCAGATTGCATCTATTCATAATTTAGGTTTTTATGTTTGGCTAACACGTGAAGCTAGAAAACATATTATAGCTGGAGATTTTAGAGAATGGAAAGATAAAATGGTAAAACAAATGGATAAAAGATTGTAGCTATTTGCTGCTGCCAAAAACTAAAACAATAATTGAAAATAATTGATTGGTACATATTAAAAAGATTTTTGGTAACATTTTTGTTCACCTTATTAATCTTGATTCCCATAGCAATTGCTATTGATGTTTCTGAAAAAATAGATAATTTTTTAGAGCATCCAAACTTGGGATTAAATGAGGTTTTAAATGATTATTATTTAAATTTTATTATTTACTATACCAATACATTTATGCCTTTGGCGTTATTTATAGCAGTAATTTTATTTACTTCGAAGCTTTCTAATAATACAGAAATTATAGCAATTACAAATGCGAAGGTTTCATTTACGCGTTTTATGTATCCTTATTTTATAGGGGCTACTTTAATTACAATACTCTCTTTAGGAATGAATCATTATGTAGTTCCAAATAGCAGTAAAGTTAGAAAAGCATTTGAAAAAAAATACATTAATAATTCAAAACAGAAAAACGCGTTAAAATACGTTTCTGATTTTAGTTTGCAGCTTACAGACAGTACTTATATTTTTATTAGAAGTTTTAACACAGAAAATAATGTAGGGAATGATTTTAATTCAGAAACCTATAATGGTTTAGAATTAATATCTAAACTTTCTGCGGATAGGTTAAGTTATAATAATAAAGACTCTATATTTACTCTAAACCGATGGAGAAAACGTGTAGTTTATAAAGATAGAGACAGTATTTTCTCTGGTAGTAAAATGGACACTGTATTTAATTTTGCACCTAAAGATTTAATCTATAAATCTGCTTTTGCTCAAGAAATGCCGTCTAATGAATTAGTAGCATTTATAAATATCTCTAAGAAAAGAGGGGTAAAGAATTTAAACGCTTATTTAGTAGAACTCTATAAAAGAAGTAGCTTACCAATAGCTTCTTATATTCTTACAATAATTGCGGTTGCTCTAGCTTTTAGAAAAAGAAGAGGAGGAACAGGTGTTAATTTGGCGGTTGGTGTGGGTATTATGTTTTTGTATGTTTTCTTTATGAAAGTTGGAGAAGTTTTAGGATCTGTTGCGGGCGTTAACTCGCTGGCTTATGTTTGGATTCCTAATATTCTTTTTGGTCTAATAGCAATTTATCTTTACTTCCATGCAAGAAAGTAAATTTAAAAATTATTTATTACTTCATTTTATTGTCTTTATATGGGGTTTTACTGCAATTCTGGGAGCTTTAATAACAATAGATGCAATTCCTTTAGTTTGGTATAGAATGTTATTGGCAGTGCTATTTATTGCTATTTACTTTTTATGGAAGAAGAAATCATTTAAAGTAGATAGAGCAGGGCTCTTAAAATTTTTCTTCACAGGAGTTGTTATTGCATTGCATTGGGTTTTCTTTTTTAAAGCGATAAAAGTTTCTAATGTTTCTGTTGCTTTAGTAACTATGAGCACTGGAGCTTTTTTTACAGCATTAATAGAACCTGTTTTTTTTAAAAGAAAAATAAATGCTTTAGAAATGTTCTTGGGTTTATTAGTAATTGCAGGGTTGTATATTATCTTTAGTTTTGAAAGTCAGTATAAATTAGGAATTATTTATGCCTTAATAGCTTCTTTTTTAGGTGCTTTATTTGCGGTTTTAAACGGTTTATTTATCAAGAAGTATACAGCTGATACTATCTCATTTTATCAATTATTTTTTGGTGTTGTTTTTATTACTATTTACTTGCTATTTACAAATAGTTTTTCAGTAAGCTTTTTTCAAATCCCTGCATCCGATTGGATGTATTTAATAGTTTTAAGCAGTATTTGTACTGCATATGCATTTATAGCTTCTGTGCAAGTAATGAAATATTTATCTCCTTACACAGTTATGCTTACTATAAATTTAGAGCCTATTTATGCAATTGTATTAGCACTATTTATTTTTGGAGATAAAGAGCAAATGAGTAGTACCTTTTATTTAGGTGCTTTTATTGTGCTGTTCGTTGTTTTGTTAAATGGCATTATAAAAAACAGAAGTATTTTGAAAGAGAAGTTTCAACAAAAATGGAACAGAAAAAAGTAATTTTTATCTACCTGAAAAGTAATTTTTATAGTATGTTTGTCTTTACAAACAACTAAAATAAAAACACCACAGTATGGAGTATTTAGAATTTGAAATGCCTATTAAAGAGCTTCAAGATCAACTACAAAAATGTCAAATTATTGGTGAGGAAAGTGAAGTAGATGTTACTGCTACTTGTAAAAAAATAGAAAAGAAACTAGTAGATGCTAGGAAAAATATATACAAAAACTTAACACCTTGGCAGCGTGTCCAATTATCTAGACATCCAAGCAGACCTTATACTTTAGATTATATTAAAGCAATTTGTGGAGATACCTTTATGGAACTTCATGGAGACAGAAATGTTGGTGATGATAAAGCAATGATTGGTGGTTTAGGTAAAATTGGTGATCAATCTTATATGTTTATAGGACAACAGAAAGGGTATAACACTAAAACACGTCAGTATAGAAACTTTGGGATGGCAAATCCTGAAGGATATAGAAAAGCATTGCGTTTAATGAAAATGGCAGAGAAATTTGGCATTCCAGTTGTAACTTTATTGGACACTCCAGGAGCGTATCCTGGCTTAGAGGCAGAAGAGCGCGGACAAGGAGAGGCAATTGCAAGAAATATTTTTGAAATGACCATTTTAAAAACACCAATTATTACAGTTGTTATTGGTGAAGGTGCTTCGGGTGGCGCTTTAGGAATTGGAGTAGGAGATAGAGTTTACATGATGGAAAATACTTGGTACACTGTAATTTCTCCAGAGTCTTGTTCTTCTATTTTATGGAGAAGTTGGGAATATAAAGAGCAGGCAGCGGCAGCTTTAAAATTGACTGGGGCAGATATGAAGAGAATGAAGTTGATTGATGGTATCATTAAAGAACCAGTTGGTGGAGCGCATACAGATAGAGCAGGTGCTTTTGTGGCGGTAAAAGAACAAATAGCTATTGCTTTTAATGAATTAAAAAATTTACCTGAAGAAGAGTTAGTTGCTCAGAGAATGGATAAATATGCTAAAATGGGGGTTTATAAAGAGTAATTTTTAAAGACTTTTGATAGTTTAGAATATATAAAAAAAGCGAAATTCATTAATTTGAATTTCGCTTTTTTATGTTTACTTCTGGTCTTTTAGATACCCAAAGAAGTAAATAATTGTTTTAATCTAGGTTCAGAAGGTCTAGGTGCATTTGCGTTAACAATGTTTCCTTCAGGATCTATTAATATAAATCTAGGGATTGAATTGATTTCATACGCTTTCTGGAAACCGTAATCTTGTCCCGCCCACAATTGCGTTCCAGTTAATTGTTTATCCTTCACAAATTTTCTCCATTTATTTTCTGCAGCATCCCATGAACCACCGCTTCTTCTTGATTCATCGGTAGAAATACTAACAAAAGCTATGTTTTTTGTGTGGTATTCTTTTTCTAAGGAATTTAAAAAAGGAATTTGCTGAATACAAGGTCTACACCAGGTTGCCCAAACATCAATATAAATGTATTTTCCTTTAAAAGAATCTAAAGACTTTTCTCCTCCTTTAAA
>Ga0209405_1001527_pt1 | contig 16492 bp, 19 predicted proteins | sample COGITO_mtgs_1105_6_FD_184803 | JGI IMG/M metagenome (GOLD analysis project Ga0209405, IMG submission 184803) | Pelagic marine microbial communities from North Sea - COGITO_mtgs_110516 (SPAdes) (version 2) | ecosystem: Environmental > Aquatic > Marine > Epipelagic ...
CCATTGCCACGCCCACAGCGGCTCTTATTTATCAGTTTCGCGAAGTTTGCCTGCAGGGACGTAGTACTCGGGTCGCCCATTACGAGCAACCCGAGTTTGCGTGGAAATAGTTTTACGCCTCACAACAATATGAACAGTTGACCCTTTTTGTGGCTACACCCACAATCAGGTCTCGAAATTTTAGTGCTAAAGGAGATACAACATGGCGATTCAAGAAGGGGCACAATTGCCCGCTGCAACTATGCATACAATGCAAGAAGGCAAGCCTACACCGGTAACTACGGATGATCTGTTTGCGAATAAGAAGGTTGTTGTATTTGCAGTCCCTGGTGCCTTTACGCCGACTTGTTCAATGGCGCACTTGCCAGGATACGTTGTACACAGCGATGCCATTAAAGCCAAAGGCGTTGACAGTATTGTTTGTCTTTCTGTGAATGATGCATTTGTAATGGGTGCTTGGGGCGACAATGCAAATGCTGAAGAATTGTTGATGGTTGGTGACGGTAATGGCGACTTTACGCAAGCACTCGGCCTGGAAATGGATGGTAGCGGTTTTGGCCTAGGTAAACGTTCGCAACGGTATGCAATGATTGTAGATAACGGTACTGTTACAAAACTGGCGGTTGAAGCACCAGGAAAACTTGAAGTGAGTGCAGCAGAAGCTATTCTCGAGGCACTCTAGGCCTTAGAGATTTAGCTGAGTAAAAAAGAGCGCATTGGCGCTCTTTTTTTGCCTTTTATTTGGTTTTTGTCTGGTTTACGCCAGATTTTTCTCTGCCTCAAGCGCAGCTAGGCGGCTGCGATTTTCGCCGATTGGACGGATAAGACATTCCTGAGCAGCGGTCGCTACCAGTTCGCCAGATCTATTGAAAAAGTGACCTCGAACAAAACCCCGAGCACCGCTAGCGTTAGGCGATTCCTTGGCAAACAGTAGCCATTCATCAGCACGAAACGGCCTATGAAACCAAATGGCATGGTCTAGGCTTGCGCCCCGAATTGACTCTCTACTGGAGTTGCGCCCGTGAGGTAGCATTGACGTTGACATAAAGTCTAAGTCCGACATATAAGCTAGCAGAGCTAAGTGTACTTCAGGGTTATCCGCTAGTGGGTCGCGGGTTTTAAGCCAAGTGTGTTTGATTGGAGGGTGCTCTTTACCACCTCGATCGCTCATCAAAATCCTTTCCACCGCGCGTGACTCTATGGCTTTAAAGCGGAAGCTAAAGCGAGCGATATCCGGCTGTTCCTTAGCTAATGCTTCGTAGGCTTCAAGATCTCCGCGTAGCGACTCGGGTGGTGGCACATCAGGCATGGGTTGCGAGTGACTTAGTCCTTCTTCCCGGCGTTGCCAGGAGCATGACAAAGTGAAGATGGCTTTACCATTTTGTACAGCAGCAACTCTACGCGTAGTAAACGAACGACCGTCACGAATTCTATCTACCTCGTAGAGTATTGGGCGGGTCCAATCTCCAGCGCGCAAAAAATAGGCGTGCAACGAGTGCAATTCATGTTCTGGATTTACTGTTCGATAAGCCGAGACCAGTGCTTGAGCTAACACCTGTCCGCCAAATACGTGTTCGGTGTTGTGGTTTTGGCCGCGGAATAAATTTTCTTCAATAGTCTCTACATTGAGTAGGTCGACGATTTCTTTCAGCACACTATTCATAAATTCCCAGAGTCATGGGTCATTGATTTCTTGGGCACACATGACATTGTTAGAATGCCTGTACCGGTATAAGGGGCAGATATTACACTGTTCTAGGCTTCAGGGTTCGAGTTCCTAATATTTTACATATGTTTGGCGGCTATTTTGCGCTGGGGCCTGACACAGTGTCAGCGCGGGTTCGGATCTGCGATACTCAGCAATTGATTGCACCACTTCTTTGCACAACTATAGGATGACTAGGATGCAGATTACCCGTGTATTTACTGGCGATGATGGACACAGTCATTTTGAAGAGTTGTCTGTTGAGCTAGCCGATCAGGGTGCAGTCGGTGCTATTTCGGCAATGTGGCCCACAAAGGGTGTGATTTTTAGAAGCGTGGGGGGTGACTACGATCTAGGATTTCACAATGCTCCGCGCCGTCAGTTTGTGGTGAATTTGACCGGTTCGGTGGACATAGAGATCAGTGACGGTACGGTGAAGAGGCTAGGCCCAGGTTCTATATTGTTGGCTGAAGATACTACCGGGCGTGGCCATAAGAGTTCTAGCGTGGCGGGAGAGCCTCGTACTTGTTTATTTATTCCTTTGTCATCGACCGCTGATACCTCAGTGGCGGATGATCAATAATCTTAATTTGGAGAATATGTTATGACTGTTGAAGTGTTACAAATTGCCTGTCTTGACGATAATTACGGATTTTTGGTACATGATGTTGAATCAGGTGCCACCGCGAGCATTGATACGCCAGAAGTGGCACCCATCAATGCGGCGTTGGAAGCAAAGGGCTGGAAGCTGACCCATATTCTGAATACGCACCACCATTTTGACCACGCTGGTGGCAATGAGGCATTAAAGGTTCAATGGGGGTGTACTGTTGTTGGCGCTGCTAATGACGCGCATCGAATCCCCGGTATTGATGTCCAGGTTGCGGAAGGGGATATATATGAATTTGGTGCTACTAAGGTGAAGGTACTAGAAGTACCCGGTCATACTTCTGGACATATCGCCTATTACTTTGAACAAGACGATGTAGCCTTTGTGGGCGATACGTTGTTTGCTTTGGGTTGCGGTCGCCTTTTTGAAGGTACAGCAGAGCAAATGTGGGTCAGTCTTGAAAAGCTAATGGCATTGCCAGATGCAACTACCGTTTATTGTGCTCACGAATATACTCAAGCTAATGCTGCTTTTGCGGTAACCGTAGAGCCAGATAATATTGCCCTTCAGCAACGCGTTGAAGAAATTGCCAAACTGCGCAGCCAGGGTATTCCCACTGTCCCAACTAGCATCAAGTTAGAGCGCGAGACTAACCCGTTTGTTCGCTCTACCAGTGCTGGCTTGCAATCTACTATTGGTCTGCAGGGGGCTGACCCTGTTGCGGTTTTTGCAGAGACGCGCAAGCGTAAAGATCACTTTTGAGTCAGCTGCGCACGACTAATGCAACGCTGTCAGGTGAAACGCAAAAGGGCTTCTTATTCGCATTAGGTGCCTATGGTATTTGGGGCATTGCGCCTATTTATTTCGTTTGGGTCGGCTTTGCTGGCCCCTTAGAGATTTTGGCAAACAGAATAGTTTGGGCGATACCCCTACTTTTACTATTGCTGGGCTTAACCAAACAGTGGGCAGGGGTGTGGAAGCTGACGCTGCCTCAGCTGTCTATTTTGGTAGCCACCGCCACCGCCTTAAGCATCAATTGGCTGACCTTTATCTGGTCTATTCAGGCAGAAAAAATTGCTGAAGCTAGTTTAGGTTATTACATCAACCCATTAGTTAATGTCATTTTGGGTTGGTTGTTTTTGCAAGAGCGCATGCGTCCACTGCAGTGGTGTGCCGTCGGTGTTGCAGCATTTGGTGTGGGTACGGAGCTTGTGGTTCAGGCCAGTGTGCCGTGGCTTGGATTAACGTTGGCGCTGAGTTTTGGTATTTATGGGTTGTTGCGTAAACGGGTAAATCTTCCGGCGGTAGTGGGGTTGTTCATTGAAACTTTGATGGTTCTACCGATCGCCTTAGCTTACCTGCTTTGGCTCTATTTGGAGCAAGGTGCTAGGCCTCTTTCCGATGGTGCTAGTTTAGCAATAGGTGGCGTCATTACGGTTATACCGTTGGTGTTTTTTGCTGCTGCGGCAACGAGGTTGCCTTTAACAACGTTAGGGTTTGTCCAATATTTGGCACCGACTTGTGCATTGCTGATAGCGATATTTCTCTACGGTGAGACGGTGCCTGCAATTCGCTGGTTCACCTTTTCTATGATCTGGCTAGCAGTAGTGATTTTTTCTTTAGAGAATCTATATCAATTTCGTAAGCGTAGCTTGGGAGGCACCAAATGATCACTCTTTATACAATGGAGCGGGACTATCCGTACGGCACTTTGCGCTCAACCAACGGCTGTAAGGTTAAGGTGGTACTAGAAGAAAAATCTATTGATTATCAGGTAGTTGGAGTGCGTCCGGGAGATGTTTGGAAGAAGGTGCCAGAGGTGCTGGAGAAACACCCCTTAGGCAAAGTGCCTTGGATTGATGATGGTGAGACTACTGTTTATGACTCCACTGTTATTAACGAATACCTAAATGAGAAAGTTGTGGCACCGCAATTGCTCCCCGATGATTTAGCCTTACGCGGAAAAGCTCGAGCCCTAGAAAACTATGCTGATGAAGGTGTGCTTTCAAAGCTTTTACCAATGATTTGGATGCCTTGGTGGTCACCGTTAGAGCAGCGTGATCAAGATGCAATGCAAAAGGGGCGGGACGGGTTGATTGCTGAGATCTTGCCCTTCCTAGAGCAAACTTTAGGTGGGCAAGAGTACCTTTGTGGAGACTTCAGCCTTGCTGATGTGCCAATGATGTCCGTGGCAATGGTATTAGAAGTGGACGGTATGGATACTTCGGCTTTTGGCAATGTGCATGACTACTTTGGGCGGCTTAGAGGCCGCAGCTCGTATCAGGCCATTAGTCCAAAGAACAACTGTGCGGAGACCGCAGCCTTAAGTGGTAGAGGTAGCTAAGAGGCTGCAGGCATAAAACAGGGCTAAGGTTGTAAATTCTGTCCTTCGCGGATGGCGCTTTGTAGAGAACCTAATGAGCGGTAGTAGGGTTGTAGGTATGTGATTGATTGTGGCCTACTTTTCCAAGCTTCCTCAGCAATAGACCTTGATTCATATACACCTAAAAGTAGCACATAAAATAGTTTCCCCTTGGATGCTACTTTGGCCCCGGATACTCCTGCCAGCTGTTTGTCTACAACAAATTCGTTGAGGGTATCTTGGTTTTGCAAAGCCATTATTTGGATTGCCCAAAAAGTCTCAGGTAAGTCGAGTAGTGATGTAGGTGTTCTGGGTTTGTAGGACAGTGAAATATAGCCAGGAGTGCTGGCTTCAATTTCTAGCGCTCTTTGGGCCGGCGGTTTATCGGTCGGAGCAGCTGTTGCTAGCTCATCGGAAAGTGTTAACTCTTCTGCGGCTTTTTCTCTTTTTATCTCTGCTTCCCGTTCGCGCTCTGCTGTGCGCTGAGCGATTTCCAATTTGGTCAGTTGAGAGCAATCCCAACCTCCAGAAGCTTCTTCGCAAAACCAATCCTTTGGCCCAGCATTTGCGCCGGCGTTAGTGGAAGTACTTAGTTTGCTGCCTGTATTAGAACAGCCTAGAAGTAATATCGACGTTAGAGATAAAAGCAAAAGTTGATTTTTCATCCGCTCACTCTGCCGATGACGTCGGTGTCTGTAAAGGACGAACTGCTCAGTGGAAGATTTGAACGACTATCTGGTTGAATAGGTAATTCAAGAGTCTTTTCGTTTGCCAGCGCCGAAGTTTTGTCCTATTTTCTTACTTGCTTCAAATGAACCAATGGAGCTTAGTAACTCGTAAGGAGGTTGGATGCTGGCGACAATATCTGATTTTGATCGGATTCCGCGTATTCTAAGACTTAATATTGCTGGGCAACCAGTAGAGTGGGTCAGTTGGCAGGACGCCGTATGCCTGTATGCTCGCGAGTTGGTTAGCTGGACAGTAGGTCAGCCGTTGCTGTCTATTCGCGGTGGCCATTCGCGCCTAGACGGTGAGATGAGTAGCATAGATATACACAGTATCATTGCTTGTGGTGGGCGGGTCGTGTCGCGTGATGGTGTTGTGGTGCCGCTTTCCAATCCTGCATTGTTTCGTCGCGATGGCAATATTTGCTTGTATTGCGGTAAACCGTTCGCTGACTTTGACTTAACTCGAGATCATGTCCTACCCGTATCAAAAGGTGGTGCAGATCATTGGGATAACGTGGTTGCCTCTTGCCGTCGCTGTAACCACTTTAAGGGGAATAGGCTATTGGAAGAGTGCTCTATGGAGCTACTGGCTCTACCATACGTGCCTAATTTGTCAGAATATTTGGCGTTGATTAACTCCGGACGAATTTTGGGTGATCAAATGCAGTTTTTGAGTAAAACTTTCGGCGCCAAAAGCCGTCTACTAAAAGAGCTAAGTCAACCTTAGCGAAAACCTTTGATGACATTGTGTTGATGAAACCAATCTTGTTTTTGCATGGCTATTTCCGGTAAAAATCGAGTAGAAAGAGCCTGATTTACATAACCCCAGAAGCGTGAGTTGGTTGATGTGCGTATCAGCGAGCGCAGTCGTTGATGACCAGCTAGCGAAACCTTAACTGCACGGGGGCGGCGATAGCGCTCGTATTCTCGTAATCCATCACCAATATCTTCTTCGTAGTTTTCCATCATTCGCGAGAGTACCCATGCGTCCTCTATACCACTGTTATGCGATTCCAAAAAAGACGGGTGCTGAGCGTAACCGGCATCGCCAATATAGGCGCGCCGGCCATCTTGGAAGTGCTCTGCAATGGTGTAGTGCTCAGGGCTGAATGTTTGTGTAAAGCTTTTGTTTGCAAAAGCCGGCGCCAAACTTGCGTGCCATTGCTGTTCTTCAAATGGCAGTTGGCCATGGGTGATAAAAGTGTAGTGGGTATGGGATTGGCTAGACCTTTGTAGGATGACTTGTCCCTTGCCCATCCAAGTAACATTGGCATTGCGTAGTAAGTGATCTTCTCTAACGTTTGCGGTGTATATGTCGAATCCACCGATAGGACTATTAGGCTTATTTTCTTCTGTACCCATGCCGTCGCAGAATATTGCCAGTTCGTAATCTTCTTCAATTTCTTTTATCGGTTCTGACGAATTTATCTCGTGGATTGGGTCTAGGGCATCGTGTTGTGCAAGTAATTCAATGAGTTCTTTACGCGTACAGTTAACAAGCGGTGCACCGTACCTATCGAAGTAGAAGTTACCGAGTGGTAGTTCGGAAAGCAGATATGCTGAGCGTCCTAGCCTAACCTGTTCTCGGTCGGGGCGCAGACCGATACTCTCTATACTTTTTGGAGACAACGCGTTGATAATTCTGCTGGCACTTGCAGGAATGCACTGTACTGTGTTTTCGTCGACGCTATGAGTATTGACAGACGCAAATTGTCTGGTGTTAGAGAATCCGGCGGCCTTGCAGGCCAGCGCTGCAATGTGTGCAACTGGGGAGTCGCCTATTACCGCAACGCTATACATTATAGTTTACGCCAACGAGTACCTTCGCGAGAATCCTCAAGCTCAATGCCCTGTGCCAGGAGCTCATCACGAATTTCATCTGAGCGTTGGTAGTTGCCTTCTTTACGAGCGTTTTTACGGTCTTCGATTAAACTTTCGATTGCTGCTGCATCTACCTTTGACGCGTCGTCAGCCAAATCTGCGCCAGTGAAGTAGGCTTCTGGTTCGCGACCCAATAGACCCAATAACCAACCACCAGCTAAAAGCGCATTGCGGCACCTATCTTTTTCGGCATCATCTTCGGCTTTGCGCAACTGCCCGGAAAGCTCATGCATTGCTGCTAGGGCTTTCGGTGTGTTCATGTCGTCTGACAATGCAGCGACTACGTTAGCAGGGTAGTCGTTAGCACTTAACTGAGCAAAGTGATCACTGGTAATGCCGCCAACTGGTACATCACGAAGTGTTTGGTAAAGGCTGTCCAAGCTCGACTTTGCCTGAGTCAAGAGCTCGTCCGACCAGGACAAGGAAGATCTATACTGGCCTGATAGCAATGCGTAGCGCAGTATCTCGCCAGAGTACTGTTCTGCTAGTCCCCGAATAGTCAGCACGTTACCGACAGACTTTGACATTTTTTCGCTACCCAATGTGAGCATGCCGTTGTGCAACCAATAGCGCACATAGTCTGCCGTTTGGTTAGCGCAGCGACTTTGGGCCGCCTCGTTCTCATGATGCGGAAAAGTTAGATCCGAGCCGCCACCATGAATATCGATTGTGTCACCCAAATGCTTTTTGATCATCGCCGAGCATTCAATGTGCCAACCCGGGCGTCCGCGCCCCCATGGGCTTTCCCAACCGGGTTGTTCTGGGGTAGAAGGCTTCCATAAAACGAAGTCCTTGGGGTCTTTCTTATAGCTGGCAATATCTACCCTTGCGCCATCGATCATATCTTCTAAAGAGCGTTTCGACAGACTTCCGTAATTAGGGTCTGAGGGGACGTGAAACAATACATGACCGTCGCTGGCATAAGCGTTGTCTAGGCTGATAAGGGTTTCGATCATCTCAATGATCTCAGCAATATGATGTGTCGCTTTGGGCACTAAGTCTGGCGGTGTGACACCAAGGGTAAGCATATCTTCTTGGTAGGCAGCAGAAAAACGCTCCGCCAGTTCGGCAATAGATTCATTGTTCGCTGAGGCCGCAGTGTTGATCTTGTCATCTATGTCAGTGATGTTGCTGACGTAGTTGACGTTAGCGTATTGGCTTCTTAGTAGTTTCACCAACACGTCGAATACCACAGCCGGTCTACCGTTGCCAATGTGCACGTAGCTGTAAACCGTGGGGCCGCATACATAAACACTGACGTGATCTGGATCTGCAGGAACAAACTTTTCCTTTTTGCCACTAAGTGTATTGTGAAAATAAATGTCTGACATGGTCGGTTCGCATCTGTTACTTAACGATAGAAAAAATTGCATAGCACCTTGGTTTCAGGAACCGCCAAGGCGCTTGCAACGGCTAATGCGCAGTATAGGTTACTGCGGATTTGAAAAGTAGCCAGCCTTCTTCATTGAGAGTTGATTGAGAACTGATTAACCCATCCGTCTATTCATAGGTAGACGGTTTGCGTGGCGGCTTGCCGTAATTTGGGTTGCCGCTTATGCGTTTGGCTATGGTATTTACCGGTGGCTGATACCAGCCTGGGTCGCTGAAGTCCTGCGGCGAAATATCATCGCGAACTTTCACTAGCGTGAACATGCCGCCCATTTCAATAGGCCCATATGGACCGCTACCGCTCATCATTGGCAATGTATTTATAGGGCCGGGGTGGTGTCCAGCATCGATATGTTGTTGATGTTCCGCCATTCCGTGTTCCCCCATGGCGATAAATCCAGGTAGATGATCGCGAATTTTGCCTTCAAGTCCACGCATGTTTACGCCGGTTGGGTTAGGTATGTCGTGACCCATAGCGTTCATAGTGTGGTGAGACATATGACAATGAAATGCCCAATCTCCAGGAGTGGCTGTAAACTCAATATCTCTGGTCTGGCCCACGCCGACAATTTCCGTGCTTTCGCTGCGCCATGCGGTCTGTGGCCAACGCCCCCCGTCTGATCCTGTGACATTGAAAGAAGCACCATGAAGATGTATCGGGTGATTCCACATAGATAAATTGCCAATTCGAATGCGCACGCGTTCGCCGGTGCGGGCAACGATAGGTTCTATTGCAGGAAAAACCTTGCTGTTGAAGGACCATAGATCAAAATCTATCATCACTGAAGGGTCTGGACGAAACGTACCAGGGTGCATTGCCCAGTTGTGTGTCAGCAAACAATAGTCGCGGTCGATGGGTTCTGGTTCTTTAGGGTGGATGATAAACATACCCATCATGCCTAAAGCCATTTGTGTCATTTCATCTGCGTGAGGGTGGTACATGTGGGTACCGTGCTGTTTTAGATCAAATTCATAGGCGAAGGTCTCGCCGGGTGCAATTTGCGGCTGTGAAAGGCCGCCAACGCCGTCCATACCACTTGGCAAGATTAAGCCATGCCAGTGCACTGTTGTGTGCTCCTTTAAGGCGTTAGTCACCAGAATGCGCACGCGATCACCTTCTACGGCCTCGATGGTTGGGCCTGGTGTGGTGCCGTTGTAACCCCAGCATTTAGCCGTGCTGCCTGGTGCAAACTCATGTTCAATTTCTTCGGCGATCAAGTGAAACTCTTTTATTCCATCTTTCTCGGTATGGGGTAGTGTCCAGCCATTTGGCGTACGCACTGGATTATAGTTCTGGGCGTTTGTGGACTTGCTTTGCTCTGCGCCAGCGGCAGGTTGTGCGTTAGTTGAACTAGCTGCTGCTGCCGCAATCATTGCACTTACGCTACTAAAGCCTAAAAAGTTTCTTCTAGATGTCATGATTACTTATCCGTTGGTTGCTTATGGGCTGTATGTGATGAGTGGTCGCCAGCTGGGTGGGTTGGCGCACTTGCTGCGGGCATTGGCTGCGTATCGTGGCCGTGTCTATGTTCAGCGCCGTGCTTAGGCTTATTTTGGCGCCTGTAGTTTTGTTCCCCGGCGTTCGTTTGCAATAGGCTTAGCCGCTTTTGATTGGCTTGATCCATAAAGGCCTTTGGCGATATCCCCATGCTCTTTGCCAGAGCAGTGTTCGTTAGCCAATACTCCTCCACTGCATCGATATAGCCTAAGAATGCTTGGTATTGTCGTTTTTTACTCTGCAAAACTTCAAACACGCCAATTAACATAAAGAACTGTTCTTCTTGGGTGCGGGCTACCGCATTTGTATGGGCGGGAAGTAAGTGATTTTGGTATTGCATGATTTTGTTTGCGGAGTTTTCTCTACCTGCTAAGGCCAGAGCTATACTGTTAGTTAATTCAAGGGTGAGTTGTTTAAGTTCCGCTCGTGCTACCTCTAATTCGGCCCTGATTCTTAGCTGCTCCGCTTGGCCTCGAGAAAATACAGGTACTTCCCACTCAATGATTGGCCCGGTTAAGCGTTCGCCACCAGTCTCACGCTCGCGTTCAGCTCCCAGCTCAATGTCTCCGGTGGTATTTTCCAAATTATGGCTTTTGAGCCTTAATCTTAGAGCGGCAATTTTGCTTCGCGCAGCTTTAAGGTCTGGCCGTTGTTTTAGTGCTTGCTGGATTGCCTTATCTAGATCTTCGTTGGCTTCACGGTTTGCTATATCAGGAAGGGGGAGTTGATCGGGCAAATGCCAGCTTTGGCTGGCTCGAATACCCAAAGTCTCAGACATTTTTGTCCTTGCCATGAGGTTTGCTGCCTGTGTCTGCAGTAGTTCTAGTTTGGCCTCGCTTGCGCCTATTTTTGCTTCAGCTAATTTCAAGGCAGTGACATTTCCGGCATCACTGTAGCGTTGGGTGGTCTCCAGGATGAGTTCACTTATGGTGCTGATCTCTTGGGCTACTTGTAGTCGTTGTTTGCTCGCCAAATATTGATAGTAGTGTTGGTAGGTGAGTGCTTGGACATCTGCTACATATGCTTGAACTTTTTCTTCGATAGCGAGCGCTTCAGCGGTGGCTAGCTTCTTTCGCGACCTTAGCGTGATGAGGTCGGTTAACGAAGCGCTTATGCCCCAAACGATTTGGTCTAGGCCAGTGTTCGAGTTCAGACGGCTAAAGGACAGTAGCGGGTTTCTTATTCGTGACCCTGCAAATACTTCGGCCTTAGCAAAGCCAAGCTCAGCGTAAACTGCCGCTAGGTTTTGGTTGTTAACGAGTGCTAGCTGTACAGCTTTGTCCGCTGTCAGTGGTGTTTCATAGAACGTTAGCTCGCTGTTCATATTAGTGGTCAATGGCGGCGGCACTGTACTTTTACCTTCATTTGCAACCGTCGCACAACCCAAAATGCTGCCTATGGCTGTTGTCAGTAGCACTACTCGAGCTAGGATTAACGAATTTTCGTTGGTAGTTTGTTTATCCACATTTAGACCTTTATCAATTCGGTAAAACCCGTGCATTAGTCGCGACGGGTTTACGGCAATACAGCACTTGGCTGCAAATTGAGTTTGCTGTCGCTCTGACTAGAACGATTCAGCAAAGGTTTAAACGCTAGATGATCTGACGATCAAAACGTGTCAGCGGTGACTCGTAAGTTACTTTGGGGGGATTTTGAAGAGAGATAACCTGTGGTGGCCCGCGAGCTGCAATGGTTAAACTAAATACCGAATTTGCAAAGGCGTATTCTGGCTCACTCGATTGATCCTGCTTTAGCTCCAGAGCGAGTTCATTGTGGCTGGAAACAACAATTAAGTTGGCCTCTTCAGTGCAGTTTTCTTCCAAGCAGGTTTGGTGAGTGGAGGTTGCAGTTATTGCTACTTCGTTATGAGCTATTTCTGGCGTACTCATATGGCTCATGCCATGGCCACTTGGGTGATGTCCAGTTGAGTTATGACCAGCTGCACTATGACTTACTGCACTGTGACTAATTGTATCATGGATCACGCTATGAGCATTGCCGTGGTCGATTGTGCCGCTCATTTCACTCGCACATTGGCAATTCGTACTTGGCATTGCAAGATTAAAAATCAACAAATACGAAATGGCGTGAGTTAAAAGGTTCATATCTGCAAGTTAGTTAGGTAAGCGCAGAAATGCAAGCGGGGCATTATTATGTTTGTCACCCGAGTGGGTCGCCTGAGCCGAGTACTTTTAGACCAACGATTCCAATAACAATGAGGATGATGCACATAATGCGTAATATCGTTATCGGTTCGCTGAACCAAGCCATTCCTACTATTGCTATCCCAACAGCCCCAATACCAGTCCACACAGCATAGGCGCTTCCCATAGGAATAGTCTTTAGCGCGAAAGACAAGCAGGCGAAGCTAATCCAAGCAGCTATGATAAAAATGGCTGATGGCCAAGGCTTCGTGAAACCTTCGGAGTAGTTCAACGCTACCGCCCAGACAATTTCGAAAATTCCTGCTGTGAGTAAGATTATCCAAGCCATTGAACTCGTGCCTTTTTTTGAAAAATGGTATCGATTAACCCGCGTTAAGCTAAGTTTTAATATATCTACAATGAGGTAGGTAGAGGGATTTGGAAATAGCCCAATGGTTGTTTTTTGTTCCTGTGTGGTCGCTGGTTTATGCCTTGTTGATGGGCCAACAGAATAGGGTTATCCAGTGCGGAAAGCTGGGCGCTAATTTTTGCGGCTACTTTTACTTGAGCCATGATTAAACTCACCATTGTTTAGGTAGTAGATTACTTGCGAGATGACATCGTTGTTTTTCATCATGAGTGGATGGGTGGTAGGCATCTCTATGTGATCGTTCATTCCCTGAATTTTTGTTCTCGCTATTGAGACCTTGCCGTCATCGCTGCCAGGAATGAGAAGCGACAGTATCCAATTAATACTTTGGTTGCCGGCGATTACACCAAGATTGAAATTTGCGGGGCCAAGGGTGTTAGGAACGCTTAGCGCATCGGTTCCCAGCTGTAGGCCAGCATCTCCATTCAACCAGTAAAATCCGGGCATCCCTGCCAGTTTGTCAACCACCTCGCTGCCCTTATTAGGAGGGCTTAACATCACCACGTATCTCAGATTGGGGATTGTTTGCGTAGATAGGTATTGGCGAACCAAAATGCCACCTAAAGAGTGGGTTACGAAATTGATCTTGGTGGTGCCATCACAGGCCTTTAGTGCTGGAGTGATGGCCTTATCCGCGAGCAATTCAATGGCATGGTCTCGTGATGGGTAGCCGAGGTTGACAGACATAAAACCATTATCGGTTAACGTCTGTGCCAACTTATCCATTGAGCTTTCACTTCTAGCTAGGCCGTGTAGCAAGATCACACAAGATGCATGCCCCAGTGTGCTGATGAACAAGATCATCAATGCGATGATTGTTTTCATGGGGGCCTAGCCTCGCTTTTAGCCGGTGCTTTGATCGCCTGGGTTCGAGGTGACCACAACACTTTGGTCTTTTACTTCAAGGTAGAAACAGTTTTCTCTGTAGGTATGGCAGGCGTGACCTATTTGTTCTACACAAAGTAGTACTGCATCACCGTCGCAATCGAAACTCATGTTGAGTAGACGTTGAGTGTGACCTGATGTCTCGCCTTTTTTCCAATAGCTTTGTCTGCTTCTAGAATAATAGGTCACGGTACCATCTCGTAGTGTCTCTTCTATGGCGCGACGATCCATCCAAGCCAACATGAGCACTTTATGGCTTGTGCTGTCTTGGGCAATTGCAGCAATTAGTCCGCTTTCGTTAAAGCGCAGATTGTCGAGGAATTCATCCAGTGCTACTTCAGTACCCTTAGGGCTGTTTTCTAATGACTTAGGATTGGCCATATCGTTTTTCCAGATATTGGTAGACGCTGCGTAAGGCCATTGCTTCTCCACCCTCAGCCCGAGCAGGGCGGTTGCGGGTGTTAAACGCCATTACATCAAAGTGTACCCAAGGTGTGTCTTCAACGAATCGTTGTAAAAACAGGGCCGCGCTAACCGCGCCTGCGTATGGAGTGGCTGCAGAATTGACTAAGTCGGCTACTTTGCTTTTGAGCATGTAATCGTAGCCTTTATGCAGTGGCATTCTCCAAACCGGATCATCTTGCTCTACGCTGTTACTTGAAATGTCTTCGGCGACTTTGTTGTCGTTACAAAACATAGCCGCTATTTCTGCGCCGACGGCGGAGCGTGCCGAGCCGGTTAACGTCGCATAGTCGACAATTAGCTCGGGTTTTTCGTCGCTGGCAATAGACAACGCATCGCATAAAAGTAATCTGCCTTCCGCGTCTGTATTGTCTATCTCAACGGTGAGTCCTTTGTGCGTATGCAAAACGTCACCTGGTCTAAAGGCGTTTCCAGACACGCTATTTTCTGCAGCTGGTACAAGTAAGCGCAGCCGAATAGGCAGTTGCTGAGACATAACTAGATAACCTAAGCCCATTGCTATGGCTGCGCCGCCCATATCTTTTTTCATTTGCCGCATGCCGCCGGAGGGCTTCATATTGAGACCGCCGCTGTCAAAGGTTACACCTTTGCCCACAATGGTGACTTTAGGGTGCGATGGGTCACCCCACCTGATGTCTAGTAGTCGCGGTGCATCGTCGGCAGCTCTGCCTACCGCATGAATTGCGCCGCATTCCATATCTAGTAATGCATCGCCAATGGTGGCGTTAATCGATGCGCCAAATTGGTCAGCCAAGGCTTCAGCTTCTGCCTGTAGATGTGAGGGTGCCATATCTTGGGCAGGGGTATTGATTAGGTCTCTGGTGAAAAAGGTGGCTAGGACGGAATTAAAAACTCGCTGACGTTTTTCTGCGTCGCCGACGTACAGGGTAGCAGGCTTGCGCGAGGCTTTGCTGTACCGTTGGAACTGGTAGCAGCCCATGCCCCAACCGATTAGCTGTAAATCGGTTGTTGAACTATCGATTTTGTAGAGGCCTTCTGGCAATGCCATGGGGAGATGGCCTAGAGTATTCAAATCATCTTTACCATCCCATCCCACAATTACCTCACCACTTTGCAGCCACGCAAATTGCCCCGATGAGCAGGTGAAACCTTGGCGTTTTAGCCATTCGTTATCCTCGTCGCTAAGGCTTTTAGCGAAGCTGTCGAAGTCCGCCGATGTGAGTAAGCGCAGTTGGTTAGCTTGGTCGTCGGTATTAGAAAAGCCGGCGTTTTCTAGATCGGTCATCAAAGTTCCTTGATTGAAGAGGTGCGGATCACTTTTGGTATTGTTGCCATCGTAGCTTAGTTTTGAATGTCAGAGCTGTACAACAGAGATAGCATCTTTATTGCTTAGGCCTAGATTGTTTTTGGCGAAGACTTTGTCTGCTCTGTAGCTTGAGCGCACCAGCGGGCCAGAAGCTACTTCCATAAATCCAAGACTAAGCCCGTATTCTCGAAACTGCTCGAATTGTTCTGGTGTAACCCAGCGATCAACCGGAAGGTGATTCTTAGTTGGGCGCATGTATTGCCCAAGAGTGACGATATCTACATTGTGCTTGAATAAATCTTGCAGCGCTGTTTCTATTTCCTCGTCAGTTTCACCAATGCCTAGCATTAGGCTAGATTTGGTCAATACCTTTGCATTTGATTGCTTCGCATAAGCTAGTACATCTAGGGTCTGCTGATAGCCGGCTCTTGGGTCGCGAACTACATGGGTGAGGCGTTCGACGGTCTCTAGATTTTGTGCGAATACTTCAAGGCCTGAATTGGCAACTACAGCGACATCCTTCCGGTTGCCAGAAAAGTCAGGAGTGAGAGCTTCAACAGCAGTGTTCGGATTGACTCGCTTAATGGCTTGAATGCAATTAGCGTAGTGTTGAGCGCCGCCATCGTCCAGGTCATCGCGGTCTACTGAAGTTAAAACCACATATCCCAGCCCCATTAGCTGTACAGACTTTGCTGCGTTTGCAGGTTCTTCTAAGTCGAGCCAACCTCCGGGGTTGCCGGTGTCTACTGCGCAAAATTTGCATGCTCTAGTACAAGTTGCCCCCATCAACATGATGGTGGCCGTGCCATGATTCCAGCATTCGCCAATATTTGGGCAATGGGACTCTTCGCAAACTGTGGCGAGCTTGTGGGTGTTAACGGTTTCGCGTACCTGTTGGTAGCGTTTGCCGCCGCCTATGCCGACTCTTAGCCACGGTGGTTTTCTATCAACATCGAGTGCTGCACTATTTTTGTTCTTCATGCCATTTTTGATGGCGCTAAAACCTTGGGCGGTTTCGAACTTGTCTCCGCTTTTAATCTTGCTCAAGTTTTTTCCCGAATGAATAAGTACGTGTTGTCGTATTTTGCCAATTCGTTAGGCGTAGTAACT
>Ga0209405_1001536_pt1 | contig 16437 bp, 11 predicted proteins | sample COGITO_mtgs_1105_6_FD_184803 | JGI IMG/M metagenome (GOLD analysis project Ga0209405, IMG submission 184803) | Pelagic marine microbial communities from North Sea - COGITO_mtgs_110516 (SPAdes) (version 2) | ecosystem: Environmental > Aquatic > Marine > Epipelagic ...
CCTGAAATGCCGCCAGCACCCATTCGAATCTGCGTAGAAGATTCGCCTGAATTTATTTTGTTTTTTAATCAGATGTCAGCAAACAGAAATTCGGGACTACGGCAACAGACTGTAAGAGCTTATTCAAGCAACACCGCAGATGGATGTGAACTGCTCTATGTAAAAGAATCAAGTAAAGACAATTTCCAGAAGATTAAAGCAGGCCTGACTGAAAACACCGTTATTGTCAGCGACTCAGAAAAGGTTTCTTTTCCGGCTACCGCCATCACTTTTTATGAACAAAATAAAAACCTGCGCTTCGAAATCGACCTACAACAGCTTAACTTAGCCAATGTCACGGCCAGTTCTGAGTTATTAAAATTGGCGAGAATTAAATGATCACGTCAAAGCGTAGAAATAAAATCGGCTTCTTTTATAAGCACCTTATTGCTGTGGTAGCGATTAATATTCTGCCGCTATTTATTATGTCCGGCCTTCTTTATTCCAACTTTATTGATGACTACAAAGCCAATCTTTTAGAGGCTATGGACAGCGAAATTGCTTTATTAGGAGCCACCAGTAGGTCAGCTTTACTGTTTAATGATAAGCAATCGGCGACAGCCTTACTCTCGTCGCTCGAAGAATTCACCTCAACTCGATACGCGCAAATTTATGATGCCGACATGGAGCTATTCGCTGAATACAAGCGACCTGGGCAGCTTATTGATATGCCTGTTGAGCAACTGAATAGTGGCTTAATGATTAAAGGACAGACCATTTACTTATCAAAAGCAGTTACTCTAGGCGAAGAAAGCCTTGGTCTAATTGTTATTTCCGCAAACACCAAATCATTAAATATTCAAAAACAACGCTACCTTCTAATTATTGGTGTCGCGCTTTTAGCCAGCCTTATTTTGGCTTACTTACTGAACTGGACACTGCAAAAAAGGCTCACCTCGCCCATTAGTGAATTGATTAGCTTGGTAGGCTATGTCGCCAAAAATGAGAGATACCACAAACGCCTTAACAATGAGCGCGATGATGAAATTGGCGACCTTATTCTAGGCGTTAACACCATGCTGGACACAATAGAAACGCATGAAATGCAACTGTATAACCGCGCCCACTATGATGAACTGACCCAACTACCTAACCGTCACCTGCTTATGGAGCGCCTATCGCATAGCATTAAAGTGGCTGATAGAAATAAATCAGAAATTGCCTTACTGTTTCTTGATTTAGATCGATTTAAAATTATTAATGACAGCCTTGGCCATCGTATAGGTGATGAACTACTGCTAGAGGTAGCCGGCAAACTGGTGAAGGTGCTGCGGACTTCTGACTCCGTCAGTCGCTGGGGCGGCGATGAGTTTGTCATGCTGCTTGAGGACATTAAAAGCACAGAAGACATCGACATTATTGTTGAAAAAATCATTACAGAACTGGCCAAGCCGACCATAGTGTCGGGCCATCGATTACATGTTTCGACCAGCGTGGGTATTGCCCGCTTCCCACAAAATGGGAAAGACTGTCAGAGCTTACTTAAACATGCTGATATCAGTATGTATCATGCTAAAGAGCAAGGCGTAGGCAAATACTGTTACTTTAATTCGAGCATGCTTAACAAATCAGTGCAGCGCTTATCAATGGAAATGCATGTGCATAAGGCGTTTGAAGACAGTGATTTCTTTTTGGTGTATCAGCCACAAGTTTCAAGTAATGGCGAAAAACTTATTGGTTTTGAAGCCTTAATACGATGGAAACTTAACGGTGCATTTGTCCCGCCAAATAAATTCCTACAAATAATAGAAGATGTCGGACTTATGCATCAACTTTCTTTATGGGTACTTGAAGAAGCGTGCACACAAAATATGCGCTGGCAACAAGCGGGATTTGCACCGGTAAAAATATCAATTAACCTGCCGCCCTCGTTTATTATACAGCCGCAATGCTTGCAAAACATTCACTCTGTGCTGAATGACACAGGTCTGGCCCCAGAATATTTAGAAATTGAACTCACCGAGAATACCTTTTTGGGTTCAAGGTTAATCGCCGGGCCAATATTACAATCATTAAAAGATTTAGGTATCAGTATTGCCATAGATGATTTTGGGACCGGCTACTCTTGCATGAGTTATTTGCAAGACTTACCCATAGGCACGCTAAAAATAGATGGCAGCTTTGTTAAAGGACTGGGGCGCAGTCAAGCTAACGAAGGTATAGTGCGGTCGATTATCACGCTAGGTAAAAGTTTGGATATGCAAATAGTGGCCGAATGTGTCGAAACAGAAAAACAACTGGCTATACTTAAAAAAATGGACTGCGATATTATTCAAGGGTACTTATTTAGCAAGCCACTAACGGCTGAAAATGCTGAACGCTATCTTGCCAGCCGACAAGTGAAAAAAGGCCTTAACAGAGCAGGCTAAGACTTTAAAAAATAAACGCCTCGCCCTACTCTAGGGGTAATTGGACGGATGCATATAGCATGCCGTCCATAGTTTCTTATAGCTTCTTATATTTTTTTATAGCTTCTTATATTTTTTTATAGCTTCTTATATTTCTTTATACCTTCTAGACAAATAAGACCGGTTAATCTTCGAGCACAATCACGGGGGCAATATTAGCTGCCCTAACTGCTGGCTCAATGGTTTTTAAATCACCCACTACCAACCAAATAGTTTGCTCAGGGTGAATCTGCTCATTAATAACGGGCAACAAGTCAGCAATGGTTAACGATGATACTTGCTGCTGACTAACCGTTAAATAATTTAATGGGCGATTAAATTCAACAATTTCAGCCAACGCACCCAATACAGCACCGTTAGTTTCAAATTTGCCTGGCAAGCTGCGAATAAAAGATGATTTAAAACGCGCCAGCTCATCATCGTTAGGTGGATTAACGCCACCGTATTCTCTGGCTTCACGTAATAACTCACGCAATGATTCAGTGGTTTTATCACTTTGCACCGGCGCATAATAGAGTAACGGTCTGGCACCTAAGGCATCTATCGTAATAGTACGAGCACCATAGGCCCAGCCTTTGTCTTCACGTAAATTCATATTAATACGTGAAGTAAAAGAACCACCCAAAATATCACTCGCCATATCCAATTTATAAGTATCTGGCCAAGCCGTTGCTGGCAATAACTGACCGCCTAAGATTAATGACTGTGGCGATCCAGGCTTATCGATTAAATAAATAACAGCCTCACTGGTTGGCGGCGTCGCTGCAGGCTGAACAGGCGTCAAAGCAGAAGCATGCAAGTTATCAGCTGTGGGCAAGAAGTTCTTCCACGCGCCTAAATGACCCTCTAGCAGCGGCTTTATTTCCGCCTCAGTAGTCGCACCCACAATCATCAAGGTGGCATTATCAACACTAAAATGCGCTTCATGAAAGGCCAGCAAATCACTGCGTTCAATCGAAGCAACTGTCGTCTGATAACCTGAACCCGTAAAGGGAATACCGTAAGGATGATTGGCGCCGTAAAGAATAGGAGGTAAACGTCTTAAGGCAATTGACGATGGCGTACTCTCTTCTTGTGCAATACGATCTTGCCAATTACTTTTAACTCTGGCCAACTGCGCTTCAGGAAAAGCCGGCGCTAATAAAACATCAACAAACAACGCTAAAGAAGCATCAAGATTAACGTTAAGCGCAGACAGCGAGACTATCGATGAATCTAATGAGGCATGCGCTGAAATATTAGCTCCTAGCAATTCCGCCTGCTCTGCTATTTGAAGTGCAGTCAGCGAGTCCGTCCCCTCATCAAGCATGGCCGCTGTCATAGAAGCCAAACCTAACTTGTCTTTTTGATCGGCCGCATAGCCACTATTAAACTGCATAGCCATTTCGGTAACGGGCACTGCGCCACGCGAAGACAGCAACACACGTAAACCGTTAGACAAAAAGAACTCCGTAGGCGTATCTAAAGACAAACTCGGTACATTACCAGGGCTAGGTAGCGCCGATCGATCAGCACCCGTAGCCGCCGCGGTATAGGTTTTTTCTGGGTGCACTTCTAAATTATAGTCACCACTTGATAGCCATTTACGCGCAGCGGCTTTTAAGTCTTTACGGCTAAAGTTTTCTAAACGCTGCAAATCAGCTTTGAACTGCGATGGATCACCGAGATAAGTTTGATAGCGCGCAAGCGTTTGCGCCTTACCACCAAAACCACCGATTTTTTCTAGCGCGCGTATTTGCGCGGCAAATAAGGTTGCCTTAACTCGTTGTAACTCAGCTTTGCTGGGGCCTTTTTTCAAAAACTGCTCAAACTCTTCATCGATAATGGCTTCAACCGCCGCCATTTTCGCACCCGGCTTTAAATACACTTCAACTTCAAACATACCGGCAATTTCAAATCCTTGCTGGGCAGCAGTCACCGAACTTGCTAGCTTTTCATCATAAACTAAACGTTTAAATAAGCGGGAGCTTTTGCCCTGCGCCATAATCGCAGCCACAAGATCTAAAGCTAAACTTTCTTCATCACCAAAAGGCGGTGTATTCCAGGCACGTGTTAGGCGTGACTGCGGCACTTTATCGTACATAACATCGCGACGGCTCTCGCTGTGCTTAGCAACCCAGCGCTCGCGCTTTGACTGTGATGGGCCCGCTTCAATATCACCGAAATAATGTTTCACTTTCTCTAAGGCATCGGCTCCACTTATATCGCCAGCAACCACGAGCGTAGCGTTAGCCGCGCCATAATAATCGGCGAACCACTGTTTAACATCATCGAGAGAGGCGGCATCAAGATCGGCCATAGAGCCGATAGTACTCCATGAATAGGGATGGCCTTCGGGAAACATAGCAGCCAGTTGTAAGTATTGTGCTTTGCCATAGGGGCGATTATCACCTTGGCGCTTTTCATTTTTCACTACATCGCGCTGCTCATCTAAACGCTCTTGAGTAACGGCGTTAATAAAATGACCCATGCGGTCAGACTCCATCCACAACACCATATCCAATGCCGGTGTAGGAACGTTCTGAAAATAGTTAGTGCGGTCAAACCAAGTGGTACCGTTTAAATCGGTGCCGCCGGCATTTTGTAACGGTAAAAACCATTCATCGTTATAGTTTTCTGAACCGTTAAACATAAGATGCTCAAACAGATGAGCAAAACCTGTAATACCTGGACGCTCATCTTTAGAGCCTACGTGGTACCAAATATTAACGGTGACAATGGGAGCTTTGCGATCTTCATGAACCAGCAGGGTTAAACCGTTATCTAATTCGTAGCGCTCATAAGGAATATCAATAGCATCGGCGTATTGAGCGCTAGCAGCAGGTGCTTGAATCGTAAGGCCTAAGACCGTTATCCCTACAATTGCGGAACCAAATCTAGTGATAATTGGAGTAAAAAAACAACGTGCAGCGCTTAAATGCGTCAATAACATAAAGGTTTCCAATGGTATTTTTTTGTTCGGATTTTAATCAAAAGTAAAGATTCAGTGTTACATGAATAGAATAATATTGTAGACCATAATTAGACGGGATTGACTCGCTTTGTTACATGCTTATTTAATATAAACGTATATTCAAAAACAAAGGAATGGGAAAGGTATAAGCAAGTAATAGTGAAGTAATCGGAAAGCAATCGGAAAGTAATCGAAAAACGGGGTTTATTTATAGCATTGCTAATATTTAGCCGTCGTAATAGATTTATGACCATGCTCAAACGACACAAAAATCGTGTCAAAAATCGCTCTAAATCACCCTATAATGAGCCAAAGAGACTAATCAAAAATAACAGTTTTATTGCCATCGACAATTACCCTATCTTCAAGATGGTAACGCAGACCTTGCGCCAATACTCGCGCCTCAACATCTTTACCTAAGCGAACCATATCGTCTCTATCATGCTTATGACCCACCCGTGCAACATCCTGCTCAAGAATAGGCCCTTCATCAAGATCATCCGTTACATAGTGACAAGTAGCACCAATCAACTTAACACCACGCTCAAAAGCCTTCTGGTAAGGATCAGCCCCAATAAACGAAGGCAAAAAACTATGATGAATATTAATAAGCTGATGCGGATAACGTTCACACATAGTCGGCGGAATAATTTGCATAAAACGCGCCAGCACAATAGTGTCAGCTTCATACTGCTGAATTAACGCCTCTATCTCGGCAAAACCTTTGGCTTTACCTTCGGCATCTTTAGGCATGGGCACATAATGAAAAGGAATATCATGCCATTCAACCATGCTGCGAAGGTTCTCATGATTCGAGATAACACAGGGGACATCACAGACTAAGTCACCACTGCGCCAGCGGTGCAACAAATCGGCAAGACAATGCGAAGCATGGCTAGCAAGTAAAGCAACGCGACGAGGCTGCTTTGAATCTCGCATATACCAGGTCATATTATGTGCATCGGCAATCGGTTGAAATGCTTCTTTAAAAACCTCTAAACTAACTGACAATGAATCAGCGCTTATCTCATTTCGCATAAAAAATTGCTTAGTCACATTATCCGTATGGTAGTTGGCTTCTAACAGCGAACCGCCATGTTGGGCCACAAAAGCACTCACTTTTGCGACAATACCCACCTGATCGGGACAGGCAATCACTAAACGGTAACTATGCTCCACTGACTAAACCTCTTTTATTCGCTTTTAAATGCAATGATAACCATGGTTAACGGACCCTATCAGAAACCCATAAAATCCGCCTAAAGATAAACATTAGCCTATTTTTTTAACGATGGCGAATGATCCAGCATTTATGTGCCGGTCGGCCCCGCTCAAAATCAGGCCCTAAAGTCTCTCGGGTAATCTCTTTTGCATCATAACTATCGTCAATACTAGCATCCAGCGAGAACCCTCGCTTATTGGTAGAAAAATATAAACTGCCTTGTTCTGCCAGTCGCGCCATAGTTAAAGTGATTAATTCCCCATGGTCACGGCTAATATCTAAGGTGTGATCCATTTTTTTCGAATTAGAAAAACTCGGCGGATCAAGCAAAATACAATCGAACATATCATGACTATGACGCAGCCATTCCGTGCAATCAGCACGCACTAGCTGATGGGAATCAAGATCAATATTATTGAGCTCAAAGTTATGTCGAGACCAATTAAGATAACTGTTAGACATGTCGACACTAACACTGCTTGCAGCCCCCGCCTTTGCCGCATAAACCGTTGCTGACGAGGTATAGCTATAAAGGTTAAGGAAGCGCTTTGCTTTGACTTCACTGGCTATACGCTGGCGAACATCCCTATGATCCAAAAATATACCGGTATCAAGATAGCGTTGTAAGTTGACCTTAAATTTATGCCCTTGCTCTTTAACCACCATATCAAAGGCCTCACCTTCTTGCTTTTGATATTGCTTAGCGCCTCGCTGCCGCTCTCTACGCTTAACGTAAATGCGCTCTAACGGAATCTCAAAGACGCAAGAAACGGCTGCAATCGCATCTTTTACACGCTTATGTGCCATACCAGGATCAATGGTCGCAGGTGGCGCATATTCTTGAACGTGAATGTAAAGACCATTTTCTATAATTGGAATTCTTGGTGCCAATGGCATAGGGACATTTTTATAAGGGCTGAAACCTCGATTCGGCGGAACAAACTTAACGGCACGTTTAGGGGCCGGTCTAGAATTCTGTACAGTATTCTGCTTATTTGCTTGCTGCTGAAATCGACGCGCCGATGCATAGGGATTATTATCATCAAGCGGCTCTTCAGTTGCATCGTCCTGAGCTGTACTTTCATTAGCTGTACTGTCATAAGAACTCGTATCAAAAGCGTCATTTTCAAAACTGCTGACATCTTCGCCTTCACCAGCAACTCGCTCAACGGCGGTATAGCAATCAATAGCTACCGCATACTCGGGTAAGTCGGCATCGTATAAGCGATAGCAAATACCCTCATTCGCCTTTAGCCATTTACGTAAACGCTTTTGATTTTTGCGTAAACGATTCGCTAGCATTTGAGCATTCTCATTTAAGCTCTCAAATGTCAGAACTTTTTTACCGCGACCCGATTGATCTTCGACAATACTTGCAGCATTGACTCTATAACGCTGCACCTGACATTCAATGCTACCGTTATATAAACGATTTTGACGCCAGCTGCGCAAACCCGTCTGCCAACCTAAATCCAGATTACCGGTAAAAACCGTAGCCTGCCAATCCATACAGCTACGCTTCAACATATCGCCAAGCTGGCGATACACTGGCATAAGGGCTTCCACTTCGCCTAAGCGCTCACCATAAGGTGGATTCACTACCAGCAAGCCTTTAGGCAAAGATTCATCTAATACCAAATTAGCAATATCGCATTGCTTTAATTCAATCCATTCATCCAACCCAGCTATAGCCACATTATCTTGCGCCAGTGCCAAATTACGCGGGTTAATATCAAAGCCTTGAATCTTACACTGACGCTTGTCAAGTGAATCGCTAACGGCCTGCTCTTGCTGCGCTAATGCGGTCTGCCATAAATCATGATTAAAAGTCATTAACTGCGTTAACGTCCATAAACCATTACCCACTAAACCGCGAGTACGCAAAAACGTCGGAGGAATATTAGCGGCCATTAATGCCGCTTCAATCAGCAAAGTACCTGAGCCACACATAGGATCAACAAAGCTTCCGCCTTCGCTGGCAATAGCCGGCCAATCACTTTGATTTAAAATGGCGGCGGCTAAGTTTTCTTTTAACGGCGCGGCACCACCACTGCTGCGATAGCCGCGCTTATGCAGGCTCTCACCCACCAAATCTAAACCAATAGAAAAACGGCCATTAAATAAGCGCGCATAAACTAATACATCGGGCTTTTCATCATCGATAGTTAAACGCGTATGACCAGCATTTACAAAATGATCATTAATCGCATCTTTAATCCGTAACGCACCAAAGCGAGAATCACGAATAAAGGACGAGGTACCATTAAAGTCAATTAACAAGGTTTTATCTGGAGAAAAATAATCCCCCCAAGGTAAACCAAATGCGGTTTGATATAAAGACTCATCAGAATCAACACGCGTACGTGCCAGTAATAACAGCACGCGGTTCGCTAAGCGAGACCATAAACAAATGCGATAAGCCGTGGCAAGATCAGCACTAAAGTAACAACCGGCTACCGACTCTTGAACACCTTCCGCCTTTAACTCCGTTAACTCTAAGGCAAGCACATGCTCCAAACCCTTAGGGCATGTCGCCATATAATTTTCGTTAGCTACCATTATCTTCTCTTTAAAAATGCTGTTGTTATACTAATACTATAGTGCTGCTATGCTTGTCGAGCATTGCGAATTGCTAGGGCAGATTGACGCACAAGAGACGGCCCCTGATAAATCAAACCGCTATAGAGCTGAACTAAATCTGCCCCTGCTGCTATTTTTTCTACGGCTTGCTCGGGTGAGTTAATACCACCTACACCGACAATCACCATTTCATTTCCAGTCCCGCTTCCAGTCACATTACTAGTGCCACTACCCGCCCCATTACGAAAGTGCTGAGATAACGTTGCAACAATTTCGGTAGATTTTTCAAACAAAACGCTGCCGCTTAAGCCGCCCGCCTCATCACAATGAAGACTGCCTTTTACCGAGCTTTTATCGATGGTTGTATTAGTCGCGATAATGCCATCAATGCCGCTGGCATGAAGTTGATCGGCAACAGAGAGTAAATCATCACGCGCCATATCTGGCGCTATTTTAACTAACAGCGGTGTTAAGCTGCCTGATTGATCAGCCAATTCAGATCGCTTATCAACAATGGCCGATAATAGTTTTTGCAACTCATCACCAAACTGAAGGTCACGTAAGCCCGGTGTATTAGGCGAAGATAAATTAATAGTCACGTAGTCAGCCAAATGTGCGACTTCAGCGAGACACTGCGTATAGTCGTTAGCAGCCTGCTCAGCAGAGGTCAGCTTGTTCTTGCCTATATTGATACCTAACGGAACCGATAAGCCAGATTTGCGGAGTGCAGTAACACGCTGGGTTAAAGCCGCTAGCCCCTGATTATTAAAGCCCATACGGTTAATAATGGCCTCGTGCTCAGACAAGCGAAACATGCGGGGTTTATCATTGCCGGGCTGTGGCTTAGGCGTAACCGTGCCAACTTCAATAAAACCAAACCCTAAAGCCGCCATACCTTTAACGCAGGCCGCATTTTTATCTAAACCAGCGGCTAGACCCACTCGATTAGTGAAACGACAGCCTAATAATTCGACAGGGTCTTGCACTGGCGCCGGTAACAGGCACTTGGCTAAGCCAGTATTTCCCGCTGCACCCAGCAGACCTAAGGTCAAATCATGGGCAACTTCAGGGTTTATAGAAAAGAGTAATGGCCTAATTTGTTTGTACATCGTTCTCGCGCTGCTAATAGTTAAAAGAATTGGGCTGTTTATGCGATAAACCGCGGCCGCTAGCTTAACACGACTCAACCGCGGCAGCAGACATCAACTCTGTTAATAAGGCAGACGAGACATAGCATATAGCGCGATGACGGAGCAGAAATGACCTATTTATTGGATAAAAAAAGCCCCGCAAAATACGAGGCTGAAGTGCTTAACGAGTAAGCGGGGAGATATAACAAAAAACTAACAAAAAACTCAAAATGACCTGATGGATATTAATAGAATGCTTTAACGTGCCATTATGATGAAAATATGATGACAGCGTCATGACAATACGATGTAAAAACCAGACGATGTAAAAACCAGAGCCAATCTAACGATTACTTATATTCGCCGTTTAAAATCAATATTTAGACTTATGCCTCTTGGTAATCACCTGTCTCAATCATTTATCTGCCATAAATTAATGCCTGTTTACTTGGTCCTATAATAGATCAAAAAGTTCATTATTTTTATGACACGTTTAAATAATAATGCCTTGCAGACTAGAATAAGATTTCGTTGAGTCAGCCACCAATCCGCTATTTATTTTTATGCCGATTTTTTTCTATTTTGTGTATAGTAACAATGAGATATCACTATTTACTGTATGTAAAACCTTTATAATTGCAAAAAATAATAGCCTTATTGGCAATGACAATCGGCACTGACAGCCGGCAATGACAATCAGCACTGACAACAATAGCCGGCAGGCAACTCAATAACAGAAGATTCGATACATGACGACAAGCATCCAAGGTAACATCAGCACCACGCCAGTGACCATTAGCGAAGAACTAGGCGTAAAACGCATGACATCACAGCACACTGTGATCAAAAAGTTGAAAGAAGAGTATCCCACTTCGATTCATGGTGATAAATTTTGGAGTTCAAGCTATTTGCTTATGGACTACCTTAATGACAATCCACCCAAGAAGAATGCCAAAATACTTGAGATTGGATGTGGCTGGGGCTTAACAGCTATTTATTGCACCAAGCAATTTGATGCAGAAGTGACAGGGGTTGATGCCGATCCTGATGTGTTCCCTTACCTACAAGCGCATGCTGGACTGAATGAAGTTCATATTAAGCAAATGGTAAAGAAGTTTGAAGAGCTTGATGTAGAAACACTGACAGGCTATGACTTAATTATTGGCGGTGATATTTGTTTTTGGGATCAACTCAACGATGTGCTGTTTGACTTATTTCATCGCGCCAAAGAAGCCGGTGTTGAGCAAGCCATTATTGCCGACCCACAGCGCCAGCCCTTTGTCGATTTATGTGCACGACTTGATGATGACTTTAGCCATGAAGTATGGGACTGGGAGCTGCCAGAGCCAACGCCAGCCAATGGTGACATACTCGTTATTGACTTTAATAAAAGCTAAAACTCATTAAGTACTTGTTACACACACTACAAACGCCATTCTAAAGCTTTACATTCATTAGGCGGTTGGGCATATTAACCTCACCCAAAAGCGCTATAAAAATGACTAAGAGACTGCCATTATGGATATTATCTACCCCGTTTTTAGTTTAGTGATACTCACCTTTATTATGGCTTTTGCCACGGGCATATCCCGCTTCATTAGCGTACGCCGCAAAGACATTAACCCCAAATACTATATTTTTATGTCAGGTTATACACCGCCAGATTACGTTCAAAAGCTGAGCCGTAACTTTGCCAATCTTTTAGAAACACCCATACTGTTTTATCTTTTGGCGGTTTTGCTTATTGCCTTACAAATTGATAGCGCACTTATGGTCAAGCTAGCTTGGCTTTATGTGTTTTTTCGACTGCTACACAGTGCTATTCATATTAGCTACAACCATGTACTTCATCGCTTTACGGCGTTTCTATTATCGATGCTTACACTGCTGGCCATGTGGATTCAGCTTATGACGTTAATCGGATAACATAATGATAACAATCGAACACCAGCCTGCTAGCGACAATGCTTCAAACGCCGCCGTAACACGCATTACACTATCACCCAACCGTTCGCTAAGCTGGGAAGGCAATAAGCGCGTTATTTGGTCTTTAGCAGCGCTTATTATTTTTATTGCCATTGGCTTTTCGGTAGTAACTGGCACCTGGGTTATTTGGCCCTTTGCTGTCTTTAAAATCCTCGCCCTCAGCGCCGGGCTTTACTATGTCTCTTGGAAGCTCAGCTACCAACATACCATTACCGTGTCTGAATCTACGCTAAGCATTGAAAAAGGCAGCTATCGCCCGCGTGGCAGCTGGCAGTGGCAAAAACAGCAAAGCCGTTTAATCACTACCGAATCTAAGCATAACTGGGAAGCGCCCAGCCTTGTGCTATCAAATGATAAAGAAGAAGTAGTTATTGGTAATTTCCTCAGCCGCGACGATGCCATGGCCGTTATAGATTGCTTAAAAAATGAGATGCCAGTTGTTAACAACTGCTACAATGCCGACCAATAATCGATAGACGCCATTATCATGACTCAATCAAGCAGTCGATCAGTCAACAATTAAATTACTCGGATAGCTAAAATTCATGTCAGAAAACTCTTCTAAAGTCGGCTTTGTTAGCCTTGGCTGCCCAAAGGCATTGGTTGATTCAGAACGCATATTGACGCAACTTAAAATTGATGGCTATGAAGTTGTGCCTAGCTACGATGATGCCGATATTGTTGTCGTTAACACTTGCGGCTTTATTGATAGCGCCAAGCAAGAATCGTTAGATGCCATTGGCGAAGCACTCAATGAAAACGGTAAAGTCATTGTCACTGGCTGCATGGGCGCCAATGCCGATGATATTATTCAAGTGCATCCCAATGTACTCAATGTTAGCGGTCCGCATGCCTATGAAGAAGTGGTCTCTGCCGTTCATGAGCATGTACCCAATAAACGTATTATTGATCCCTTTGTTGATTTAGTACCACCGCAGGGCGTAAAACTTACCCCTAGACACTATGCCTATTTAAAAATATCTGAAGGCTGCAACCACCGTTGCTCTTTTTGTATTATCCCTTCTATGCGTGGTGACTTAGTTAGCCGCCCAATTGGTGATGTGTTAGAAGAAGCCGAGCGTTTAGCCGCTGCTGGCGTTAAAGAATTACTCGTTATATCTCAAGACACCAGCGCCTATGGTGTAGATAGTAAATACAAAACCTCATTCTGGAATGGCCGTCCTGTTAGCGCGCGCATGCAGTCGCTCTGCGAATGTCTGGCCGAATTAGGTATATGGGTTAGGTTGCACTACGTTTACCCGTACCCGCACGTAGATAAAGTGATACCGCTAATGGCTGAAGGCAAAATTCTGCCTTATTTAGATATTCCTTTTCAGCATGCCAGCACGTCTATCTTAAAAAGCATGAAGCGCCCCGCTGCTGCTGAAAATAATTTAAAGCGCATTCAAGCTTGGCGTGGCATATGTCCCGACCTCACCATTCGCAGCACATTTATTGTGGGCTTTCCGGGTGAGACCGAAGAAGACTTTAACTGCTTGTTAGATTTCTTAGATGAAGCGCAGCTCGATAGAGTTGGCTGCTTTCAATACTCACCGGTTGAAGGTGCTGCCGCTAATGCATTACCCGGCATAGTGGCAGACTCATTAAAACAAGAGCGCTGGGAGCGCTTTATGGAGAAGCAGCAAGGCATTAGTGCTGCGCGTCTTCAGGCAAAAATTGGCAGCACACAAAAAGTGATTATTGATGGCATCGATGAAGAGAATGATCGTCTTATTGGTCGCTCAAGTGCCGATGCGCCTGAAATTGATGGCCTAGTGCATATTGAAGCCGACGGTGAATTTAAGCCGGGTGACTTTGTTGATGTCAAAATCGACAACGCCGATGATTATGACCTTTACGGAAAAGTCAGCTCATAATTTACCGCTATGAACTTAATCCTGTTAAATGAAAACGAGTTAGACAGTCATGGCTTAGCCACTTTAGTAGGCCGAAGAGCTAAGCATATTTGCGAAGTGATCAAGCCTACGGTTGGCGACCGATTAAATGCGGGTATTATCGATAGTGATATCGGCAAAGCAGAAATTATCGCTATAACAGGACGTGACGGAGCCGACAACGAAGCAAGTGTTACGTTAAAATTTGACAACGATACACTGCGTAATAGCTCAGCAGCAGCTATTGATATCAGCCTAGTTATTGCATTGCCACGTCCTAAAGTGACTCGCCGTATTATTGGCCTGTGCACCGAGTGTGGCGTAAAAGATATTCACTTTATTAACAGCTATCGTGTTGAAAAAAGCTTTTGGCAAAGCCCGCTACTCAGTGATGATAAAGTGCATAAGCAAATTATCTTATCGCTAGAACAAGCTAAAGATACACAGCTTCCTCGCATTCACTTTCACAAACGTTTTAAACCCTTTGTCGAAGATCAGCTGCCCGAAATAGCTAAAGGCAAGCAGGCATTAGTTGCGCATCCTTATGATGCAAAGATAAACTTAGAAGATAGTAAAAATATAGAAGCTAGCGACGATAAGCTCGCAGAATTAAAGCAACAACCACGCATAATTGCCGTAGGGCCAGAAGGCGGTTTTATTCCTTATGAAATTGAATTACTGCAACAAGCAGGATTTGATACCTTGGGATTAGGCCCGCGCATTTATCGAGTTGAAACGGTTATCCCTCTATTGCTAGGCAAGCTCGCTTAAACGCTGAGCCCTTTTCGTAAGCCCGCTATCTTATTCAGGATAGCAAACGCTCGTACCGCCCAAACCGCAATAACCACCAGGATTTTTAGCTAAATATTGCTGATGATAGCTCTCGGCAAAATAAAATACAGGCGCCGCAATAATCTCAGTCGTTATCTCCTTATAGCCACCCTCAGATAATGCTTGGTTATAAACTTGCTTAGAAGCCTCCGCAATACTGCATTGATCCTCATAGCAGTAAATACCTGAGCGATACTGCGTGCCACTATCATTTCCCTGCTGCATACCTTGGGTAGGATTATGACTTTCCCAAAACACTTTTAATAAATCGGCATAAGCAATAACGACCGGATCAAAAACGACAATAACGACTTCATTATGCCCTGTAGCACCACTACACACTTCATCATAGCTCGGGTTAGGCGTATAGCCGGCGGCATAACCCACCGCCGTTAAATAAACGCCATCAAGCTGCCAGAATTTTCGCTCAGCACCCCAAAAACAGCCCAAGCCAAATAACGCTTTTTTATAGCCATCAGGAACCGCAATACTGCCGTCGTCATCCAGCATAGTATGCTGATTAACATAATGCTCTGCAGGCACAGCGATACTTGTTGATCGACCTGCCAAGGCATCAGCAGCGTTAATCATGGTTTTTTTATTCATCATTCTGCTAAACATAACGCCAACCTATTAAAATAATTTCTCGTCTTTCTCTAAAGATAAAACATCACCTAAGGGGGCAAGACTCTCGAAAGGGATACAGGCATAACAATCAATACTGGGTTTACTCGATGCGTTTAAGGCAACCGCAAGTCGGTAGTCATTATGCGGAGTGACACATAAAAACTGCCAATTAGATGGGCTGTCATTTAAGCAGCCATCCATCTCAATAGTAATATCCGGCTTATTGGCAACACTAAAGCCAAACTTGCTAAGCCCTAGTGATATCCCCTCACCTCGCGCCTTCATATAGGCTTCTTTTAAGGTCCAATAATCAAAAAATCGCTGCCGCTGCTCAGAAGGCTCAAAGGAAGTCAGCTCTGCAATTTCACTGCCAAAAAAATATCGGTCAGCAATTGCCATCACATCATTTTTACGTGCCGTAGATTCTATATCGACACCAATACGATTATCCGCGATGGCCAATACAACCCAATCATCCGAATGACTTAAATTAAACTGCAAGCTGTTATCCAAAACCAACGCAGGCTTGCCATGTTCGCCACGCTCAAATACAAGAGATTCTGGCGCAAGGTTTAAACGCTCGCCTAACTGAGTACGTAATAAAGCACGAGCAATTAAATCTTTACGGCGATCGGCAGCAAAACGATAACGTTGATTACGCTCACGCTCATCATCACTTAAAAGCGCTTTATAAGAATTAAGAAGGCTATCGCTAACTTCTTCGCAGCGCGTTATTACTAAGGTAATATCGGCTTGAATTAAAGAG
>Ga0209405_1001612_pt1 | contig 15984 bp, 17 predicted proteins | sample COGITO_mtgs_1105_6_FD_184803 | JGI IMG/M metagenome (GOLD analysis project Ga0209405, IMG submission 184803) | Pelagic marine microbial communities from North Sea - COGITO_mtgs_110516 (SPAdes) (version 2) | ecosystem: Environmental > Aquatic > Marine > Epipelagic ...
TCGTTTGCGTTCTCAACGCCGCTCAGCAGCTCATCTAATACTTCCTTCGTAATCGTCATTGTCTTCATGCTCCTTCGTTAATGAAGCATGGACCGAATTACTCATACACAGAAGATCAGACACTCTCTTGTCGTTGGCGGCCCCCAAAGCAACGATCACTCTAATCGATGCAATCCATACGAAATCTGTAGTGCTGGCGCAGTTTGAACTTGTGAAACAGGTAAGCCGGTCAGGTGTATTGGTTATTTTTGACGATTTGGGATTTTCAGAGGACATGTGGGAGTGTTGGCAAGAAGTCTGCGACTTCATCGGACATTTCATCTGCATGGCAAATTGGAAAACGTGTGGGCATTGTCGAGCTGTTATAGCGATATGAACACATAATCTCCATTTGACACGTTCCACAAACGCTCCTTTTTGGCACAGGCCTAAATCACCCCGATTGACGCTGCCATAAACCCCGTTCAAAACCCAAGTAGTTGTTGAAGGTTTTTGGAAGGGTCTCAAAGTGATCATTGGCTACGCGCGTGTTTCTACGGAAGATCAGCATCTTGATGCCCAGACCTCCGCCCTTGAGGCGATTGGTGCTGAACGCATCTTTGCGGAAAAAGTCTCGGGCACCAAGAAATCTCGCACTGAGCTTGATCGCATGATCGAGCAACTGCGGGGCGGTGATGTGGTTGTTGTGACCAAGTACGACCGTCTTAGCCGGTCGTTACAGGACCTCTTGAGCATTGTTGAGGCGGTACGCGCCAAGGGCGCAGGGTTCCGGTCCTTGGCTGAGGACATCGACACCACAACGCCAGCAGGACGGCTGGTCTTTCATGTGTTCGCTTCCATCGCCCAGTTCGAGCGCGAGCGGATATCCGAGAGGACCAAAGAAGGTCTTACCGCCGCCCGCAAGCGGGGGCGCATTGGGGGCAGACCCACCGCCCTATCCTCAGAACGCCGCGCAGAGGTTGCGCGTATGCGGGATCAGGAGGGCCGTGGCATTGCAGAGTTGGCGCGTCTGTTTGAGGTCAGTCCAAACACTATCAGGCGGGCTTAACAATTATCTAGTCCCCCTGCCCTGTCGGGTCGAGTTTGCCAAGGCAGTGCGAACATGAGACACTGTTGTAAACAATACCAACAGTGAACGATTGGACACCCCCTATGACAACAGGCAAATATCTGACTTTAGGAGAGGCATCAAAGGAAACAGGGGTTCAGAAGTCAACTCTGTCAAAAGCCTTAAAATCAGGGAAATTATCGTATTTTGAAAAGACCTCAGCTGGGTATAAGATAGAACCATCAGAGCTTTTCAGAATATACCCTAGGAAACCCCAAGGAACGGTGGCGGACACTGTTGCCCACGAACGATTTGACACCCCAGAAAGAAACCCTGATTTCATACGGTTACAAGTCGAAGTTGAACAACTACGCGAACGATTGACCGAAACACAGGAACAGCGGGATAAATGGCAAACACAAGCTATGCAGTTGGCACTGCCAAAGCCTGAAACAGAGACGGCGGGGCAGGGGGGCGCAACTCGATGGGTGCTGTGGCCATTCAAGAAAGTGAAAGCTTAAACGACAGCTTTGGTTTTGAACGGGGTTTGTGGCAGCGTCAATCAGGGTAGGGGGTGTATGTGCCAGAAAGGAGCGTTTTGTCCCCCTGCTCTGCCAGGATCTAACCAAGGACTCATACGCATGTACCCTGATGCGGCGCTGGAAAGATCAGACATGGCCGCGTAATTAAGACAAATCAGCCTCCAGCAAACCCGGCGCGGCTCAAGCCGTTCTGGTTGGGTGCCGATATCAACGGTCTGCTAAGGTGGCGCATATGAATAAAAAATGGGATATATAAGGAATGGCTTTTGGACCCATCCACACAGAAACGCAGATCAACCGTTTTCTTGAAACCGCTACGGGTGGCATCGACGTCGCTCAGGGGCTAGCGCTGGCAAGATATGCCTCGGCGGTGGAAGACGGCGATATCGTCGAGATCGGAAGCTACAAAGGCAAGTCGGCGGTCGCGATTGCCTATGGCATGGGGCAATCTGCAAACTCGGATCGCATACAGTTGTTTTGCATCGACCCGCACGCGACGTTCACGGGGCAATTGGGTGGAAAATTCAACGCCCAGGACCGCGGTGACTTCTTTAAGGTGATGCTAGAGACAGGTACCTATCAAAACGTAGCTCTGATAAACTTGCCGTGCGATCAGGTGGCGCTCGGCTGGACGCGCCCCATCGGCATGCTGTTCATCGACGGAGATCATCGGTATCATGCGGTGCGCGAGGATTTCATGCGCTGGGTTCCCGACGTGCTAGACGGGGGCATCATCGCGATAGGCGACAGCACGGACCCCAATGTTGGTCCGACGCAATTGGTCGCCGAATTGATAGGGGCCGGGTTTACACCAATTGACCGGTGCGAGAAGATAACCTTCTATCGCAAGAGTCTTTCTTTGCCGCAGGCGCCCTTCGCACCGCATTGGCGCTCGATTCTCGTCGTTGCCGAAAAGAACGTATTGGCCGGGGGATTACTGCGGTTTTCGCGGCTTCAACGCGCTACACAGCCATTTGGCATCGAAATTAGTTTTGCGTTTGAAAGGCTGAACGGGCCGTTCCGACCGGGAAATTGCGAGATACTGTCGATGGACAAGGCCAAAAGCCGCAAGTGGGATGCCACACTTTTGCCAGGCGCGGGGTTTTCGGATACCTTCCTCGATCAGCTGGCAGATTTTCAATTCGACACCTTTGGTACAAGGGTCCAGTGTATCCTGAATGATCAGACCCGTGAGGACAGGTTCCTAAAAGCGAACAAGTCGTTCCGCCCCCATTCGGTCATCTTCAATACCCGTGCATGGACGCCAGGCAGCTATACAGGCTTCAATGGTGACCGGTTTGCAATCGTCGAGGGTGCCGTCGATTCCGCTTTCTTTGCGCCCGAAACTCGCAATGTTCGGGGCGAGGACTCAAGGTTCGTCGTTGGCATGCAGGCCAAGTATCTGAACGACCTTGCCGTCATTGCGCCGAAGTTGCCAAATCATGTTGTTTTCCATGTGATCCGCATGGACGCGCCGAAGGCCGACACAATGTCGCCAAAGCTGCATGAGCTGCAGGAACAAGGGCGCCTGGAATTTTTGGGAAGTGTGGCCGAGGCCGACTTACCGGCCTTCTACCACAAATGTGATTGCATCCTGCATTTAGAGCGCTTCGCGGGTTGGGCCAACTTGGTAGCGGAAGCAATGGCATGCGGGGTGCCAGTCGTGTGTTCGTCTCCCGGCACCCAGGCGATTGCAGATGATGGTGTGACCGCCACTGTTGTCGCGCCAGATAACGCCGATGCCGTCACTGCAGCGCTGTTAGATGTGATGCACGACCCGGATGCCGCATTCGCGCGCGTCCAAACGGCCCGAGAGCGCATCCGCGACTATTCGTGGCCATCGTACGCTGCGCATTTTCTTAAAGCAGCCCGTGATGATGGCCGCAAACACTATCTGCTCGCGCCAGAGCTGGGACTTCATGGAAAATGGCCGAAGGAGTCGCGCCTGCAAGATATCGATCTGATCCTGCCATTTATAGCCGGGAGCGACATCTTGGACATCGGCTGCGCCGAGGGCCTGATTGCCCTGCGTCTCATGCAGGAGGGCGCAAACTCGGTTCACGGATTCGATATCGATCCCGGGCGGATCATGTCGGCGCACGCACTAGCGGCAAAACACGAAAAAGCTGAATTTCGCGTCGGGAGCGTGGTACCTTGGGATGATTTTCTGAAACGACATGGTGATCTCCTGCGCCCTTCCTACAATCTTGTGCTCTTCCTTGACGTCTATCAACATCTGCCCATGCACAGTCGCGATACGATCTTGGACCGCCTGTTGATGATGTCTAAAAACTTGTTCGCGATCAGAACACCGGATCAGCTGTTCGAAACTGCCAACCTTCACGAGCGGATCACACAGTCAGGGTTTGTCGCGTCAGGCGTCGGAAAACTTGGGCAAGGCGGCAGTGCGCCACTGCGGCTCTATCGGAAAACGAGGCCCGACTGATGCGGAGGTTGGTTGTATCGTTTCCCAAGTCAGGACGCACATGGCTGCGCTACGGGTTGCATATTGCAGGCCATCCAGAAGTCTCTTTCACCCATGATGGCTTCGAATACAACAATGGTAAAAAACCGGCAATGAATTTCGATCCAGACCGCAGGATCGCGGCCTACGGGAGGCATGATCGAATCGTTTATATTGAGCGCGACCCGCGCGACACGATCGTCAGCCTGTTTCATCAGGTCACTGGCCGTTTTGACGATTTTTTCAGTTACAAGTCTGATCTATCAAGCTTTATTCGCGACCCCTATTTTGGGGTGCAAAATCTGGTGAAGTTTCAGAGGATGTGGCGTGGGCTGAAGGACAGGCTGCCGGTGCTGATCGTAACCTACGAGGATATGTCAGCCGACTACATGTCCGTGTTCAAAAGCGTCGTCACCCATCTGGATCTGCAGATCAGTAACGACCTGATGGCAAACCTTGGCGACCAAACGTCGTTCTCCACAATGAAAGATGTCGAGCGGGCCCGGTCCTTTGACCGCCCGTGGTTGCAGCCACGGATGGGGGCGATGAAGGTTCGCCGCGGCAAGGTAGGGGGCTATCTGGATGAGCTTTCGCCTCAGGACATCGCCTACATCGAGGATACCATTGCCCGTTTTGTTGATTAACTTAACATAGTTTACATACCGACTACTGCTTCACTGGATTGGGGCGTAACCCTTCCTTTTTGTCATATGCTCTTCGCTCAAAAATAGTTTTGGCACAGGGTTTTTGCCACCGCCAGAAACGACCGTTTGTTGAACGGTCTTAAACATCAAAGCTAGCTAGGTAGGTATCAGGCTGCTACGTAACGTATTCTATATAAGGGGATCATCGGCCCTGTATAGGATACGTTACGTAGGACCTACTGCCCACTATTGCCTGTGGTCGATCCATTGCTTCGCTCTGCCATGCGCTTCAGCTCATCAGATATTTTTAATTCAAGCGCAGCTCTGCGACCTCTCGCCATAAGGTCGGCCTCGTCTGCAAAATCCAGAACAAGCCTCGCGAGCTGCCTCATCTCCATCAGGTCCTCCTCTGCAAACGGCAAAGGCTGCCCTTGGTTCTTGGCGTCGTTCATGCGCTTGGCGATCTGCGTCACGTTGTTGCCAACCTTGTTCAGCGCTCCCTTCATGGACAGCAACGCCCCAGCCAACTCCGCATCAGGCATAGCCATGCCGCCCGCGTTACGTATCACGTTACGTAGCGCCTCACTGCGATTACGAATGCCAGCCTCTTCCAGCTTAGCGTCGAACAAAGCGAGGTCCGCTGGCGAGACACGGCACACAATCACCTCGGTCCTGCTGCCCCTCTCGATTTGGCTCTGCCGCATGAACTGCGCACAGCGATAAACCGTGCGCACCGTGACGCCGTATTCGCGGGCAAGCACCTGCGGACGGACGCCCTCCCTGACTTTTTTGGCGATGGATTGGCGGGTTGTGTGATCAAGTTTACGGGTCATTTGTCACAAATGTCATACGTTGCTATTTCCTGCCACCCTCACACAATCAAAAACCCCTCTTTTTTGCTTATCGTGTAAAATGGATATCCATGTTCTGTGTTGTGGCTGACGGTCACGCTTAGAAACTGGGCGCGGTCAATTTAAGGGCTTGTGAGGGCATCTCTGCGCCAAAGTGTGCCGAGACAGGGCTAGGGCATCACGCCACCCTACGGGGCGTTGAGCGGCTTCTATGAGGGTCTTGGGCATCTACAGAGCTCTGAGGTTAGAGACGCCTTAGTAGTTTACCTAAGGCCTCAGGATGTCGCTATCCGTTGAGATTGAATCGCAGCACATGAGACTAGGCTAAGTCTCTCAACAAGCACCAAAACAAATCTAAATTTTATCAAAAAGGAACGCAGTTCCCTTATTTCTATAGATTTCTTATTTCAGGGACCTGTAAGGCTATGATAATAAAAGCCTAATCTAGTTAGGCGGTAGTTTTCGGGACCTATACGGTAGTTTTCGGGACTCTATACGGTAGTTTTCGGGACTAGTCTTGGTTATTGATCGTAGTAAAACTACTGGTTAAGTAACTGTATGGGATATGCAGTAAATAGCGCCAAAACGAGCGACCATGACCCCGCCAAACTCAGCAAGGCGGGTGAGCTTGCCGATGGGCAATATAGCGAGCGCGCTTTACGCAACCCGCCGAGCTTGCAGGCTCTAAAGCTGCAAGACGTCCTTATGAAGAATGCAGGCGGAAAGATTGCGGATGATCAGTGGCATGAGCTGCCGCTTGCGACCTTCAAGCAGGTGAAAGGGTTCCGCAATCTGACCCACGAAGACGTGGTGCGGCTCTTTGAGGAACTGCGCAGTGTGACCATGCGCCATGTGAACACTGCCGAAGGTCATACTGCCATTTATGGTCTTATTGCCGTGGGCCGTGTGGATACGGATGAGGGTCAGGGCAGGCTGCGCTATAAATTCGATGATGAGTTCCGCAAGATTGTCGAGCAATCGAACCTCTACGCCATTCTCGACTATCGCGCTGGCCTTGCCATGTCCTCGCGTTACGCTCACCGGCTCCATGAAATGATCTCATTCCGTGCAGCCCGCGAACGGCAAATAGAGAGGTTCACCGTTGAGGATCTTCGCGCCCGTCTGGGCGTCCAGACAGGTAAGCTTTCAACATGGGGAAACTTTAGAAAATTTGCTCTGGACGCCGCTATTGATGAGGTCAATCAATCGAGCCGTTTCAGCGTCAGCTATCGTATCACGAAGCGTGAGCGCCGCAAAACCGCTGAGGTTGAGCTGTCATGGGAGATCAAAGAAGTTCTTGCAGACGCCAAACGCGAACAGGAAGCCCATTCAGTTGCCCGTAAAGGCAGACGGGCCGAAGCCAAGGCGCAGCTGTCCTTTCCTGAAACGGGCAGCGTCAAATATACTGATCCATGGGAGAAGCTGGCCCGCGAAAACTGCAACTGGGATCATGGAAAGATTGCGGATGCGTTTCGTTCGTTCTGCTCTCAGAAAGGCATCAAGCTAGGCGCAAAGAACATCGAAACCATGTTCGTAAACTTCTGCAAAAGCCAGAGCCGGATATAATTAGCACCGTTCAGCAGCGGTCTGTTTGCTGAACCTACGTATATGATACGTTACGTAGGGCAGATGATGCAGGTTATTAGGCCCCCTCAACATGGTACCCAAGGCCGGAATCGAACTCATGTCTTATGCTGTACATGTTGTTCACGCCCACTCTATGCAGCCCTTTCGTAATTCGGTGTGGGTGTCTCTAGGCATGCTTAGAAAAGCCAAGTGCTAGGAATACGTACCTATGGACAAAATGGACATTTTAGCCATATAATAGGGGCAGAGAAAGGAGTCTGCCATGACCCGCGTTACAGCAACAGATTTTAAGAACAACATAGGCGCATTCAGCGATGCTGCTATGAATGAGCCTGTTATCATCACAAGTCACCAACGTGACCGCCTTGTGCTGCTCTCAGCAGAGGAATATCGCCGCCTCACAGCCCTGCCAGAGGCCGTCACAGAGGACGATAGGGCGAGGGTAGCCCGTGGCCTTGAACGCCACCGTAACACCCTCATGGAGCTTGCGCAGCGATGATAGACCCCAAGTGGGTCACACGTCAGCTTGTAGAGCTTATCCATGAAGGTGTGATCGAAATTGGTGGCGGGGCGCATGGCTTGCGCGATCCCGCCCTTTTAGAGTCCGCGCTTGCCCGCCCTCAAAACCTTTATGCCTACGGTGAGACTGATATTTTTCAGCTTGCCGCGAGCTATGCCGAAGGCATCGCCCGAAATCATGCCTTCGTGGACGGGAACAAACGCACGGCGTTTTTTGTCGCCAGTGATTTTCTAGAACAACATGGATATGAGCTGCAAAGTGCCGTTAATCAGGAACACGCTGATATGATGGTCGAGCTAGGGCAGGGGAACATCACCCGTCAGGATGCTGCCGAAAATTTGCGGAAGTATTCCGAAGCGATGCGATAACATATCCTATGGAAAAGGCATATTTTTTAGAACCCATTTTCTATCAGTTTTGCTAACATTGGGTTTGCAGTTTTTGCTTCTTCAGGTAGATCGATAACCTTCATATTGAGCAACATTAGAAGCGTTACGGTCATCCATTCTTGCTCTTTATCAGATAGGGATTCTTGGAAAACTTCTTCAAAAATATCAGCTACTTGCTTGCCGATTTCCACTATAAAATAGACATGATGGGGTAGATTCCGGCTGGGTGCAGAATAGTACGTTAGGCACCGAGGACGCGCTTTCCGTAGTCTCGCAGATTGCCGTTCGGGTCGACGTAGCGATAGAGGGTAACGGGCCTCACGCCTAATTCCTTGCAAAGTTCTGAAACCGATGTGTCGCGGCTGGCCATAGCGGCCTGCGCCATTCGCACCTGCGTCTTTGTCAGCGCAAATTTCCTGCCACCTTTCCTGCCCCGGGCGCGGGCGGCTTGGAGCCCGGCCATTGTGCGTTCGCGGATCAACTCGCTTTCAAATTCAGCCAGAGCCGCAAAGATACCAAATGAAAGGCGACCAGCCGCAGTCGTGGTATCAATCTGCGCGCCTTGCCCGGTGAGCACTTTGAGGCCAACGCCGCGTTCGGACAGCATGCTGACAGTCTTGACTAGGTGATGCAGGCTACGGCCCAATCGGTCGAGCTTCCACACAACCAGAACATCGGCCTCACGCAATGCCTTGAGGCAAGCCTCCAGACCGGATCGGTCATCCTTCTTGCCGGACGCCAGATCCGAGTAAATCTGTTCTTCTTCGACGCTTGCTGCGATCAAGGCATCCCGTTGCAGGTCAAGGGACTGGCTGCCATCGGCTTTCGAGACCCGTGCATAGCCGATCAGCATGTTTCACAAACGTTCGTTTGAGATGCTCTGGAAACAGCTCTGCTTTCAGCCATCAGAATAGTTCCTTATTCAGCATCTTAATCATCAATAAGCAAACCATAAAAAGAAAGCAAAAGAAACATGGCGCATCGCACCATTCTGACCGAGCGCCAGCGTTCGGCACTTTTTGACCTTCCCACTGATGACGCGGCGATGCTGCGTCACTACACCTTGGCGGATGAAGATCTCGAAATAATCCATGTCCGCCGTGGCCCTCACAATCGTTTCGGCTTCGCACTGCAACTTTGCGCTTTGCGATACCCCGGTCGGTTGCTGGCACCAGGTGAGAATATTCCGTTGGAGGTCACACGCTTTTTAGCAGCGCAGCTTGGGCTACAGCCAGATGATCTGATCGACTACGGTGCCCGCGAAGAAACCCGCCGCGACCACTTGATAACCTTGCGTGAGGTTTACGGCTATCGGATGTTCTCCGGTCGTGGCGCGCGTGATCTGAAAGACTGGCTTGAACGAAAGGCAGAGACCGCTCGATCCAATGAAGACCTTGCCCGGCGGTTTGTCGAGGAATGCCGGCGCACCCAGACAGTCCTGCCCGGCGTGTCTGTCATCGAACGGCTTTGTGCTGACGCCCTTGTCGCGGCCGAGCGCCGGATTGAAAGCGGGATCGCTGACCGGTTGGATGAGACGATGAAGGGTCGGTTGGATGACCTGTTAGCGGAAATGGTCGATGGCACTGTCAGCCGGTTTATCTGGCTTCGGCAGTTCGAGGTCGGCAAAAACTCGGCAGGGGCCAGCCGCCTTCTGGATCGCTTGGAGTTTTTACAGAGGATGGGGTTATCGCCCGATATTCTAGATGGTCTGCCGCCCCACCGGGTTACGCAGCTGCGCCGTCAGGGCGAACGGTATTTTACCGATGGCCTGCGAGACATCACCAGCAACCGGCGTCTTGCCATTCTGGCGGTCTGCGCAGTGGAATGGCACGCGGGGATTGCCGATGCGGTGGTCGAGACCCATGACCGGATTGTAGGCAAGACCTGGCAGGATGCGAAGAGGTTGTGCGATGCGCGCATCGCAGATGCGAAATCCGCCCTGCATGATACGCTTTGCTCCTTCAAAAATCTGGGCGCTGCCCTTCTGGAAGCCAAGGGGGATGAGGCCTCTCTTGATGCAGCAACCGAAACGTCCTGTGGTTGGCTTCAGCTTGAAGGCCTTGTGGCAGCCGCGGCCGAACTGACGGATACGATGTCCGCTGACCCTATCGCCCATGTCGTGCAGGGGTATCATCGGTTCCGGCGTTACGCACCGCGCATGCTGCGGGCGCTTGATATCCACGGGGCCACTGTGGCGCTGCCTTTGATGCAAGTGGCACAGGTCGTGGCTGATGACCGGAACGGCAAATCCCAGTCCACCAGCTTCCTGCGGCGTGGCTCCAAGTGGCACCGCCACCTTAACGCTCAGGCGGTCGATGATCACCGGCTCTGGGAGGTGGCCGTTCTGTCCCATCTGCGCGAAGCGTTTCGATCGGGCGATATCTGGCTGGCCCATTCACGTCGCTATGCAGATCTGAAACAGGCCTTGGTTCCGGTTGAAGCAGCACAGGCGACGCCCAGATTGACAGTTCCGTTTGATCCGGAAAGCTGGCTTGAAGACCGCAAGGCGCGGCTGACAGATGGGCTGGACCGTTTGGCCAAGGCGGCGCGGTCGGGCACCATCCCCGGCGGCTCCATCGAAAACGGCATCCTGAAAATCGACCGGCTGACCTCAGCGGTGCCAGAGGCGGCCGAGGCTCTGGTTCTCGATCTCTATGACCGTCTGCCTGCTGTGCGCATCACCGATCTGCTGCTGGAGGTCGACGATGCAACCGGCTTCACGGACGCCTTCACGAACGTGCGCACCGGTTCACCATGCAGGGATCGCATCGGGTTGTTGAACGTGTTGTTGGCCGAGGGCTTGAACCTTGGACTGAGCAAGATGGCCGAGGCCACCAACACTCACGACTACTTGCAACTGTCGCGCTTGTCCCGCTGGCACATCGAAAGCGATGCCATCAACCGGGCGCTTGCCATGGTGATCGATGCGCAATCGCGTTTACCCATGGCCAAGTTCTGGGGTGCCGGCGTCACTGCGTCCAGTGACGGGCAATTCTTCCCGGCTGCCCGGCAGGGTGAAGCGATGAACCTCATCAACGCGAAATACGGCTCCGAGCCGGGCCTGAAGGCCTATACGCATGTCTCGGATCAGTTCGGCCCCTTCGCAACGCAGAACATCCCGGCCACCGTGAGTGAGGCACCTTACATCCTCGACGGGCTGTTGATGAACGAAACGGGCCGTAAGATCAAAGAACAGTATGCAGACACCGGCGGCTTCACCGACCATGTCTTTGCCGTCACCTCGCTGTTGGCCTTCCGATTCATCCCACGTATACGGGATTTGCCTTCGAAACGGCTTTACCTCTTCGATCCGGCCGCAGCGCCGAAGGAGTTGCGCGGCCTAATCGGCGGCAAGATCAGAGAGGGCCTCATCGTCCAGAACTGGCCGGATATCCTGCGGGCCGTGGCCACGATGGCGGCGGGCATCATGCCGCCCAGTCAGTTGCTCAAGAAGTTTGCGGCGTATCCACGCCAGCATGAGCTTGCACTTGCCCTGCGTGAAATCGGACGCATCGAGCGCACGCTGTTCATCATCGATTGGCTGCTTGATGCTGACATGCAGCGCCGCGCCCAGGTCGGTCTCAACAAGGGAGAAGCCCATCACGCTCTGAAAAATGCCCTGCGCATCGGTCGCCAGGGGGAAATCCGAGATCGGACCGTCGAAGGTCAACACTACCGCATGGCAGGGCTGAACTTGCTCACCGCCATCATCATCTACTGGAACACCAAGCACCTCGGGAAGGCCGTTGCGGCACGAAAACGCGCCGGATTTGACGGCTCTCCAGAGCTTCTGGCGCATATCTCACCCCTTGGATGGGCACACATCCTCCTCACAGGCGAATATAGATGGAAAAATCCGTGAATGGGGCGCTTATCGTACTATCCTGCACCCAGCCGGAATCTACCCCTCAAACAGTTTTTCAGCCGCCGGGTGTGCCGGGCCCAGATGCCACAAAGCGTCCTCAATGACACAGCGGATCAGCAAAATGGAGGCTGTTACGCGCATTGAGCCCTGCGGCATCGAGGAAATGATCCCCGAAGCCCTGACGGATCTGGTGTTGACGATCCGTACCGACGTTTTACCGCCCCATCAAACCCGGCAGCCACGTTCCCAGCTCGGGCAGCCAGACAATCAGCGCCAGCACAAAAAGCTTGATCAGAAGGAACGGCATCACCGCAGCATAGATGTCGCGCATGCGGATTTCGGGCGGGGCTACGCCGCGCATGACGAACAGGAGCAACCCGAAGGGGGGCGTCAGAAGGCCGATTTCCATCGTCAAAAGGTAGACCACACCAAGGACCAATTCGTTGATTCCCATGGCTTGGGCCAAGGGCACAAAGATCGGTACCGTCACCATCAGCATGGACACCTGGTCAATGAAGCAGCCCAGCAGCAACAGGATTGCGATCATGCCCAGAAGCACCATCAGTGGGGTTGGATCAAAGCTGTTGATCGTGCGGATCAGTCCGCTTGTCGCCCCCGAGAAAGAGAGCACCTGCGCAAAGGTCTGGCTGGCTGCGATGATGAACAGGATCATCACCGACAGTTTGAGCGTCTCCATCAGTGCCCGGCCCAGTTTCTCCCAGCTGAGAGACCGGTAGGCGGCACCAAGGGCCACGGCGGTGAGACTGCCGAGGGCGGCGCTTTCTGTGGGGGTTGCGATGCCCAAAAGCAGGGATCCGATCACCACGAAGAACAGCACTGACAAAGGCAGGACATAGATGACGAAGGGGGTCCAGCGTTCCTTCAGGCTCATGTCTTCCAGCGTGTCTGGCGGTGCGATGGAAGGGTCCAGAATGCTGCGCCCCACCACATAGGCAACGAACAGCAGGGCCAGCAACAGGGCGGGGATCACGCCTGCGATCAAAAGGCCTGCGATGGAAATGCCCGCCAGAGAGCCCACCAGCACGGCAAGTGCGGAAGGTGGGATCAGCATGGCGATGGCGCCCGACGCCATGATCGGCCCCATCGCCATGGATGGATGATAGCCGCGTTTCAGCATGCCCGGCAGCAGCGTACTGCCCAGCATGGCTGTGTTCGCGATTGTAGAGCCGGAGAGTGCAGCAAAGATCGTCCCGCCAAAAATAGTCACCACGGACATGCGGCCCGGAATGCGTGTGACGACCCGTTCGATGGCATCAATGGCGCGGTGTGCGACGCCGGTCTGGAATAATATCTCCCCCATCAAGATAAACAGCGGTATCGGTGCGAGCTGGAAATTAGCCACGGATTGGGCTGAATTGCGCGCCAGTTGCAGGATGCCACGTTCACCGCCCAGCACAAAAAACGCACCAACGGTCGTGACCGCGATAAACGCAAAGGCAACGGGCATGCCAATCAACAAGAGTACGGCCAGTCCGCCCAGCATAAGCGTCAGGATAAGTCCCCAATCCATCCCGTTATAATCCCGTCAGCTTGCGATCGGCGGAATCGGGTTTGAGCACTTTGCGCAGAAAGACAACCATGCAAAGCGCAAGGGAGACGGGCACAAAGGCTAGCATCCACCATTCAGGAATTATAAAAGAGGTGCGGATCATCGACCCGCGTGCGGCGGAGGCAAGTGCCGCCTGCAGGCCATACCACCCCAGAACACCGGCTGTGAGTGCCCCAATCAGGCCGGTCACCCGGGTCATGGCCGCTTCGGCCCGAGGGGGCAAAGATGCGGTCAGCAGGTCAATCTTTACATGCCCATTGCGTGCCAGCACCCAAGGCGCGCCCATGAACGTCGCGATCATCAGCGCATATTGGATGGCGTCCAGCGCGCCATAGATCGTGGGATACCCAAGATTGCGCAGACCCACGTTGACCGAGATGACAATTGCGATAATGCCCAGAATGCCTGCCGACAGCGCGGCAAGCATCAAAAGCAAACGGTCAAAAAGCTGTCCGATCATCTGGGTTACTGCGTCAGGCAGGCTCGGAGCTCTTTTCCAAGGGCGGCATCTATCGCCTCGACGGCCGCCCAGCCTTCGGTTTGTGCGGTCTCCAGCCACTTCTCTGCATCGGCATCGCTCAATGTGATCGTCTCGATCCCTGCGTCAGCCTGTTTGGCGTATTCGGCGGCGTTGATCTCAGCGTTCTTGGTGTTCAGCTCCTCCATCCAGGCGGCACCTTCCTCAAGTTTGGCGCGCTGTGCGTCCGTCAGGCCATTCCAGACATCAAGGTTGACCAGCAGATTGACGTCCACATTGTAAAAGCTGGGATCAACGCGGAATTTTGTTTGCTCGTCCCAGCCCAGATCCAGCACCCCTTGGGCGGGCCAGCCGTAGCCATCAATCGCCCCGCGCTCTAGCGCGCTATAGACCTCGCCGGGTGCCGTGCGCACCAGATTTGCCCCAAGTGCCGAGAACATCGCCTGATAGACTGGCGTAGTGCGGATGGTCAGACCCGTCAGGTCCGGCCCATCTATGGGTTTGGTAAGGTAGAGGTGAAAGCCCATCCCGTCGCCTGCGCGTGCGAGGAATTTTACGTTTATCTGTTCCTGATGAATGCGGTCAAGGAGGTCATAGCAGCCGTTGGCGCGTTGTTCCTGCACGGTATTCTCGGCCAGATGGATCGCGTCCCCGGTTGGCACAAGGTTTGGATAAAAGGCGGATGTATTATTGGCGAGGTCAACGACGCCTGACTGCACCGCATTGCCGAGCTCAAAGGGTGGCACCGCTTCTGGCCCGCCAATGATCTGGATCTGCACGACGCCGTCCCCGTTTTCATTGATCCATCCAACGAAAGCCTCGAATTCACGGCTGAACGTGGTCCCGAGATTGAAAGCTGATACGGCGCGCAGGGTCACTTCCTCAGCGAAGGCCGCAGGGCTGAAAGTAGCTGTGGCGAGTGCAGCAGAGGTGATCATAGTCTTGAATTTCATGGTGGTCTCCCGGTTGAGTGCGGTCCAGCGTCTTTTGCGCCAGTACCACAAAATATGTATTTGCATATATTATGGTAGCGACGCCCCCCTGCTCCGTCAAATCCTTAGACGTGCAATGCCGGGAACCCATCCTGTTTGAAACGGCCATGCTGGCCATAACTCTGTCTAGAGCCCCAAAGGTTTCGAAACATATGGGGGTGTTCGGGATTGCGGTCGGTCGCCCTGGCGAAGTCCGTCCCGTCACACTGCTGATCGACGAAGCCCCCAGCCTCGGCTAGCGACACTCAAATGTCTGCGTTTTTGACACAACGCCTCCTTGAGCTGCGTCCACGCAAAAGTCAGGCCGAAATCGCGAGTGAGGCGGGTTCGTAAATCCAAATGTGATGAGTATGTTGAAGGCCGGTAAACCGAAGCTGCCCTTGGACCGCGTGCCGGCCTTGGCCGCAGCGCTTGACGTGGACCCGTCGTGGCTTTTCCGGATGGCGGTGGCACAGTCGAGCTACAAGACGACACAGACTGTCATCGACGAGATCTTTGGCACGCTTGTGAGCCGCAATGAAGTGGCTTGGCTGGAAGAGCTTCGGGATGCGTCAGATCATAAGGATCCTACACTGACCGTCAGATCGCGCACAACGCTGCGGGGGATCTTTGGCAAATGACCTATGCCCTTCTCCCCGTGGTGCAACAGCGTAATATCACTGAAACGAACTGGCATGGATTGTGTTCCTGCGGCTGGTGTTGAACCCGTCGCTGGCGCCCCTCAACCTTTACATCGCGTTAAAGACGTAAACGTTGAGGTAAACGTCGAGGTAAACGTTACGCCCAAAAAGGGAAAGGTTAGGGCCTGCGAGGTAAAGGTCGCTGGTGCATAATTGGCAATGATGCACTCAAAAAACACCAATAAAATTTGGTACTACGTAAACTATGTTTCCCTTTCTTCTGCAAAAGTGAATGACTACCGGCTGACGCCGGTAGCATCATTTGGAGGAATGTAATTCCAGATACCGCGTGATGATGTCGTCGGTTACATTGCCGGAGGTGGTTGAGAAGTATCCTCGGGCCCAGAACCGCCT